>JACCDG010882392.1_pt1 | contig 42889 bp, 42 predicted proteins | sample 7442471 | NCBI WGS metagenome assembly JACCDG01 (sample SAMN15323444, study PRJNA562643) | freshwater metagenome | isolation source: river surface water | place: USA:Blue River Watershed | collected 2017-08-17
CCCTTTTGTTTGTATTTGCCAATAGCTCAAAGCTAATTGCCAAAAGCTGTTTTGTTACTACTTCCCCAATGTCTTCACCAAAAGATCCGCAAATGCTTTCACACTATCATCTTCATAAAGTGAAAGCGTAACCACATCTTTCTTCGACGCCTTTTCAAGTGCTTTTATTTTTTTAGCGATTTCATTTTTATCAGAAATAGTGTCAGTTTTAGAGAGTACAACAATCTCATCACGATCAAGAAGTGTCTTGTCATACTTACCGAGTTCAGCACGAATAGTTGTATACACTTCAGCAACATCTTCGTTATCAGCAGCTACAAGGTGTACGAGAGACTTTGTGCGAGTGATATGTCGGAGGAATTTATGACCAAGCCCTTTACCATCACTAGCTCCTTCTATAAGTCCCGGAATATCCGCAAGCACATACCCGAAGTATGCTCCGAGGTTCGGTTCAAGCGTAGTAAAAGGATAGTCTCCAATCTTCGCCCCTGCTCGAGTAAGCGCATTAAGAAGCGAGCTCTTTCCAGCATTTGGAAGTCCGATTAATCCAGCATCAGCGATAAGCTTCAGTTCAATATCAAATGTTGCGAATTCTCCTTTAGTGCCTTTTGTGAATTCTTCTGGTGCACGATTAATTGAAGTCTTGAACTTCTCATTTCCTTCACCACCTTTTCCTCCACGAAGAATCATGTAATCTCCCTCTTCCATGAATTCATAGTGCTTATCATACTCACGGTTATACACTACTGCCCCAAGTGGAATCTCAAGATACATGTCCTTTGCATCAGCTCCGTGCATACTTCGCTTCTGACCTTGCTCACCATGTTCTGCTTCCCATTCTTTCTTGTGCTTATAGACTGCAAGTGCCTGGATATCACGAACAACACGGAAGTATACATCTCCTCCGCGTCCACCGTCTCCACCAGCAGGTCCTCCAAATGGAATACCTTTCTCTCGGCGCCAACGAACAACTCCGTCGCCACCTTTGCCGGCTTTTATTTGTAGTGTTACGTGATCGATTAACATTTCAAAATAATACCATATTTAAAGGTTTTTTGCAAGTATCTATTGACATTTTTAACTGCAATGGTTGATATCTAAATTTATAATAAATTTTAAATGATACACTTATCTCTGGTAGGGATTTTTAGTAACCAGCTCTTTCGGAGGAGACTATGTCAGAACCTGTACCCGATACAGAGTATGTAAGAAAGTGCCTAAATCAAGACTGTCAAAGAAACCTGGATGATGTGCTGGAGTCAGGATGCCACCGAAAAGCATGCCCTGGAGTTTACACTGCGGACAACATAACTGATGAAGAATTTGTAAGGCACTTCAAAAGAGATGGGGATCACTGGATTGCTTCAGACACAGTTCCGCTTAATTTGATGTAGCATGATTTATATGCTGGCAACATACTTAGGGCACCAAGGCCGCAATACTTTGCGGTTTTATTTTTAGCAATTTTTTCATTAATCTGTCAATTCTTGACCCAGGCCGCAGAAAGCATAGAATGAATATATATGAAAGTAATTACATACCTATTTATAAGTATTTTTGCACTCCTTGGGCTTACTTCCACTGCATCTGCCCTTAGTTATAGTTATGTCAATAATTCACCACATAGCGGCTACTCTTCTCTGTCATACACTTACATTGATGGTTGCTATACCATGTACTATAATGGATATTCAAAAAGTATCTCTCTCTTAAATAATAATTGTGGTACTAACTATAATTCAAGTAACTACACCTATACATACCCGGCTTATAGCAACAATACAACCTATTACACTGTTCCAAGTACATACTATACCAACACGTATACAGTTCCATCAACTTACTATTATCAGTATCAAACATATCCAACAACATACACACCGTATACATACAATACTGGGTACAATACAAATTATTATTACTACAATACTAATACTGGGTACACAGATACTGGTTATAATAATTACAACACTAACTATTACTACACCTATCCGACATCTAACTGCTACTGGCAGAATGGGTACCAGGTGTGCTATTAAAGGCAGTATATAGCTATTAGCCGTTGGCATTTAGCCAGAAACAATACAAAAGAGCGACGCCGTAGGTGTCGCTCTTTTGTATTTCATAAACAAGAACCCTTGTATTAAAAGCTAAAGGCTCAAAGCCAAAAGCTGTTCTTAGTAGTTTCTCAGTCTCTCACTCTTTTCATGAGACCTAATCTTCTCATGCACTTTCGCTTCAATTTGACGGATACGTTCACGAGTAACTCCAAACTCTGCCCCTACTTCTTCTAGTGTATGCATAACTCCGTCGAATTCCCCTAGACCGTTACGCATCTCAACAATCTTACGCTCCTTTGGAGAAAGATCATCAAGAATCTCGTTAATCTGATCTGAAAGAATACGATGTGAGGCCTCAGCGTCCGGTGAGAGAATCTTATCATCAGCAATGAATTCCCCAAGAGTACTCTTGTCATCATCATCTCCGATCGGCTTCTCAAGTGACACAGTGTCCTGGTTAATATTTTCAATAATATGAATCTTATCAACATCAACATTCATTTCAACTGCAATTTCTTCTGCAAGTGGGTCACGTCCCAGGTCTTGAGAAAGACGACGAACAACTTGCTTATACTTAGCAATTGTTTCTACCATGTGCACAGGAATACGAATCGTACGTGACTGATCCGCGAGTGCTCGAGTGATAGCTTGTCTAATCCACCATGTAGCGTATGTTGAAAACTTGAATCCCTTAGAGTAGTCAAACTTCTCGACAGCTTTAAAGAGGCCAAGGTTACCCTCTTGGATAAGGTCAAGGAGTGTAAGATCTGAACTTCGTCCTACATATTTCTTAGCGATAGATACCACAAGACGGAGGTTTGCTTTTGCAAGGAGTGTCCCTGCTTCCATATCACCTTTCTCGATACGAATCGCAAGCTCACGCTCGTTGTCTCCTGAGATAAGTGGGTACTGCCCAATTTCACGGAGATACATCTGAATACTGTCGTGAGTACTGTCTCGCCCCTCCATCTTAAGGAGATCTTCATCCATGTCGAGGAGATTGCCTCCCTCTAGAATATCGATACCTGCTTGATTAATCTTTTCGTAGAGTTCTTCTAGGTATAAAATATCCAGCTCGATGTTAGGGAAATAGCGAATAATCTCATCATAAGTGATGAAACCGCGCTCCTTTCCTTTTTGGATAAGCTCTTGCTCGTTTTGGTCACGAGTTGTTACTTTCTTTGGTTTTTCTGCTACCTTAGGCTTAGATGGGCCAGTTTTAATGGTGAATGCCTTTGGTTTATATTTTGGTTTTACTTCTTCCTTAACTTTGGAAGCTATAACCTTCTTCGGCGCTACTTTTTTAGCAGCTACTTTTTTTACTACCTTTTTCACTACTTTCTTTACTGTAGTTTTTTTAGGCGCTACGACTTTCTTAACGGTCTTCTTTAGTACTTTTGGGGTAACCTTTTTGGTAAGGGTTGAGGACTTAGCCTTAACAACCTTTTTAACATTTGCTTTTTTGACTACGGTTTTTGTCGTAGTTTTTTTCGGTACACTCTTTTTTTGTGAAGATGCTTTTTTTGCCATAGAAACGTACCTGGGATTATAACACAAACAAACTATATAGTCTATATAGTTTTACACAGGTTCTTATTTAAATTAAGCCATTACTCCACGGCCTTTTTAGCATGTTCGTATATCTCCTTAAGTATCGCTTCATGGTCTGCACCATCTTCGCGTAATTTCTTCTGGAGCATCATGAGATGCGCTTTATGCTGTTCTCGCCTATGTGTCGTCATAAGATCTTTAAAATAACTTTCTTTATCTGCAATTACTCTTTTTTCTAATACAAACATTTCTTCTTGAATGATCGCATCAGGAAATTGTTTTGTATCAATAGCAAGCGAAAGAAATGCTTCATCGTTTTCTTTTCCTATCAGGATAGAATAAGCGACTAACTCTCTTTCGAGACGCACCAATCCAATAAGAGGAGCAGTGGTCGTTTCTTTAATCTCCTCTTGTGTAGGTAGTATACCCCGACTTAATTCTTCTGTTAATGTCTCCTCGGGGATAGAAGATTTCTGTGAAATAACACGTATAAAATGCGCCTTATCGATCGGGGACTGTATTGCTCGCACAAATGGGAGCACATCAGTTACTATCTTCTTCCCTCGCTCACGCTCATCTTGTACTGATTCGATTACACGATTAACAAGCACCTCTACCACATGCTTCTTCTTTTCAACAGCATGCACCCACTTACTAGGATCTTCTTTTATAAGGTCTGCCGGATCCTTAGTCCCAATATCTTGTACAACATACACATCTATTCCACCTAAGAGGCAAAGCATCGCAGTTTTCTTAAGAGCGTTTTGTCCTGCATCATCCATATCAAAAGAAAGAATCACTGTATCGCAGAAGCGCTTAATAATATGAATATGCTCATCAGTAAATGCAGTCCCTGACACTGCAACTGTATTATGAATCCCTGCTTGATAACTCATACAAAGATCCATCTGACCTTCAACAACAACCACCGACTTCTTTTCTGCCATCGCTTTCTTGGCAGTATCGTACCCAAACAAGATTTTACTCTTATGATAGAGTGGCGTTTCTGGTGTGTTAACATACTTCCCTTGTGCGACTGTTGGATCTACAAGATTAGGCATGATACGCCCTGAATACCCTACTGTAGCACCCGAGACATTACGAATTGGGAACATGACTCGTCCACGGAATCTGTCGTACCAACCTTTTGTCTTACCATGATCATCTTTCGCTTCAATCACCACCCCTGCTTCCATCATCTCTTCTGGTTGGTAGCCTTTAGATGCAAGATACATAAAAAGATCTCGCCATTCATTCTTAGCATAGCCAATGTGAAATGTTTTTACTGTTTCTTCAGTGATACCCCGACCTAAGATGTACTCACGAGCTTCAGGGGAGTTCTGAAAATTTTTCTCAAGGTGCTCTGTTGCGTCTTTTAGTAACGAGATGAGGCGAGATTCTTCTTTATTCTTTTGTGAATCTTTAAGTGACACCCCTGCTCGATCGGCTAATATCTTAAGCGCTTCCACAAAAGGAATATTTTCTATTTTTTCTACGAATGTAAATATATCACCGTGGGTCTGGCACCCGAAGCAGTGAAATGATTTTCGCTCAGGTGAAACATAGAAACTCGGTGTTCGCTCGTTGTGGAACGGACACCTCGCGCGATACTGAGCACCTGATTTCTCAAGTCGTATGTAAGTTGAGACCACATCAGTGATGGAGAGATTTTCTTTTACCTGGTCTTTGGGGTTCATAGGTCTATTTTAGCATATAAAAAGTCCCCATCTGGAGAGGGGCTTTTAGCAAACGGAAATGTGAACGTAAAAATGTGCAATTTAGGACGTGCCAGCTCTCTTACCATAAAGGTTTGGGGTACCTTTTCACCGATTGAGGCCCTAATACATTTTTACCAATTGAAAAAGTTTGGAAAAATTGCTCAGTTTTTCTACAAAAACCTGACCCCTCTTTAAGAAAAGGATTATTTTCATTCTCTCTAATTTTTTTCTGAAATGAACTCCCAGGAACCCAATAAACTGGAATTTTTGTTCTAATAATTTCTGGATTTAACTCAACAACGAGGCCACCCTCAAACTCCCAAATAGCCTTTTTACCATTGTTTCCTTTAGTCCAAGCAAGAAATTCTTCATCACTTTTAAAAAGTGCATTTTGACCATTACGTGAAAGCACTTTGGATTGATTTTGTACCCCAGCTCTTCCAGAAGGAGAGCAAACGAGTCTCGACACAACCCAAACTGTCCCATCATCCCTGTTTCTAGCAAGAACCATACCATCACCCAAATGCCAGTTACGATATGAAAAATACCAGAAACAAAATATACCCACAAGAAAAACTACAGCAAGTGCAATGACAAAATAATCCATACCACCTCCTTAAAAAGTCTTTTGTTATTCTACATCCTCCTTCTACAAATAGCTAGCACATATATTGTAATCTAAAATAAATGTTTAAATAATCGAAACAGATTCCATTTTACTATCACGTCCAAGAAATAAAGTCTCTTGATTCATCTACGTCGTTAATAAAAAACCTATGCCACTTTGCATAAAATGTTAAAACATTGGAAGTTTTCATAAAAACTCGGTGTTCGCTCGTTGTGGGACGGACACCTCGCGCGATACTGCGCACCTGATTTCTCAAGTCGTATGTAAGTTGAGACCACATCAGTGATGGAAAGATTTTCTTTTACCTGGTCTTTGGGGTTCATAGGTCTATTTTAGCATATAAAAAGTCCCCACTCTTGGTGGGGTTTTAGGATTCTGGGAAATGTCAACGCAAATAAAACGAATCAGGGTGTTTAGAATTCCCTGCCGTTCAAAAGGTCAAGTGCTTCATATTCTTCGATCATGCGTGCGCCACGCAGATATGCAATGATTGCATTTTCTGCAGCCAAGTACTCGGGAGAGTCCTCAACTGATCCGGTTGCGGCAAAGATCAAATCATCTGGGATTCCAAGCTTGAGCAGTCTGACCTCGACAATTGTCTGTCTCGGCGACAATCCCTCGATACGGGCCTGGATGACAGTCTGGTTCTCGTGGACGCCAAGTGGCTTTTGATTCATGGAGAAGTCCTTTCGGGAGAGTGCTTTGGGGATTCAAAGCTTCAAAGCAGATTCTACACCACTATACGAAAAAAGAAAATAGTGAATTTTTTTGTTGACTTCTACACCAAACTTGGTAGAGTATGTAATGAAAGTGCCTAACTAGCTACGCATCTTTTTGCGAAGCGGTGCCAACATGTATATGGTTGCCAATTTTTGTAGCCTGACACGCTACAAGATAATCGACTCAGACAATTGGTGCACGGTTGTCAACTTTCACCCTGAGAGATCAGGCTGTTCTTTAAAAACTTGCTGTTGGTCAGCTCGGCACAATTACCCAGTTGCCAAACCTGACCACAACTAGTGCTTGTCACTAGCGCCAGCACGCTTTGCGTGAGTGGGCAACCCGGGACGCGCAAGCGGCCCGGGATTTCATTTTGTATAAAAAAAGGCCCGCGAGGTGCGGGCCTTTGTGGGGGGGGCTGAGCTGCGAAGCTCAGTGCTTGCGCTTTGGTCTGATTCGCCGGATAGCGTGGGCCTCGCCCAAGCTAACACGTGTCGACACCTTGGCGACGCGACGTTCCTTGTTTACGAGGACTCCCAGCAGCTGGGTGTAAGTCGGCGGGCAAAGCTTGCCGAGCGCCGTTTGCAACTCAATGACGATTTGTTTCATGTTCATCTCTATCTCCTAAAACAATGGAAGTAACTGAGCACACATTAAATATTAACATATTTTACTGTAATTGTCAATATCTATAAAATCTATATATTACAAGGATTTTAAACATAAATACAAAAGCGCGACCGTAAGGTCGCGCTTTTGTTGTTTAGTATTGAATTTTATTCAACGTCAGCCGATTTCAAAATTGAATGAGATGCGAAGTTGTTTTTAATAAAAAGTTTGGAGACGTACTAAGGTGTACGTTGAAACACTTTTTATTAAAAACAACAAGCAGGTCGTCAATTTTGAAAGCGGTTTATGCTTTCTTATTTCGTAATCCTGTACCGGCTGGGATTAAGCGGCCGATGATCACGTTTTCCTTAAGCCCTCTAAGCTCATCCATCTGACCTCTCGTTGATGCTGTAATAAGCACACGAGTAGTATTTTGGAATGATGCACTTGAAAGCCATGAGTCAGTAGACAGAGCAACGTCTGTGATACCAAGCACCAAGTGCTTACCCTTTGCTTCTGTTCCACCTTTTGCCTTAACACGATTATTTTCACCACGGAAGTTAGAAATTTCAACAACATCTGACTGTGTGAACTTTGTATCCCCTGGATTAATAATCTTCACACGACCGAACATCTGCTTAATGATAACTTCAACGTGCTTGCGTGAGATTGCAGCTCCTTGGAGTTCATACACCTTATTGATTTCACTTACGATGTATTCTTCTGCGACTTCCTTACTTGCATAGTTAAAGAGTTCATCAATATCACATGATCCATCTGTTAGAAGTTGTCCACGCTTAATTGTGTCCCCAGTCTTAACTATTACCTGACGACGATATGGCACTGTGTATTCAACTTGCTTACCATTCTTATTCCCCTTTGCCATAACTTCATCATCAGCCAAGATAACAACAATCTTCTCCTTACCTTCTTCACGGATTGCAGTTACTTGTCCTGATTCATGAGCGATAATAGCTGGGTTCTTTGGCATACGACGTTCGAAGATTTCTTCAACACGAGGAAGACCTTGTGTGATGTCTGTACCTGCCACACCTCCGGCGTGGAATGTACGCATCGTAAGCTGTGTTCCTGGTTCACCGATAGCTTGTGCAGCAACGATACCAACTGCTTCACCTAAGTCTACTTTCTTGTTACGACCCATATCGAGTCCATAACACTTCTGACAAATACCATGGAGTGACTGACACATAAGCGGTGTGAATACTCGCACTTCTTCTACACCTGCCCCTTCAATGATAAGAGCGTCATCCTTGTTGATAAGATGGTTCTTAGCGTAGAGTACTTTACCGTCTACAAGAATATCTTGTGCAAGAACACAACCACGAACATTCTTAGAAATTGGCACTTCGATTCCAAGAGCATTTTCCTTTCGAACAATCTTACTTTCTTTTGTACCACAATCTAGTTCTGTAATGATAGCGTCCTGTGCCACATCTACGAGACGTCGAGTAAGGTATCCAGCTTGCGCAGTCTTAAGCGCGGTATCTGAGTTACCCTTACGAGCTCCATAGGTAGTAATGAAGTACTCAAGTGGTGTAAGACCCTCCTTGTATGATGAAATAACTGGGAAGTCTAGGTTACGTCCTGAGTTGTTAACGATAATACCCTTCATACCTGACATCTGAATGATCTGTGCGATAGAACCTCGGGCACCAGAAGTAATAAGGTCATACACTGAACCATGCTTCTCGAATGAATCCGGAACAAGCTTCTCGATCTTAGTACGAACTCCTTGCCATACTGAGATAGTTCGCTCGTATCGTTCCTCTGAAGAAAGAAGGCCCTCTTCATAATCAGCTTCAACTCGTCCTGCCTGCTCCCATCCTTGTGCAACTAGTACTGGTTTTTCTGTAGGAACCTTAACAGCGTCAATGTTCCAAGTTGTACCTGAAACAGTTGCATACTTGTAACCAAACGCTTTAATCTTATCGATAACTGAAGGAGCAATCTCAAGACCATACGTAAGAATAACTTGGTCAATAATACTGTTCATCTTCTTGTTACCAACTTCCTCATTCATATATGGATATTCTGATGGGAACACTGAGTTAAAGAGGAGGCGACCAATTGTTGTTTCAAATGGCTTACCTTCGAATTGTGCGTACTTTGCTTTCTCACTAGGCATCACAATAACTTTTGCACGGAATGATACAACACCGAAGTCATACGCAGTAATAGCTTCGTTTGGTGATGGGAAATACTTTCCTTCACCTTTCTCTCCAGGAATCATCTTCGTCATCCAGTACGCACCTAGCACCATGTCCATTCTCGGGTTAACAATAGAATCTCCTGATCCAGGACGAAGCAAGTTACGATTAGCTGCCATCAATGTACGAGCTTCTTCTTGAGCTGCAACTGAAAGTGGTAAGTGAACCGCCATTTGGTCTCCGTCGAAGTCCGCGTTGAAGGCCTGACACACGAGCGGGTGAAGCTGAATAGCGTTACCCTCGATAAGCTTAGGGTTAAACGCTTGGATACCGAGTCGGTGAAGTGTAGGAGCACGGTTAAGGAGAACATACTTTCCTTCAATACACTCTTCAAGAATCGCCCATACTTCTGGAATTCCATCTTCAATCAACTTGTTAGCACCACGAATGTTAAACGCGAGCTCTCGTTCAAGAATCTTAGAAATAATAAACGGCTTGAAAAGTTCAAGTGCCATGTGCTTAGGAAGACCACACTCATTAAGAGATAGTGACGGACCAACCACAATAACAGAACGTGCTGAATAGTCTACACGCTTACCAAGGAGGTTACCTCGAAGAAGACCTTGCTTACCTTTAAGGTTATCAGAAAGACTCTTAAGCTGACGCTTCTGAGATTGACTCATAACAGCATCTTGACCATGACGTGCTGAGTTATCAACAAGCGCATCAACTGCTTCTTGTAAGATACGCTTCTCGTTACGAAGGATCACATCCGGTGCACCAATTTCCATCAACTTCTTAAGACGATTGTTTCGGTTAATCACACGACGATAAAGATCGTTCACATCCGACGCGGCATAACGGCCTCCCTCAAGAGCGACCATAGGACGGATACCTGCAGGCACAACTGGGATAACTGTCATGAACATCCATTCTGGGCGGATACCAGCAATTTGGAATGCTCTAATAAGTGAAAGACGCTTCTCAGCCTTTTCACGCTCAAGTGCTCCTGCTTTTTCAAGCTGTACAACAATCTCACCTTCGATCTTCTTAAGATCCATAGTCTTGAAGATTTCATAGATTGCTTCTGCACCAATACCAGCTTCGAAACAGGTGCCGTACTTCATCGCAAAGCGGTGGTATGTCAGTTCATCAAAAATCTTGTTTGGCTTAATTTCTGCAATTTCTTTCTTTGTTGCAAGTAGTAGTTCACGGAGCTTATCCTGTGTCTTCTCATCAGTTGATGATTTAATCTTCGCCTTAAATTCTGAATCAAGGTTAAAAAGAATTTCTTCTTTTGCTGCTTGATTAACTGACTTAACAACATATCCTGCGAAGTACACCACTTTCTCAACATCCCCTACTGGCTGAGCCAAGATAAGAGCGATACGAGATGGAACAGTTCTAAGGAACCAGATGTGCGCAACTGGTGAAGCAAGCTCGATGTGACCCATTCGTTCACGACGAACGATAGACTTTGTAACTTCTACTCCACACTTCTCACACACAATCCCTTTGTAACGAATACGCTTATACTTTCCACAGTAACATTCATAGTCCTTTTCTGGACCGAAAATTCTTTCGTCGAAAAGTCCGTAACGTTCTGAGCGTCCAGTACGGTAGTTGATTGTCTCAGGCTTCGTCACCTCACCAAAACTCCACGCACGCACAGCCTCAGGAGAGGCCACTTTGATAGATAGACCATCAAAATTATTTGTATCAATTGTTTTCATAGATATTTTTGTTATGAGTGACTAGGCTTATAATGAGGTCTCACCGATTAATGGAGCTTCCAACTCTTCACGCTTACGTGGCTCAACATCAAGACCAAGACCACGAAGTGTGTTAAGCATCACCGTAAATGATGCAGGAGTGTTAGGTTCACGAACATCTTCTCCCTTAATAATACTGTCAAACGCCTCTGATCGTCCTACGATATCGTCTGACTTAACAGTAAGCATTTCGCGGAGAATGTGTGACGCACCGTATCCTTCAAGAGCCCATACTTCCATTTCTCCAAAACGCTGTCCTCCACCTTGTGCTTTACCACCAAGAGGTTGCTGTGTGATAAGAGAGTACGGACCGATAGAACGCATGTGGATCTTATCTTCAACCATGTGGTGAAGTTTCATGATGTACATAACGCCAACGGCAGTCTTTTGGTTAAACGCTTCACCTGTTCGTCCGTCATAGAGCTGTACTGTTCCTGATGCATCGTATCCAGCTTTTACAAGTTCTTCCTTAATCTCAGTATCTGATGCTCCTTGGAATGAAGGCACGATAGCTTGGTAACCAAGTGCATCCGCTGCAAGCCCAAGATGCATTTCAAGAATCTGACCAAGGTTCATACGTGATGGCACACCAAGTGGTGTAAGAATGATATCGATTGGAGTCCCGTCTGCAGCAAATGGCATTTCTTCTACTGGAAGAATTGTTGAGATAACACCCTTGTTACCGTGGCGTCCTGCAAGCTTATCTCCAACAGAGATGTTACGAACTTGCGCAACTTCAATGTGAATTCGCTTGATGATACCACTTTCAAGGTTGTCCCCTCGTTCACGTGAGAACACCTTCACTCCAATTACACGTCCACGCTTTCCATGATCAAGACGAAGTGATGAGTCTTTTACATCACGAACCTTTTCACCGAAGATTGAACGAAGAAGACGTTCTTCTGGAGTAAGTTCAGTCTCACCCTTTGGAGTAATCTTTCCAACCATGATATCTCCTGGGCGGATTTCTGCTCCGATACGGATGATACCGTCTTCGTCGAGGTTCTTAAGCTTATTTTCACCAACGTTTGGAATATCGTGTGTTGTTACTTCAGCACCGAGCTTTGTATCACGCACGTTACAAACGAATTCTTCAATGTGAATTGATGAGAATTTACTTTGCTTAACAAGTCGTTCAGAAAGAATGATCGCATCTTCATAGTTCGCACCATTCCAAGCCATAAACGCTACACGAATGTTGTGACCGAGTGCAATCTGACCGTTATCTGATGTAGCAGCGTCCGCTAGTACTTGTCCTTTTGTAACTTTATCTCCAAGAGAAACGATAGGTCTCTGATGGAATAGGTTGAAAGCGTTTGTACGAGCGAAGTTAATAAGGTCATATGTATATTCTTTCTTGTCTGCCTTAATAACAATCTTCTTAGCATCAACGTACTTAACTTCACCCGCCTCTTCTGCAATAACAAGTCGTCCAATGTGCTTAGCAGCTTCACCTTCCATACCTGTAGCAACAAGTGGAGCTTCTGGACACATAAGTGGAACCGCTTGCTTCTGCATGTTACTCCCCATGAGTGCACGTGTTGCTTCATCGTGCTCGAGGAACGGAATCATAGAAGTCGCAACAGAGAATGCTTGGTTAGTAGCTACATCAATGAATTCAACTTCATCACGTGGAGCGAGACCTGGCTGACCAGCACGACGAACTTCGATTTCTGCTTTTACAAGCTTATTATCATCACCGAATTCATTACCACCGTGAGCAATAACATAACGTTCTTCTTCTAGAGCGTTCATGTATACGATTTCTTTTGTGATTACGCCTTTCACTACTTTTACATATGGAGTTTCGATAATACCGAAATCGTTGATACGCGCGTAGTTAGAAAGACGAAGGATAAGACCGATGTTTGGACCTTCTGGAGTGTGAATAGGACATACACGACCGTAGTGTGATGTGTGAACGTCGCGAACTTCAAATCCTGCTCTTTCACGTGTGAGACCTCCAGGGCCAAGGGCAGATAGAGTACGAAGGTGCTCTACTTCTGCAAGAAGGTTTTCCTGGTTCATGAACTGTGAAAGCTGGTTGGTCGTAAAGAATTCCTTAATACGAGCCTGTAGCGGACGCTGGTTGATGATAGCAATCGGGAGAGTTGTATCAGTATCAATAACTGACATCTTATCCTGAATGTTACGCTTCATCTGCATCATACCTGTACGGATCTTTTGTGCCATCATTTCACCTACATAACGAACACGACGGCTTCCAAGATGGTCAATATCGTCTTCAACTGCGTTAGGATTATGGTTAAGCTCAATAATATGAGTGATGATATCCACCATATCTTCCTTAGAAAGAGTTCGGCGCTGTGCTTCCTTATCCTTCTGGTCAATACTCTTACCAAATCGCTTGTTGAAACGGAAACGTCCAACAGGAGAAAGGTCATAACGCTCTGGTGAAATAATTGAATCAATATATTCCTTAGCGTTTTCTGGAGTAGCTAGGTCTCCATCTCGAAGGCGCTTATAGATTTCGATGTAAGCATCATGAAGCGTCTTTACTTCATCACGGTCAACGAGTGTTGCCATAAGTGGGCCCGCAATTTCATGATCCTTAAATGCTGCCTTAATAGCATCATCACTTGTGAATCCGAAGATTCTAAGGAGTGCAATAGCTGAGAACTTACGCTTCTTGTCAACACGAACGTATACTCCACCATCTGGTTCAGTTCCAAGCTCAATCCACACACCACGTGAAGGGATGATCTTAGCGCCGAAGTATCGCTTGCCTTTCGTTTCTTCAGAATCGAAGAAAACACCGAATGATCGGGCAAGCTGAGGAACAACTACACGCTCAACTCCGTTAATAATGAATGTTCCGTGAACAGTCATTAACGGGAAGTCAGCCATGAAGATTTCTTGTTCCTTAACAGTATTAAGAATTTTATTTGAAAGCTTTACGCGAGCTCGGAGAGGAGCTTCGTAAGTAAGTTTGTTCTCCTTTGCATACACTTCATCGTACTTTGCTGGTGAAAGTTCGAAAGAAATGAACTCAAGATCAAACTTCTTCTCAGAATAATCACGAAGTGGTGAGAATTCTCGGAAGATTTCGACGATACCTTTTTCGGTAAGGTCTTTGTATGAAAGAATCTGATTTTCGACGAGGTTAGGTAGCTTAGTAAGAGGTGTACGGTACTTCGCAAAAGTTTTCTGCGGACGCGCATTTGAAGACGTGGTTGTTTTAGGCATAACGACAAATGGTGCCACAACAAGCCTTTACTTGTTGTGGCTTTCTTATTAAATGTAAAACCCTACTAATAAAGGATGCAGAAACTGAAATTTGTAACCCTTATTGCCTCGTTCGTAACTAAATCAGCGGTCAATAGTGGATGGATTATACCATGAGGTACTATAAAAGTCCATAATTGGCAAGTGGACAACAGAAAAGGAAGAAAAAAGACCGAAAAGCGATGCTTTTCGGTCATTACCAATCATTCCCACCTGTCTAGAACACACGGATCTCTAGCATGCTAGCTGCTCAAATGATGTAGCCACACGTTCCATTTTCTGCCACACCTCTTCGGGGAAAAGTGACTTCAGGAGCATCGCATCAACCCCGGTCACATATTCAACTGACCATGGTACATTATCCCAGTTGAACTTTTCACAAAGTATAGAACGCATGCGGGCAGGATCTCGTACACCAACATTGTTAAATGCAATTATTCCAACCTTTTCAGTTTGGACATATTCTATTTGCTTCACGTAGGCCTGGAACCCATAGTGTAGATTCGCAATCTCAAGAGCACCACCTCCAGTAGCCAGCAAATACCCAAGAGTTCTTTGTGAATAGAGTGTAAGGGCCTCATCTTCAGAAAGCACTCTTTTCACACTATGAAGAACCTCAACATGAAGTGCTCCACCCTGGGATAGAGCTTTCCTGATTGCATCGAAGTCTGAAAGAACGTACGGATACACGATAAGAAGGCCGAAATTCTTGATTACAGAATTCATGATTTTCTCCTGTTGTAAGATTCTCCTAAAGATTGTACAGCAAGCTAGAGAATAATCAATTATAATTTTATTCTATCCCCTGGCACGTTATCACTGTACAATGTACACTATCTACATGAACATTCTTATTGTTACCGCACATCCATCACACGCTGGCGACACTCACACAATTGCAAGCACTTATGCAGATGTTAAGAGAGCTAAAGGACATGTTGTAGAAATCGTAGATCTGTATGCAAAGGAGTACAAAGTAGACAACTTCGCATTCGAGAACATTCGTGAGTTTAAAAAATCAAAAGTGCAGATGAAGTTCCAAGAACAAATTATCTGGGCTCATGAAGTAGTGATTGTGCATCCTGTGTGGTGGAGTTCAGCACCTGCAATTCTAAAAAATTGGGTTGATCTTACTATCTGGCCTGGTATTGCTTATAAATACACACCAGAAGGGAAAGTGCTTAAGCTTCTCCAAGGGCGAAGTGCGAAAGTGTTCGCAACCTGTGGTGGACCATCATGGTACTACCATTTTCCTTTTGTTATGCCGTTACGTACATTTTGGGAGACATGTGTTTTTGGATTCTGTGGTATTGATTTAGTTGATATCCAAGTATGTGGGAACTTAGATAAATGGAAAGATGAGAAGCGTGCACGACATCTTGCAAAATTCATCGCAAAAGTAAAACGAAGTTAAAAGAAAATCCGCGACATGGTCGCGGTTTTTTACAGATGAACAACATCCCCGTTGCACAACCGGTGATCAGTTGGATGTCCATGGAAGTTATTCTCTTCGTAATATGGATGATACCTGTACTCCACACCACACAGAGCACACTTCATACTTCCACTTGCCCTTCTCCACACTTCCTCTGTGCCATCATCTTGATGTAGAGGGAGAAATAGTCGCATTGCAGCTTCACGACCCAGTATTTTATATGCATACTCCATTTCACACACCTCCATCTCTTTAATTTGTACACTTACTTATCATCTTACTTTATTGCAATATAATTAGCAAAAAAATTGAATAATAAAATAAATTTACTCATTTTTACTAATTTCAAAGGATTTCTGTAGAATATCCCCGGATAGTAAACGTTCAACCAACCCGAGGACTGAATCATGGAAGATACACAGAATATGACCTACGCAGGGACTGGTGTCGATTATGACGCCATGGACCCATTCAAGCGTGCTTGCCAAATCGCAGCCGCAAGCACAGCGCCACAACTGATTTCGCATAGCTTCAAAGAACTCACATGGAGTCGTGGAGAAAGTGCATATCTCATGAGTGTGCCAAATGGGGACATTGTCGCTCATGTCGAAGAAGGTCTTGGGACCAAGAACTTGGTTGCAGACGCCATGTCTCGCATCACAGGAAAGTCCTACTATGACCAATGTGCTCAAGACACCGTTGCGATGATTGTGAACGACATGATTACTCTTGGTGTCATGCCCGTTTCTGTTGCGATGCATCTTGCAGTCGACTCATCTGAATGGTTCAATAACAAACAAAGAACTGAAGACCTCATCAAGGGATGGGCGGATGCATGTAAGTTGGCAGGATGTGTCTGGAGTGGCGGCGAAACGCCCACCTTGAAAGGCATCATCGAGCCTGATACATCTCTTTTGTCTGGTTAAGCAATTGGATATTGCAATGACGAAGACTTGATCATGAACTCGTCACTCATTAATGGTGGAGATGTGATCATTTTTCTGGAAAGTTCTGGCGTGCATGCGAACGGTCTCACGCTTGCTCGCAAAATTGCTGAAAAACTGCCTGACGGGTACGCGACACCGCTGTCTGATGGAACAGCATACGGGGAGGCTCTTCTTTGCCCAACCCCCATCTATGTTCCAGTCGTACGAGATTTCTCGACAACGGAAGTCCACTATGCGGTCAACGTCACCGGACATGGCTGGAGGAAGTTGATGCGAGCACGACAGCCATTTGAGTATGTCATCCACACCTTACCCCAACAACTACCCATATTTGATTTCATCCAGACACATGGGCCAGTTGATGAGCGAGAGATGTACAGCAACTACAACATGGGGGCAGGATTCGCTCTTTTTGTGAACAGGGATTGCGTAGACGAAGTACTTGCACATGTGCAGAGTCTTGGGTTCCGTGCACACCAAGCAGGCAGCATTCGTGCAAGCCAGCAAAAGCGTGTCATCATCGAACCGAAAAGCATTGTGTTCGAAGCTGACACTCTCCAAGTTCGGTAACGAACTTAAATCGGGTTCGGGGCATATCGCTCCGAACCCGACTTTTTATTTATATTATTTTTTACGCCTTTAGCCCCCTTCCTGTCTAAGAGAAACGAGTATTTCAATAAATAACAAATAGCGTACCTGATTGACTTAGGTGTACAAATAATGTTAAATAACAATGGACATCACAAATACCCCATAAATCTACCCAACAAAGGAGATCTAGTCATGAACATTTATATTCTCGGAGGGCTCTTAGGCTCACTCGTACTTCTGTACATCTACCTTTGGTCTCTCTACACTGTCGGCTATCCTTTTCTAGAAAGGTATAGCCATGTGACTTTTTTCCAGCAACTCCAAAAGGACCTGCGGCAAAATTTACCCTTCCAAATAAAGAGTTCACATCCGCACTTCCGAGAGGAACGAATGGTGACCAAAATAGAAATAACTCCCGGAAGAATGCTAGTGACAACGTACGACACTTTTCGAACCCCGCTTGAATTCTGGGTAAAAATCTCAAGTGTGCTCATGTTAGGATTTTTATTCGGAATAGCAGCTGTCGCAGCACTGTGATTCTGCATAGTTTCAATAAACAAAAAACCGTCATTTGACGGTTTTCTTTTTTGTATTGTACTTACTAATTACCATCTTTACGCCTTAAGTCCCCTTCCTGTCTTAAAGAGATACAATACCCACGTAAACATGATCGCAGTGAATCCAAATAGTGCAAGCATTGAGGTACCAAAAGCAATATCAGAAAATCCTAAAATACTGTAACGGAATGCGCTCACCATATAGAACACTGGGTTAAAGTGTGAAATCGTTTGCCAAATTGGAGGAAGTAACGAGAGTGAGTAGAAAACACCACCAAGATACGTTAGTGGCATAATCACAAAGGTTGGTATGATATTAATACCATCAAACCCTTTTGCATAAATAGCATTCACGAGTCCAACGAGAGAAAACAGTATCGCTGTCATACTTGCGATCAAGAGTGCGAGAAATGGGTGAGCAACCGGAATCACTTCGAAGATATACGCTGACGAGAATACGAGTAATCCAATTACAAGCCCACGAAGAAGCGATCCAGTGACATACCCACATACAACCGTCCATGCAGGCATTGGAGATACGAGGATTTCTTCAACTGTTTTCATGAATTTAAGCTGGAAGAATGAGAATGCGATGTTCTGAAATGATCCGTTAAGAATTGCCATCATCACAAGACCTGGCACAATAAACGCCATATATGATACTCCAGATATGTCGCTAATCTGTGAGCCAATAAACTTTCCAAAGATCAGAAAGTAGAGCACTGTAGTCATAACCGATGGTAAAAATGTCTGTGGCCAAATACGTAAGAAGCGAATTACTTCTTTTCGAACAATCGTTATATATGCAATAAATAGTTGTTTGGAGTTCATGTCGAGCGGCTCGGCCGCGAAGACGTCACAATGTAGCAACATTGTGACGAAAATAAATTTATAATTTCGTTGCTTCTAAGTACACCTCTTCAAGAGGTCGACCGTTCATTACATTCTCAAGCGTCCCTGTTTTTTTAATCTCGCCATTACTCATAATCGCAATATGCTTACATAACTTTTCTGCTTCTTCTAGATAATGTGTTGTGAGAATTATGGTTACTCCGCTTTTATTTAATTCACGTAAGAATTCATACATCTCAAGACGAAGCTCAACATCAACTCCTGCAGTTGGTTCATCAAGGAAAAGTAATGTTGGCTTGTGCACAAGAGCGCGAGCAATCATAAGACGACGCTTCATACCTCCTGAGAGGGTCATTGATTTTACTTTTCGCTTCTCTTCTAGCCCAAGTTTTTTTAGGAGCATACCTATCTGAGGAGCAACTTCTTTTCGAGAAATACCATAATACCCGGCTTGTGTGAAGAGAATGTCTTCTACTGTTTCGAAGATACTGAAGTTAAATTCTTGCGGCACAAGACCAACATGTACCTTAGCGGTGTCCCCTTCTTTATCAATGTCGTATCCTTGGATAGCTACAGAACCTGACGTCTTATTCACGAGACCACATGAGATACCAATGAGCGTACTCTTCCCGGCACCATTAGGACCTAAGAGTGCGAAAAAATCTCCATCAGGAACAGTAAAGTCTACTCCCTTAAGAGCTTGTTTACCTCCATCGTATGTCTTCTTAAGACTCTTGATACTAATAGCGTCTTTCATAGTTATGCTACGTCTCTTAGATCAACCCCTGACATATAATCCATCTTACCGAGAGCAAGTCCGTAGTGACGCAGGATTGAGTATGCTGTTGTGTAATGGAAATAAAAATTCATAAGAGCATACTCTTCAACAAAGTATTTTGCAGTAAGCCCCTTTCCTGGCATCCACGCAAGTGGGATAATTCTTGTCTCAAGATCATCCTTTACCATCTCAGGTGTTAGAGTCCCTAAGAAAGCAACAACCTTATCGATTCTATCCTGGAGATCAGTAAGTGTCTTTTCATTGTCTTCAAATACTGGCGCTTCTACAGCACAAAGAGCGGCTGCAGTGTTCTTTGCGAAATTAGTTGTAGAACGAACTTGGGCAGCAAGATTGAACTGATCAAGAGCAAGACGTGCATTCATGATAGTCTCATCATTAATCTTTTGTGCAGCTTGCCAAGCTTTTGCTTTTTCAAGAATAGCTTTTAGATTCCCAAGATTCTTAGCATACGTTGAAATAGTAAGATTGAACATATTGTATATAGTTAGTGATTAATAGTTGTAAACACGTAACGCCTTATTTCCATTTCGATTCCCATGCTTTCATTTGTGTAATCTCTCCAGTCTGCGCTTTAATAATTGCCTCTGCGAGTGATTTGACTTCTAGGTGAAGATTAGGAAGTTTAAGCACTTGAGTTGCCATTGTTATAGCAGCTTCATGATGAAGGGTCATATCTTTCAAGAATTGTTGCTCTGAGGTTACTGGCGCCATCAAGTACGGATTAGTTCCGCTCACACCATGATTCATTCCTGACATCTGCATTGCTTTGTCATCATAGAGCTTTCTAAATTCTACCCTGTTTTGTTCTGCAATTTTTCCCTGTCCTTTCAAATGAGAAACATAGTGACGTAGCATTGCTATTGCTTTTGGTCCATGAGGAACCAGATAACAAAATAATATTAAGCCAAGTGTCGCCCCCCATGCCATCCCTACCAAGAAACTAAATGCCTGCATGTTTTTAAACACATTAACAATACTTTTCATATAGTAATAAGTGTACCACGGTAGCTAGCTTTTGGCTTTTAGCAATTTGCCTTGAGCCATTCAAATACACGTACAGATGTCACTTTTTTATTTTCGGGCAACTAAAAACTAACTGCCAACAGCTATTGGCTATTTGTTACCCCTTCAGGTAAGCGAGCATTGTTGGTGAATCTGACACTTCGAAGGGATCTGCTGCATAGTTGTCAGCTTTTCCTTCTTCAACAAACATCTTCTTGATGACTCCGTCAACAACATGCATCGAGTATCGCCATGAACGGTCTCCAAAACCTAAGTTATTCTTCTTAACAAGCATCCCCATAGCACGTGTAAAGTCTGCGTTACCATCAGGTAGCATGAATACTTTTTCTACCCCAAGATGCTTCTTCCAATTAAACATAACGAATGCATCGTTTACTGACAGACAAATAACTTCATCAACTCCAAGCGCCTTGTAATCATCATAATCTGCTTCAAACCCTGGCACATGAGTTGAAGAACAGGTTGGTGTGTATGCTCCAGGAAGTGAGAAAATTACAATATTCTTTCCCTTAAAAATATCATCAGTGGTAAGATCTTGCCATCGGAATGGATTAGATCCTCCGACTGACTCATCACGAACACGAGTCTTAAACGTTACTTGTGGTACATTGTTTCCTTCTTTCATATATGTAGTAAATAATTAATATTAATAGTTAATTTAAAATTCGAATGCTTCCTTTGCTGTTATGCTGTGTGTGCCCTACTGTGAACGCTCACAATAGGTGATATATCTACTATATCGCACCACAAGCGACAATGCAAAAAATAGCAAAAAGCGACCGCGTAGCGGTCGCTTTTTGCTTAGCGATATACTAATAAATCTCTATAAGTCTACGCTCGTCGGCCTGGTACAAACGTAAGAGCGTGACCTAGCTTTGTCCCACGTCCTGTTCGTCCGATACGATGAATGTATGTTTCGTAATTATTTGGAATATCGTAATTGATAACAAGAGAGATATCATTGATATCAAGTCCACGTGCTGCAACGTCAGTTGCAATCACAACTTGAACCTTGCCACTCTCAAGGGCCTTTACAGCTCTTTCTCGCTCGCGGTTATGCATGTCACCATGAAGACCAAGAGCCTTAAAGCCACGCTTAGTGAGCTCTTCAGCAAGACCATCCACGTGACGCTTCATTTCTCTGAAAATAAGAACCTTAGAGTATTCTGGCTTGTTAAGTATCTCATGAAGAGCTTCTACCTTATCACTATCTCCACTAACACGAATAACATCTTGCATCACAGATGACGCAGTATCACGTGTCTTAACAGAAACAGTAATAGGATCTTTCAAGAAATCAGTACAAAGTCTCTTGATCTCAGGAGAAAATGTCGCAGAGAAGAACAGTCCCTGCTTTGTCTTTGGCATCGCACCAAGAATTGAACGCATATCGTCGATGAATCCCATGTCAAGCATTCGGTCTGCTTCATCAAGCACGATACTATCAAAGTAATCCATCTTGATCTTCCCTCGCTCAATAAGATCCATAACACGTCCTGGTGTACCGATAACGGCATTCACTCCAAGTTCAAGCTCCTTAATCTGACGCATGATTGGTGAACCACCTACACATGACACAGAGAATAGCTTCATACCACGAGTAAACGCGATGAACTCTGCTTCTACTTGCTGAGCTAGCTCACGAGTTGGACAAAGTACCATCATTTTGTGATCCTTATCAGCAACAAGTTTATTAATAAGAGGAATAAGGAATGCAGCTGTCTTACCTGTGCCTGTTGAAGCAATACCAATCACATCCTTTCCAGTAAGAACTACCGGAATAGATTGATCCTGAATAGGAGATGGATTGATAAGCCCTTTTGCAGTTAGGTTAGCTGATAGCTGTTCTGCGATATTGAAATCAGTGAACTTGTGCTTTGGCACATAGTTATCAGTTTCTGTAACACCAGCTTCTTTGTTAATGAAAAGCTTTTCATCAATGTAGTCCTTTTTGAAACTACGCTTTGCATTAAATGCACGAGGTGCTGATGATCCTCCACGTGAGAAACCACCTCGAGATGGGCCACGTGATGAGTAACCACCACGACTTCCACCGTCGCGTGATGAATAGCCTCCATCGCGTGGTGAAGATGAGTAAGAACGTCCTCGCGGACTAGGTGAACGTGAACGAGAGTCCGTTCGTGAGTCAGAAGACCCACCTGTTGTAATTGTATACATAAATTATTTTATTGTGGAACACACAAGAAGAAAAGAGACTTATATGTAAGCAACATTATGATAGGTTTTTACTTATCAAACATATTTGCTAAAAAATCTCAGAAGCCCTATGAATCCCGATTAGTTAAATTATTTGCGCTCGATTTCTTTCGATGAAATCTCTTCTATCTAGAGGATAGACGTATGGTTAGCCACAAAGCGTCAAATAAAATACTGACTACACATGGATATCCATAAGGAAATAATAGATACATTATAGCAAACTTGATGCTAAATGTCAACTTTTGCATTATTTAACTTAGTGATTCGATACGGCAGATATTTCGTTAATATATTTAATTTGTTTTTCTTTTTTAACTTTTCCATCGAAACAAACAGAATACTTTTCTGGTGAAAAGTTTCTCCTGTCTCGCCCGTCGGCTCCGGCAAGTTGTTTCTCATGGAAAAGTTTGTGTACTGTTAATACGAAATACAAAAAACCGGCATCTTGCGATGCCGGGAGAAAAGGTTGTCAGTATGATGCTGACTGAGCAAAGACAGAACTTACTGCAATCAGAGGGAGCGTGCTTTGTTTGTGCGTACGTTTTTTCACACCTCGCACTTTGATTTGATTTCGACTATAGGTGACTGGCTGCCTATAGCAGTATATTCCACCTGTAGACACTGATGGTGCTTGTTTACGTAACTGAAGCGCAAATTGATAGATCAGTTGATCACGTATCCTTACATACTTTGACCAGGACGACGAATCGCCAAGTAGTACACAGATGGCTGACCCTCGCAATGCTTCCCCTGGGTTAGCAACTGTCACAGTTCGGTACAGTGAACCAAATCCGTACCACAGACCGAGCAAATTCTGCTTCGAATCTTCGAGCGTTGTGCTGTGTGCAACCAACCACAACAGGACTTCGTCTTGTGTTCGCTTCGCAAGATCCAAATGTCTAAGCTGGTCTTTGTGCCTTCTTAACATCCGAAGAATATTCTCCCTACGATCAATAAGATCTCTCATACGCCTCCCTATATTTATGAACCCAAACCCTCCACACATAGTACAGAAGAGAGTTAAAATCTATCTAAAGTTATTTTCAATGAATAGTTACTGAGAAAGCCGAACTACAAACTCATGTCCATATGGGTCCTTAAGGAATGAGTAGTTTTGATAACCATTGTCTTTTACAAGCTGTTCTATCTGTTCACGTTGGGTGATATCAAATTCGAGATACAGTACGCCATCTGACTTGAGAAACTCTTTTGCGCGTGCCAATATTTGCTTGTGATAATAGTAACCATCTTCTTTATCGAAAAATGAGAGCGGGGATTCTGCGCCAAGCTCTTGCATCACTTCATCTTTCATCTGTGGTGGCACATAAGGTGGAACGGCAAAAATCACGTCATATGTTCCACCTGCCCCCTCCCATGTATCTCCAGTGAGCACTCGAGTGCGTAGCTTCTTAATATTATTTCGAATGATTGAATGCTCGATGCCAGACTTAAGTTTTGGATCGTATTCAATAAAGTCCACCGTTGCTTCTGGAATATTTTTTGCAACTGCTAACCCTACATTTCCAGAACCAGAGAATAAATCGAGCACTCGGAGCACAAACTGTCTACGAGTAGCGAGTAAGTCATCAATTGCCTGCTTCACCCAAAACTCAGTCTCAGGTCGTGGAATCATCGGACGTAACGACAGGTCCACTTTTGCACCACAAAAAACTACTTCCCCAAGTAGATATTCGAATGCTTCACCATCTGTCATCTTGGCAACGTCAGCCAAAAATTCTGGAGTCTCTCTCCCTTGATGTTTCTTGATGCGTAATTGTTCTACCTTATCTTCGAATTTCATGTAGTTGCATACTACCACACATTACACTAAACACTATTACAAAAACTTAATTACATTATTTATAAATGCACGAGTATCTTTACTTGAATACGGCACAAAAGATCCGTCCCCTACCAGATTCCACAATTTTATTTCTTGTGCAACATATGCTGCCGGATCAATGAACTCACCTTGCCATCCTACTTTTTCTTTTACTTCAATAAAGAGTCTCTCAATGAGTGGGTAATGCGTACACCCGAAGACTACATGCGTCACATCATGCTCTTTAGCATACGTAAAACTTCTTTCTATTATTTGTAATAACACTTCACGTGAAGTGTTATTTTCAATAGCGCCAGCTAAATCTTCATAGATAAAAGTAAACACTTCTACTCCTTTATTCTGTAATACCTCCTGGTAAGCCTTACTTCGAATCGTAGCTTTTGTTGCGATAACAAGCACGACAGCATCAATCGGGAATTGAACATGCTTATCAAAAGCTCGAATCATATCTACATACTTTTCTAAAGAGACATTACACTCACTGAGCAGCAAATTTGTTGTCAACACTGACATACTATTACACGCGTTTACGAAATGAGTGGCTCCCTTTTCCTGGAGAAATATAATATCATCTTTAATAAACTGAATTATTTCAGCTTCGTCACGATTACCATACGGGGCACGGGCACAGTCTCCGTAATAAATACAGTTAGCTCGTGTAACATTTCGTATTTTTTTGTAAACACTGAACCCACCAACTCCTGAGTCGAATATTCCAAGCAACGTATCCTCTCTTGGAATATCACTCATAGATTAGTTTCTTACTCGCTGAACAACTCGAACCGTAGATTTTTCACATTTCTCACTACAAAATCCAGGACCTTCTGATGACATGCAGTCGTTACAAATAATAAAAAGCATATTACATTCGGCGTTTGCACAGTTCTGATACTGCTCATTTGTTGCATTACAACGTTTACATTTACCGATGATTTCTCGTTCACCACCAAAATCCATCACAAGTCGATTATCGAATGTAAATAACGTTCCGAGAAAATCTTTCCCTGGATATTTCTCCATATATGAATGCATACCGCCATCTAGTTGGTACACATCCTTGAATCCCTCATGAAGCAAATATGCCGACATCTTCTCACAACGTACGCCACCAGTGCACACAGTGAGCACAGTCTTCCCTTCGGTCTCTTTTTTAATCTTATCTATTAGTTGCGGAAGTTCACGCGACGCTGTCATTCCTGGGTCAATTGATTTTTTGAAGTGACCTGACTCGAACTCATATGAATTACGCATATCCACCACCACGAAGTCCTTATCTTCTTCATACCACTTTCTGAGCTCGTCCGGTGAGAGGTGTGGTGCGGTTTTTATACGAGGATCAACTTCTTTTGGATATCTAGTACCTACGATTTCTTCACGAATTTTTACCGAGAGCTTCGGGAATGACTTTCCATTTCCAGTACTACGCTTAATCTGCATATCAGAAAATCGAATATCTGCTCGAAGTTCTTTTGCGAAGTTTTCAGTGTCTTCAATTGTCCCTTCTACTGTTCCATTGATACCCTCTTCTGCAATTAATGTACGCCCAAGAAGATTGTGTTTTTTACAAAGTGACAGGTAAGACTCCTTTAATTCCTGAGGATTATCAATGGTGACGTATTTATAAAAAAGAAGCACCTGGTAGTTCATAGCGTATTTAATATTGGGATTATACCAAACTATCACAAACAAATGAAGAAGGCTTATTTTTTATTAGTTCTTATTCTGTGCAGTTTTAACAGCGTGCCAACCACCACCATTGTGTACATTTGTGTAACCATGTTTTTTAAGAATACTAACAGCGACTGAACTTCTCCCACCTGATGCACAACAGGTAACTATTGCGGCTGACTTTGAACCAACCGCAGCTAGATTTTGTTCAAGTGCTGGGAGAGGAATATTCTTTGCTCCATTTACATGACCTGATGCAAATTCTTCTTCACTTCGCACATCTAATATTAAGGCACCTTTACGAAGAATCTCCTCAAGCGGAATTGATGCTTCTTTAAAAAATAATTTCTTTAACATTAGTTAATTATAACATTAAAAAGGAGGCAGTATTAAACAAGAAAAACAATAAAGAAGCTCGCTATTGCGGACAAAGCTACAAAACCGAACAACTTCTTTGAAAGGGAAACCTTGCTGTCCGATGGCTCTCCAAGACCCTCCGAAAGCGAACTAAATAAATGACTGAGCCATTTTACTAAGCTTGACCCCTCATCAGAAGTAGTTAGCGAATAAAATGAAACGCATGTTATGGCAATAACAAGATACATTGGAAGCAAAGTTAGATATGTCCCAATTAAAAAAATAACCGCTGGGAAAAGTGCAAATGCGAAGAATTTCTTTATAAGATCGAATTCAGAAAGGAATAGTATAATCCCTAACAGCAGTGCAAAAATAATTCCAAAAGTAGATCTGGTTACTCTTGCCGTGAGAACTATCTCCTTGGCAAGATTTTTCATAAAGCGTGCCAAAAAATCATCGCGAGTTCGTGAAGACTTTTCATGTGAGGTGTGGACCAGCTTGTTCATGAGAAAAACACTACCAAAAAACTTGACAAATAGCAAGAATTATTATTTTTATGCAAGATTAAGAAATGTCGCTGGCATCAATAACCACCTGGTCGCCAACCTTTAGACTCCCCTCGATAATCTTCCGAGCAAGAGCTTCTTCAACTTCACTTTGGATATTTCTTTGGATAGCTCGCCCGCCAAAAGATGCATCATTTTCAGTTCCAAGAACCTTTTCTACGAGAGCGTCTGTAAATGTAATTGAGTACCCTTGATCAAGCGTACGCTTTTTTAGAGCATCTAGCATTTTTCTTGCGATGAGTATTCGGGAGTCACCTCCTAGCGGATGGAAGAGTACCACTGCATCGAACCTATTAATAAGCTCAGGTCTAAATAACCCCTCGGAAACTATTGCTTCGATTAATTTATTTTTTATTGTATCAATCTCTTCTTTGGTGCTACTTGCATGTAAACCACTTTCCTGAATAAATGCGGAGCCTGCGTTTGAAGTTGCGATTACTATCTGGGTTCTTGCTGATATTACTTTACCTGCACCATTTGTGAAAACCCCCTCATCGAGTATTCGTAAAAAAATATCTTTTACATCAGTTGTTGCTTTCTCGAATTCATCTAGAAGCAACACTCCGTACGGTCTACCATGAATTAGTTTTGCTATATCTCCCTCTTGATTAGCATCCCCAAGTAACCTATACGAGGAGTCACCCATCGTGTATTCATTCATATCAATACGTGACATGTGATCTTCACTACCGAAGAATACTGACGCAAGTGTCTTAGCGGTTTCAGTTTTACCAACTCCAGTTGGACCAAGGAACAGAAATGAGCCGATCGGCTTTGAAGAACTAGTAAGCCCTGCACGTGACCGCCTCATAGTACTTGCTACTATCTTTATTGCCTCATCTTGCCCCATAACCTTTTCATGGAGAATTGCTTCTAAGTTAAGTAACTTTTCTTTTTCATCAGCATGGATTTCCCCTGTTTGTACACCAGTAATTGATTTTATTGTTTCAGAAATTGAAACCTCATCTAAAATGACCTGCTGTGAACCAATGGTGCTTGTTGCAATCTTGTAAAGCAGATCGTCTGCTTTTACAAGCGGAGAGTCCTCGACGAAATATCGCGTTAATGATTGAGCTACAGTGTGTAAAGTATATGCAGGAAAGAATTTCCCAGTCTTACGCTCAACTATCATTGCGTTATCTTGTATGTACGGGATAAGAAGCTTAGTATTCATATCTTCAATATGAATTACTTCAAAATCTCTATCGAAAAGCGCTTTATGACTTTCAATTTGGTAGAACATTTGGTCACAGATACATACAACTGACACATCAGTATTATTAATATATCTCTCTATAATCTGGAATATATCCACCCCCTCCTTTTGTGCCATATCATATAACGCAGGCAAGTCATTAAACACAAAGATAATATTTCTAATCATCACAGCTTCTTCGAAGCATCTTCCTAAGACACTAATGAGTTCACCCTGGTCTAATGCGCCAAGTACATTATTATCGAACTCAAAAATTCTCTTGTGTTCAATTTCTGCATAACAGTCACCCTGATCGATCATTTTAGCTAACATGCTAACAACAGTATGTCTTCCGGTCCCTCTCCCTCCGACAATAACTGCATTAGCGCCATGCTTTTTAGCAAGTGCATCTTCAAGTTTAATAATAGCGCTTCTATGTAGCTGAATTTTCCCTAGATTCCCAGTACTCATCACTAACTCACGTGAATATTTACTAATAATGCTTGCACTTCCATACGATAGCGATTTTGCAATGCCACGAGTCTTACTAAGATTCTCTCGCCACCACCATGCGCTACTTCTTTTTTCATCTTCAATTAATCGATCTAACCAATCACAGGTTGTCTCAAAAATGTCACGTGAGACTTTTTGCTCAAGGAGCATTTTTTGAAATGCTTCGGAGTTTTCATAAAAAAGTTTCCAGAGTGACCCAAGTGTCACTGTTTTGTTATATTCTGGAACAATACCATCAACAGCAATAACAACACCTTGAAGCGGCATCATCATCTCTTCAGAGAGTAAAAGTCTATTTAGAATGAAGTTTGATTCAGATACAGATAGTAACCCAAGTACAAATCCTTTTGACTCACTCTCAACTAGTGCCCAACCTGCTTCGTAGGAAACACTGAATCTAGTATCGTTAGAACTAAATACTCTCTCTACGCTTGCAAGAACATAATATCTATAATATGAGTGTAGTGCATATAAAAAAATAAAGATAATAATCGAAAGCGTTGCGAAAAGGAGCAAGAATTTTTCATACGGAACCAACATAATAACAGGTTGTTCGTATTTTGATGGAATAAATCCGTATCTAACATTCAGTTCAGTAATAAGAAAAAGTATTGTGCTGATACTACCTAACACTGCAGCTATTGGGATAAGTGCCTTTCTAATAAACGTAGGCACCAACTTACTAAGGAGAATAACTCCTGAGTACCTTTTGGCAAATGTTACAACTTCGTGGAATTTCATAGAATTGAGAGGCTAACAACCCCTGCTAAATAGATTAGTGCAGGAACTACTACAGGTAGTAATACCCAAATTATGAACGTAAAGATAAACAAAAGAATACTGATAATACCCCCGAGAAGACCAAGAGCAATAAATAATAATCTAAAAAATGCACCAATTATTCTTGTTAAAAATCCTCCCGCGAACCCAGCTATCAAGTCACTTATTTCGGTGCTACTAATATCATTTGTTGGAATACTAAAAATTGGACTAAACAAACTCTTCATGAAAAGTTTCACTGAAAAAAGATTAAAGAAAAATCGTACAAATTCCTGTGCAAGAGAAATGATGGCAACAAGTGCGTACGAATAGTGCCATTTAGTATAGTCAGAAAGGAGACTGAACATGCCGTAAGTTTAGCATGAGAGTATGGGTGTGAAGTGGGAGTTATGCCACTAATGAAATGTTTTACGTTTACTAAATGAATCCTCTAAAACAATCAATTCCTGCGTGAGTGATTTAATTTGTTCAATTTCTTCATCTGTCTCAGGTATCGCTCGCGAAAGAGCATCTATTGTTGCCGTGATATTCTCGAGTGCTTTATGTATCATTTCCATGTCTAAAAAATCTACCGTTAATAAAAACTTTAAATCTTTAATTTGATCTTTAGTATAACGTAACAACTCTTGTGTTAATGTTTCATTTTTCTTTTCATTAAACGAAGATCTTTCCATACATGTAGCATACTCCAAGACCACGTTATTTTATTAACTATTCTGGTTTATTTTGTAGTGGCTGAAGTGACGCAATCACCGCCTCAAGATCTGGAGAAAATTTCTTAAATGCCTCATCAACATACGACATATCATCCTTTAGATTTTGAGGTTTGGCAATCTCTGGGAAATGGGTAATACCTATGAGGTCAACGAGTCGTTCCTTTGCCCAATGTGGCACATTATACTTTGTAATTAAATATTGAATACCGATATGGATAATCTCATGAGTAACTGTGGCGACACCTTTTTCACCAGAACGGAACTCAATATTAATAATGACTTCACCTTTCGATGAGTCATAACTACCACCAGTACCGTATCGTGTAAGAACAACTGAATACTTTGGGAAAAATGTAAATGCTGAAAATTTCTGTATATCTTTAAAATTTTTAGCTAATTCATTAAATTGCTTGACTAATGTTCGAGCGTACTCATTATACTTCTCCACCTCATAGTCAGAATTAACTGCTGCTTTAATTTCTTCTAGACTTGATGTTTCTGTAATCCCAACTGGTAATCTACTATTTGAATTACCGTAGTGCTTCCTTAGCCATTCTAAGTTTTGGAGAGTATCTACAACACGCTTAATCTCTTGATCAACACTGAAAGACACTGATATTTCGGGGGTGCGTTCTACTTGTTCTATTTGGCTGGTTGGTTGAGATTCCATGCTTATAACAATTACTCTACCTATGCAAACATAAACGCTGAACCTCTCGTATCTTCTATTTGTTTCTTTTTTGCATTTTCGTGATTCATCTCACACGGAATATATTCAAAAGGCATCTGAATAGACTTCGCCGCAGTAAGAGTTACTTTTGTATTATCTCCTCCACCAAGAGCTAGAATAAAATCACTACAAGAGAGAAACGTCTTGGTTGTTTCTGCAAGTTTACTTGTCCCAGGAATGTAACCGCCCCATAGTTCGTCGTTAACAATATAAATCATATCTACAAAATCTGAAAACTTACCACTGTATGATAATGCTTGGGTGGATACTATACCGATAGTTTCGAACCCTAATTCTTTAGCAACCTTGTAGCACGCTCCCACACCCTCTTCTGTTGCTCCTATTGCCACAATCCATTCATCTTGTGGAAGTGCTCGTAACTTTTCTTTTACAATAGACAGCATATCGTCAGATGACTCATAACCAAGTGCCGAATAACCAAATATCGTATAGATTTTTTTACCTTTAGATCGAATAAGGGTGATAATTTCTTCTGAAGTGAGCGGATCGGTTGCATCTTGCACTTTTTGGGTACTTTCATTTTCGGTGATTGCCGGCTTTAGAATTCTTTCTTTTGTCCCCTCTCTATCTGTAACAAGCTTGTATAATTCTTCATCACTCGGGATAGCATCATAATTAAGAACTGTTAAAATATATTTCGCGGCTTCAACAATTTTCTCTGGAGTTCTCCATGAGGTTGGGACAATGTCTTCATTAACAGATGTTGCATTGTCATAGTAGTAATGATTTAGCTTACTATATACATTAGCAAGAAGCCCGATAGATGCAGCGTCTAAGAAGTATCTTACTTTTGTAGCATTCTGAGCATCGAGATGCCCATGCTGAGCCCCACTCTGGATATTCCCTGTCGGAGTTCTAAGATTATCTTCTGCTAAACTTTCATCATGAACATGATATTCAAAAGGCTGCGGACCATTACCTCGTAACACATCCCCGATAAGTGCATCTCGTTCAAGTGTAAGAGCTGTCTCATGAACAATTTCGAAGATAATAAGTGTACAAAGTTTTCTTAATCCAATCTCTTCATCTGAAAAACCGGTTAAAGAAATAAACTGTGGAACAATAACTCTTTCCATAAACTCATTCACTTCTGAATAATATCTAAGTGCTGCCTCATGTGATGTAATCCCCTTTTCTTTAAGTCTATTCTTAATATATGCGAATAATCTTCTAGCGTGATTCAAATCGTGATACCAAAAATCTAGTGGCGACTGTGCATGTCCGTCTACACGCATTGTTTTAGAAATAACACCAACAAATTCTATTGGTACAGATCGAGTACGAATAAAATCAACAATACTTAGATCCTCTAGCGTAGGTAAAATGATAACTTCCTCACTTGTTACAAGAGCGTGTCTATGGTAGCAGTAGCGGTCAAAGTGATACAACTTAACAGCACGATTCTCTGGATCTAGTCGATTCACTTTATCGAAAAATCGAATCGCAGCCTCGATAGCATCAATAGTTGGTCGGTACGGGTATGGTGCAGAAAATGGCGCATCATACGGATATGTTTCCTGATCATCAAGAGAAAATGTTAAGTTAACATGGAAAAGAAGTGTCCTTACTTCGGTATACTCAAGGCGTAACGCAGGATGTTCCAGCATCATTGTCTGAATAAATGAATCTGATAACTCTTTTATAAGAAAGTCTATTACTGGTGCAAATTCCGGGAATGGAGCAAGCTGTCCGTCAAACAAAATACGGTTTCGAAATTCTCGGTACGATCCAACAGGATCTGAAATTATATCTTTTTGCGTAATGTGTCGGATTGGATATGACATAAGATTTACTGCTCTTACTTTAGTATAAATGACTTAGGTTTAATTATTGCAGTATAGCATTTTAGAGAGACCAATTCTTTTCAAGAAAATATTTTTGTATCATTTCAAATTTTGTACAGATTCCGTAGACACCGAAGTTGAACTGCTGATTATCTTGTAGTTTCATATTACTAATCTATATAGTGAGTAGTGGGTAAATATCAAATGTCGGCTCATCATATGGATGAACTTTTCTAACTCTGTCAACTATTTGTTTAGCCCTATCAAAATCACATACAACTTCTATTTTTTCTTCCTCAGCGCTTTCAGGTTTGCCAACCTCACCCAGATGTGGGTTTGCGCCATCGTTAGCAAGCCATCTTCCAATTACTTGTGTAGTTATTGAGCAATGTGAGTAATTTCCAAAGACACCTGCTCCGGCTTCCCCAAATGCTTGACGAATAATATCTCCATGAGTTGCAGGCACTGTAACAACGATTTTTACTTTTTTGAAGTCCATATCGAAAGTATAGCAAAAAATGAAAGAAATTTAGCTACAAATCTGCCTACCGTCTCTTGACGTGATCTACTAATCAGCTTTTCTTGAAACAGATTCACCAAGCTCCAAGAACCGAACTTACTGGTTCACACTTATTCAAATCCTACCATATCACGCAGGTGACATGGTTTGGTTCTGTATGAGCAGTAAACAGGTGGACGAAGTGAGAACTGCAATAATATAGAAAAGGACCAGCTTTACTGCTGGCCCCGGACCGGAGTAGAAAGGCTACTTCGCTGCATCGTTGATTGCAGTATTGATCATTGTCGCAAGCTGTGCGAGCCCAATACCTCCACGCCTGTGACGTTCACGATCCAGACGCTCATTGAGTAAGGAAAGTGCTTCACTCTCAAGATCTCCATCCAAGACGAGTGACACCATCAATAGCTCATGGTTAGACGATGCTGACAAATCCGCCAGCGTGTCAATGAACATTGAGAGAGGAAATTGATCTCCCGGCTTCAGACCCTGAACTTGAAGGAAGTTGATAGCCCTCAGCACCAGATGACCAAACTTGGAATCCTCAGGGAGAGTGATTCCATTACTATTTTCTTGAGCCATGTGACCTCCAGAAAGTCTCATATTTAAAACGGAATGAGTACACCGCTTGAAACTAATACTATACTGTACTATTTATCCAGTCAAATCTAATTTCAAATATTCTCAAGTTTTAAAAATACTTTTTCTAGTGTAGAAAAAACTAGCCACATTAATTTCATTTTCATATAGTGAGTTTGAACATATATCAAACTCAATAACTCTAAATCCCTCATAAGAAAAAGCCTTCACGCGGAAGACTTTTTCTCTTTGCGCACACTAGTGGATGAAGTGAGAACTGGGATATCCGAGAAATTACTGACTGCTGTATAATTTATTTAAAAAATCTTCTCTGTCTAATTTATATAACTCACCATCATTTGCCAAGACAGTACCAGTTATTTCTTTCCCAAACCAAGGCAGCGGAATGAAGTTCTTAGCTTCTTCTTTTGAAGAAAATTCAATCTCGACTCGAATTAGACCTTCAAACTTTTCTTTGTAAACTTTTATGCTTATTTCTGGATTATGAGAAACCAGATAACCATCTCTTACAATCAGATTGTTTTCTTTATTCAAAAGAAAAGAATCATACTCTTCTTTTGTAATTTGTCTCTTTACTTTTTCAGACTGAAAATCATCAACTTTTTTCTTTTCTTCATACTCGAAAACATCTCCTTTTCTTTGAACACGCTTTACATTCCCATCTGAAGATTCAAGAATACATCTTTCATAGCGAACAGGAGTAATATCTGACATGTCTGGTATTTCTTTTATTAAAAACTTTCGTTCGATTTCCATAACTAAATTATAGCAGTTATTAAATCAAAAATACTCAATAAGATTTGGCAACAAAGCCAGTTTCTTGATTACAAGAAACAAAAGGCTCTGCGACCCCTATTCAAATCCAAACAAAAGTGACGCAGGTCACTTTCTTCTCTCCGGCACAGAAACTAAAATAACCCAACTTAGAAGTTGGATTATTTTAGTTTTGCGCACACTAGTGGATGAAGTGAGAACTGAAATTTTTAAAAATTATGATCCGAAATAGAATCTCTTATATTCCACACTCGTCATTTTATCTTCCCCGTAGCATTCAACAATAGTTATGTTGTCTATTACGAACTCTTCATCTATTACTTTTGTTTTTAATAATTCAAGAGATTTCTCATACCCTTCTTTTGTTAGATCAGCAAATGCAAGCGTAACATGTGGAGTGTAATTTATTGTCCTAGGAAGCCATGCCTCATATTTTGAAGTGACATTATCTCTTAATTTCTCAAAAAGATTTTTCAAGTACTCATTTACCTCAACATCAATCCAAACAACATACGGAGAAAGACCGAGCTCAGTACCTTTCCAATTATCAATACCTGTAAAACCTTTTAATTTAGCAGTTACTTTCTTTTGTGTTCTACAAAACTCCTCTAAAGTTTTTTCATAAATAATCATCTCTTCTTCTGAGAGAAGTGGTCCGTCACCAATAGTAATATGAGGGAGCCAATCTTCCATACTCCTTCTCGCATTTGTAAGAACAGAAATCTCTTTTTGTAGAGAACGAATATTTTTGTACTGTTGACCACTTAAATTAACAATGAGTGAATACGCTTTCTTCATTTTTACAGTATACCAATAAAATGCAGTTGATGGGATTTGGTCACAGTTTCTATTCCTCGCTTTGCTTGTCGATAAAGTTCCGCGACATCGCCTCACGGCATGTTTTACTAATCACCTATTCAAATCCTAACGCAAGGCAAGCAGTTGGCTTACTATCTAGTCTGTGCGGGAAACTGGCAAATGAATTGAAGCAAGAATTATCGAAAGCCAAGTGTTGAGAGAGAATCTACCAAACCTGCACGGGAAAGTAGTATGGAAATAACTACATACATTATAGTTACACCCGCGCCTAAACATAAAAATCGTGAAGTATAATTCTCTTTATTAATAAAAGTTACTACTCCTGTCACAACGAAAATTAATACAATTACTACCATCATACACAAAATTAGAAACGGTGCTTTGTCATTTCCTGAGAAATTTGAAAACAACACTAATGTTGTTAATAAAAGAGGCGAAGTTAAAAACAACATTACTTTCTTCATGCCAAAATTATATCATGAATCTATAGGCTATTCTAAAGATGGGATTTGGTCACAGAACTTTTCCTCGTAAACTCGTCGATAAAGTTCTGTGACATCGCATCACGGCACGATTAACTAATCGCCTATCCAAATCCCAATGCAAACCAAGGAATTGACTTGCTTCGAATCCTTGCGAAATTAAAATACCACAGGAAGAACCTGTGGTATTTTAATTTTGCGCAGTCGATGGGATTTGAACCCACGACCCCCGCCGTGACAGGGCGGTGCTCTAACCAGCTGAGCTACGACTGCGTATTACTAACAGAACTAATTTATTAGTTCGTTCGAATATTCTACCATAAATACAGCTTCTTTCAAGTTGGTGATTACTGAGCAGAAATATTTTTTAGCATGCTACACTAAAGCCTATTGTTTGTACTAACTAATCATTACTAACATGTTCCTACACTTGCTGCGTCCATGACGTGAATCTGCTGATTCAGCTCTTCACTCTTGGAAGCCAAGCTTCTCGATCTAACTTCTATATTCTATATCATGGCTCAAGCATTTTCTACCAAAAATTACTTCAAAAAAATCTATGCACCTGACCTTTTAGTTGAACTCTATAAGCGTCATGACATCATGGCTATTTTTGAAATAACAGAACAGACCACTCGAAAAAATGTAATCTCAATTCTTAACGATTTCTATAATTCTCTTCCTCCAGAACAGAAGATTGATATTCAGCGAGAACTTGCTCCACTTGCAAGTATCTCTACAACCCATGCATCAGACTTATTCTCTTCACTTTTTATTGAGCGAAAGGTAACTAAGCATGAGACCCACATTGAATGTTCTTCAGATCATGATCGCGTACTGTACTATTACCTTTTCCATAAAGACCTATATGATGAAGTACAATTCCTCCACACATTCTACGTAAAACCTAACTACATGCTCTACGAAGCAAAAGAAATAGATCTTACAGAAGCTGACCTTAAAGTAACTGAGCTCACAAAAGAATTTACTCGCTTAGCAAATAAAGAAGACCGTGTAACTGAATGTCTCGTAGAGTCAAAAACTCTCAACGGCATCTTGTATGTCGATGCAACTTTTGAGGGAGCACCTGAACTGACTACAGAAAGGGACAGTGAGACCGGGAATCTCGACAAAACCGCTACCAAGAAAAAAGTTGAGAAAGTAAGAATCGTCTATCTTCCACAAGATAAAGAGATACTTATTTCTTACACAGGGAGCAAATATGAGAAACTTATTTTCCTTGATACATTCCTACGAATTATTTGTAACGACGGCTACACAGAGAAAGTTGAATCGTTTGATTTAGCACCATTTAAGGACGAGAGCTTTGATTTTGCAAAGACCAATCGTGGAACCCCACTTTTAATGTGGAAGATAAAAGCAATCACCTTTTCTTTTGGCAGTGAAAAACAAAAAAACAAAATCCGCCTCACTCTTCCAAGTTCTCAACAAGAAAATGGTCTCCACCCCCTCTTTACATGCCTAGAAGAACTCCAGATGAAAGGAAATTTCAAGCACTACACCATTGAAAATGTAGCTCTTTCAATGTCTTTTACTGATAAGAATAAAGCAGACAAAGCTATAAATGTGCCTTTAACAATATCTCTAGTCAAATCTTCACTGTGCCCGCTTTTTTTCTACCACAGATATGCTCGTACGATTCTCAAGCTAGCTCATATCGATAATGGTTTCGTAGAAGCTGTTAAAAAGGAGGTGGATGATGTTGCTAAGAAATGGCAGGAGTAGTAAGAATAAAAAAACCTCTCGCAACGATATGTACAAGAGGTTGGCAACGTATGTAAGAGCGTTAGCCTATACAAGGAAATTAGGTATTTTGTTGTTCTCGGAATTTCTTCAAGCTTTCTACTGACACCGGTGCGTCTCGGTACGCTCCCTCCGTGTGCACCCGACCACACTTATTGCATGTCGGACGCGAGTAACGATAACCTCCAGGACTGAGTGGTAAAACATTTTTTTCGACAACGCCTCCACATTGAAACTTCATACAAACAAGAGGCTCTGTATCTTTCTTGATTACTGTGTCTGGCATCATATTCTCCTTGTGGTAAAACGGATGCAAGGGTGCTCAAATTACTTTCCATTATTCTAGTTTGGTGGCAATCACTGGGGTAAATTCAGTTGAAGAATATGTAGCTCCACATTGACTACACCTTAGCAGACCGAATGTAAAACTTGCAGCCCTTCTACCATTTACTTGTTTTTCAACTTTCCCGCTACACCCTTCCTTTTTACAAGGAAGTAAGGGTTTCGGGATACTTTCAATTTTTCCATTTTGCAAAGAACTCACATATTCTCCCATTACGTAGATACTATGTATAGCACATACCCTATTATTTGTTAATCGCAAGCTTATCAAATAATCAAAGCAACACTATCTAGTGTTGCTTTGATTATACGAGTTGCGGGGATAGGGATCGGTCACAAAACTCCTCGCTACGCTCGTAGTAGTTTCGCAACATGACCTCTCGGCCCGATTTACTAATCGCCTATTCGATTCCCGACGCACAACAAGCAGTTGTTGTGCGTCAGTTGTAAACAAGAAAAGTAAAAGCAGTATTGACTTACAATACTGCTTTTACTTTTCTTGTTGCGGGGACAGGAATCGAACCTGTGTCCCGAGGTTATGAGCCTCGTGAGTTACCTCTACTCTACCCCGCTATGTTTTTGAATATAATTTTTTAACGAGTATTACCTAACCTCGGAGGTTATTCGCGCTATATGCTGCGCGTGGAGTTACCTCTACTCTACCCCGCTATGTTTGTAAACGTCACAATATAATACCATAATTATAGAGTAAGTACAAGGTTGTATTATTGATAAACACAAGATAGATTGAAATTTAGTCAAATTTATAGTAGTATTTGATGCACATGTCAGTGTAGCTCGATAAACTTGGTTTCGAAGATGCCCGAAGCCAGCAGGCAAAGGGCACAGTTGACCAAGGGGATACTATATCTAGTACTCTGATGGTAGAATAATTAAATATGTCAGTGTAGCTCAGTTGGTTAGAGCGAAGGACTCATAAGCCTTAGGTCGGTGGTTCGATCCCACCCACTGACACAAAAAGTAAAACAAGTAACTCAACAGTTACTTGTTTTAACTTCAACTAGAGACACCGGGTATTGTATTATAATTTACCTGATCGCTTTCAAATCCCTGAGCACCGACTCATACAGCATAAACGCACGCTTCGCCTCTCGTTCTGTTAATTCAAAATCAGAACCTTCATGTGCAATTCTATTACGAATCTTGTGTGCATCCCACGCAAGATCAATTGTCTTAAAACTCGCACTCTTAAGTTTCTCCCCAACCCCGTCACCTTGATACCCTTTCTCAGCAAGAACTTCGAGAAGCACATTATCTGCCTCCATAATACCTATTCTCCATAGCGCTTCACTCTGGCTACTCATGTAACCTTGAATAACAGCAAACTTTGGATGATCCTTCATCTCTTGTAACGTTGGAGCAACAACATGATCACCTGGACCGATTGGAAGTCCTGGAATTCCTGCTGGCATCTCCTCGTGACTTGAACTAGTGGCAGTTGAAGTCTTTCCATGTTTGACGTCTTCAATTACATGAACAGTATGATGATCGTCATGATGCGTAAAATGATGTTCAAAGTGTGCAAACCCTTCCAAAAAAGTTATCACCCATCGCATAACCACGTACACAAATATACAAAAAATAATGATTACCAAAATTGACATCATATCTGCAAATAAACCTAGCACGGGATTCTGTATTGAAAAATGTAAACCCTCACCTGCACTAGAAAAATCTATCGCAGCAATCTGACTTGCATTTTCGGGGTCAAGTGGGTACGTATCCATGTTATCTGAAATATTGTCCCCGTCGGTATCCTTTTTAGAAATATCCGTTCCAAGATACCCTTCAGATCTATCACTTAATCCATCCATGTCTGTATCTTTCCCGATAGATGAAATATTTTTGTTCGTCGGTGCTTCATCACGACCGTCTAACACAAGATCCCCGTCAGAATCACTATTTAAAGGATCTGTCCCTTGTGCTAATTCTTGACCATCATAAATACCATCCCTATCTGAATCAGGATGCCGAGCGTTCATTCCATGCTTTAGCTCATAACTATCTGGTACACCATCTTTATCAAAGTCTTTTGGTCCAAGCCCAAACACGTCTCGAACATGATCTGTAAACGTATAATCTGTTTCGAATCTTTCTTTTAATTCTGCTTTACTAAGATTGTCACTATCATACTTACTACTATCTGTAACGTCCGGTATACCATCTAAATCACTATCAGGTAATCTAAGACCCATCGATTCAAGCATTCTCTGCCAAAGTGAAAGGTGGACATCCGCATCAGGAACAGTTGCATTTTTTGCAGCAAAATATTTGTCGAACCACCCTCGGTCCCGAAGTCCGTCCCAATCTCTATATTCAACATCTTGCACATATTTTTCTGGTTCTGTACGAAGTACAGTAAAAAGCCATGTATACTTCATCCAAAGTAATACATCGTATATTCTATTAAAAAGATAATCTATTGAGAGAGACATCGGAGGGCAGCCATTAGCTGTGAGCTATTAGCTATTAGCAATGCAATCGATACTGATGTTCTAAAAAGAATCTGCATGGCCAAAAGCTAATAGCTACAAGCTACGTGCTGTTGCTAGTATAGCCTTTCTAATTCGCGACCGTAAGTGAATAGCAGACTTTCGCCCATATGTGGAGCGATAAATTGCATTCCAAGAGGAAGACCAGATTTTGTTTTACCAGATGGGACAGAAATAGCAGGAACCCCTACAATGTTAACAGGAACAGTGAAGATGTCCGCAAGATACATCGCAAGTGGATCATGAGACTTCTCGCCAATTGTAAATGCAGGTACCGGTGAAGTTGGTGTCGCAATAACATCAACATCCTTAAAAACACGAGCGAATTCTTTTTTGAGCATATCACGAACAAGGTTTGCCTTATTATAATATGCATCATAATAACCTGATGAAAGTACATACGTGCCGAGCAAAATTCGACGACGAACCTCAGGCCCGAAACCTGCAGTACGAGATTCAAAGTAACTCCTAATACTTGTCTCACCTGGATGAGAAAGCCCATAACGAATACCATCGTATCGCGCCAGATTACTTGATACTTCTGCAAACATAATCACATAGTAGACTGAAAGTGCCTTTTCAAGATGGTTGATAGTAACATCTTTAATGGTGTACCCAGCTTGCTTTAGTTTTTCTATAGTAGTATTAAAATTTTCAAGCACTTCAGGGTCAACTCCATCTTTAGAGACGAATGATTGTGGCACTCCTATAACTTTCTTCATAGTTACTTGTTCATTATTCCTTACACTTTCCGGCAATGAAGTACTATCGTGTTCGTCGTGTCCACTAATTATCTTGTACACTTCTTCTGCATCTTCTACAGAATGCGCAAATGGTCCAATCTGATCAAGCGAACTCCCCATAGCCATAAGACCATAGCGAGAAACATCACCATAGGTTGTTTTTAGTCCTACAAGACCGCAGAATGATGCTGGCTGCCTAATTGACCCACCAGTGTCAGATCCAAGGGAAATAGGCACACCTCCGTATGCAACAACTGCTGCTGACCCTCCAGAAGAACCCCCTGCTACTTTTGTTATATCAATTGGATTCTTTGTAACTCCGTATGCAGAGTTTTCCGTTGACCCACCCATCGCAAATTCATCCATGTTGGCACGACCAAGTAAAATAGCACCTGAAGCTTTTAATTTCTTAACAACAGTTGCATCATATGTTGCTACATAGTTCTCTAGAATCTTTGAACCACCAGTTGCGGCTTCACCTTGTACCAGAATATTATCTTTAAGAACAATTGGAATACCTGTAAGAAGAGTTGCTGTTTTACTAGCAAACATTTCTTTTGCTTTGGCGATCTGAGATTCGACAAGTGTATCTGAATACATTCCAAGCAACGCATGAATATCCTTTTCTTTTTCACTAATTACTTTTTTAGAATTTTCAACAAGCGCTTCGATAGTTAGCGCTCCGTTCATTAATTCTTCATGTAATTGTCGTAATGTTTTTTGCATGTTGTATTTGTATTGGCTAAAGGCTACAAGCTAATAGCTAAAAGCTGTTACTTAAGTACTTGTTCCACCTCAACATACCCATCCTTTACTTTTGGAGCATTCGCAAGAATCGCACTTGTGTTTGAACCAGTAGAGCGGGTTACCACATCATCTCGCACGACATTAAAGACAGCTTCTTCACCACGAGCAAGTTCCCCTTCTATAGAGTTAATTTCCGAAATATAACCAAGAATTGCCTGCATATCAGCGAGCATTTGTGCCTTTTCTGCTGGCGCGATATCAATACGTGCAAGCTTTGAAAGATTATCAAGTTCGAGTTCAGTAAATGACATAGGTATGATTATAGCATGAAAAAAGGGCCTGCGCAGTGGCAGTCCCTAGGGGAAGCAGAGAGTTACACAGCACTACATGAGTGTAACAGCTCGGTGAAGCTCGGTGAAGCTCGGTGAAGCTCGGTGAAGCTCGGTGAAGCTCGGTGAAGCTCGGTGAAGCTCGGTGAAGCTCGGTGAAGCTCGGTGAAGCTCGGTGAAGCTCGGTGAA
>JACCDG011047492.1_pt1 | contig 42869 bp, 44 predicted proteins | sample 7442471 | NCBI WGS metagenome assembly JACCDG01 (sample SAMN15323444, study PRJNA562643) | freshwater metagenome | isolation source: river surface water | place: USA:Blue River Watershed | collected 2017-08-17
CTTTGAGTACGTGAGCGACAATTTCGTCAGTAATACTGGCTCTTTTCTCTCGCATTGGTGCAATTACTGCTTCAATATCTGAAGCGAGTATTTCTTTTAAGTTTTTGTATTTTCCGGCATGTTCGGTGTAAATGTTCTCAAGTTCTGCGTCAGTACGGAAGAGTTTATGAATAGCGTATACATTCTCTGGTCGTTCACCGCTTGAGTCAGTTACGATACTCATGACAGCCTTCTCTATATCGTCTGTTGATCCAAAAAGTGGAATCGTATTCTTGTAGCTTTTACTCATCTTCTTCCCATCAACCCCAGGTACTACACCCACGCCTTCAAGAATCATTTCTTGAGGTGCAGTAAAAGTTTCTCCGTATGCATTATTGAATTTAGTAGCAGCTTCACGCGTGTACTCAACATGTTGTCGTTGATCCTCTCCTACAGGCACTACTTCAGTATCATAGAGGAGAATGTCAGCAGCCATGAGCATTGGATAGTTAAAAAGTCCCGCATTTGCCTCAAGGCCTTTTGCCACCTTGTCTTTGTATGCATGTGCCTGCATAAGAAAAGGAACCGTAACGAGACATTCAAATGTCCATGCAAGTTCAGTGTGTTCAGGAACATCTGATTGTTTAAATACAATTGCTTCTTCTGGGTTAACACCTGAAGCAATATAATCCTTAACCACGTCTATCGTGTTTTGGCGAAGTGCCCCTGGGTCACGCATGGTCGTGAGCGCATGGTAGTCCACTACCATAAGGTGGCTGTCGTACTCCTTATACAAGTTTACGAAAGGTTTGAGTGCACCAAAGTAATTACCAATATGGAGTGTTCCCGAAGGTTGAAGTCCGGTAAGTAAGCGCTTTTTTGAATTCATATCTGGATATAGTAGCAAATAGAAGATGCTTTATAAAGTCTTCCGTTTTCACTAGAAACTGCCGAACAGCTCTTGTGATGAAACTGTATTTGTTTGTGACATTGCGTAGTATCCAAAAAATCCAAGTGTTGAGAATATCAATAAAAATCCGATGACAGTCAATACGCTACTTAATGTGGAGTAATCGCTTTGCTTCATGTTCGTATTTGTTTTAGTTGTGTCACGTGGACGCGAGGTAGCGATTGTCGACTTACCTTTTACTGCTGGTGTATATACAGAGTGATATGCTGTTGGCGTATCAGTCTGTAGAGCTTTCTGCTTTTGACGATGTGACTCAGCAAACGTCCCTTGGTAGCGCATAAATGCCTCGTGTATCTCTTCTGCTGTCCAAGCAGCGTCTACAAGTGTTTGTTGAAACACATCTTCTTGAATACCGGGATAGTTAATTCGCAGTGCGGTTACATATTCAATTTGTTCCTGATTTAGCATAATGAGACAGTTGCAGGTCGGGGCACTATTTGCATCAATTATTTAGATTGTGTACCAGGGAGTAGTGGAAATTCAATAGTGAACGTTGAGCCTTTCTTCTCTCCTTCAGATACTGCAGTAATTATACCACCCATTTCAACAACCATTTTGCGAGCAACATAGAGACCAAGTCCTGTTCCCGTAACATTTACACAGTTAGCATTTTTAGCACGAACAAACTTATCAAAGATACTCTCTATAGTGTCCTCACTCATACCGACTCCAGTGTCTTGAATTGACACATAAATTTTCTTTTTCTTCACATTGTCATGTATCAGTACGGTAATACTTCCTTTCAGGGTGTACTTAATTGCATTATCTAACAAGTTCATAATGACCTGACGAACCTTTCCAATATCTGCATGGACGAAATTACTTCCCGTGGAGTCGCTTTTAAAGATAAGTAGGAGACCCTTCTTAATTGCAACTGATCGTAGTTCATCTACCATGCGCTCGGCGATATCTTTAATATTGAAATCGCTCATTTCATATTTCATATTCCCTGCCTCAATGCGGGAGACGTTGAGGTAGTCTTCAATTGAAAGCGCCATAAAGTTGCTTGATTCAGCAATCTTCTCAATAACTTCTTTTGCTTTTTGTGGAACCTTTCCGTATGTTCCCTCTTGCAGCATTGATGTATATCCGCGAATTGAGGTGAGTGGACTACGGAGTTGATGTGACGCAATTGAGACAAATTCTGACTTCATCTTATCGAGTTCATTAAGGCGAATATTTGCCTTATCGAGATCTGCAACAAGACCTTCAATTTGTTCTCGCAATTTAATTTCTCTTTTCACACTTTGTACTAACTTATAACCAAAAAATATAATAAGTACAACTGTAATTGCAGTGAGTATATGTGACGAAAATTTTTCCACATATAAAAATTGTGATCCAGTGAGCACAACCAGTACCACAATAAGTGCCTGAGTCGCAAGAAGTTCAATTGCAAATGATTTGAACTTCACGATGAGATAGGAGATAACACCAATAAAGATAAGCATCCCTATTGGTCCGATCAAGTTCATGTCATAGACTCCGGTTAAATCTGCAAAGTAATATGATGCAAAAAATATTAATAAAAAAGCAGCTGCACCAAGAAGAAGATAAAAAGATGCCAATACCTGTTCTTCTTTGGTAGCCATGTACTTCTTAAAAGTATATATTGACCATCCAAGGAAGAATAGTGCTGTAGAAAATTCGATCACATAAAAATAATTCCAGAGAATGCCAGGTATACCACTACATGAATTGATATCTACTCCTTGTAGTGTGAGTGTGTTCGGCAAAAAGAGAACAATAGGACTCAGCAATATACAGATAAAAATCTTATTCAAAAGGGATAAATCTCGTCCAGTAACAAATATATACACAAAATAAAATGTGAAAATGAGTATAAGTGATTGCAGGAGTAAAGAAAGTGAGTATGTAAAATGCATTATTGCTGCTGGCATCACTATCCATTGCACAAGTTCATTTGAAATAAAAATTGAAAAAACGAATGTCAATGTAAAAAGAATCTTACCGATCAAGGAAAATTTATTTTTGACAAGTACAAAAATTCCAAGAATCAACGAAATAATGATTATTGAAATATATGAATAATATAGGAGATCAGGCGCAAGAGTCAGGTCAAAATATTGTAGAAAATTGACTTCCCCGTCAGTACACCAGATAGTTTCATTTGTGTTTCCAAACATATAGAAGATTGTTTACTCTTCAGAGGTGAAAACTTCGAAATCTTGTAAAACTATAATCTTATAGAATAGTGCTGATATCGAGAGGAAAATTATGGCAGCTACTATAATTAACAAAATCTTCGATGATTTGTTCATGTGAATAGTATATCACTAGTAGGTGTTCGAACTATATGTGTACTATAAAATATTGTAGATAAGATGATCAAATCCAACCCCAGATTTTTAATTGGGGTATATCTGTTGATTCTACACGATCACCAATGTCAGTTCGGTAATACATTTTAGGTATCTTAATTTTGCTGAGTCGTGTGTAGGCAAGTGTCTTAGCTTCAGATATAGTGTCTGCATGAGCAGTTACGTGAAAGACGAGCCCAAATTTTCCAGACCATATATATGCCCCATTAATCTTTGAAACTTCTTCAAAATGGATATTGTCCATATCTTCATTTGAAACTGTCGCATCGATTGAAATTTCAACCTGAGGATTTGAGAGTGAACCCATATCGTCTGCATCTGGTTCGTAAGGAAAAGGAGGTACTGCGACAGAAATAACAACACCATACCCAGAATGGTACGCAAGATCACAAACACCTTTTCCACCAACAGCTGAAAGAAAATCTACCCACGGAGTTTTATGAAGTGCAACATGAACTTGGGTGGAAGGTGCTCCAAATCTAGGGGTAGCTTCGAGTGGCCATGCTCCTTCCTCATTTACAATGAAATTGATATCAAAATCTCCTCTGAAATCAATTTTTTGAAGGTGTGATTTAAATTTTCCAAGCGTTTCGCTAAACAGTCGAATTTCTCTATCTGTGTACCATAACACAGTGCCCATTTCAGGAGTTAATGGGCCTCGATCATTCTCATGAAGTTTTTTATGTTCATGATTTATTTCGATAGGACCAACCCAATCAGTACCATTAAAATAACGAGCTACACCGACTTCTATTCCCTGTACATATCTTTGAATATGTACAGGAGAGATTTTTCGTTTTTTATATCGTTGTAAAACACGTACGGCATCAGAGCCATCTGAAGCAGTACCTACAAAGTTTAATGAACTTATATGTGAGCTTTGTTTAACAACCCAACGCGAAGGATTGTGTACGATGAAGTCAATTGCGTCTTCTGGGTCATTAAAGTTATATGAGGGCAGAATGTTCATGCCGAGAGAGTGAGCAATAATTTGAAAATATTCACGGTCTATTTCCAGCCGATCACCACCAGCACTCCCACCTACAACGGTATAGCCACTTTTCCTAAGAGTGTCTTGCTCTTCACCAAAAACGACATCATCAAAAATTATAAGTCCATCTTTGCCTACCCAAGCTAATTCACTTTTCCAATCTGTAGTTTTTTCTACGATCCCGGAATAGCAATCTTTCCAATGTTTTCGAAGTATAAAAAGTTTAACATGATTCCCTTCTGAAATAAGTTTCTGACACAAACCAGATCCTGTGAGTTCACCTGACACAAATAAAATTTTCATGTATATAGGAACGAAGTAAATATAAACTACAACACATTATATGTATTAGCAAATGATAATAAAGCAAAATCGCGCAGCATTGTTAGCTGCGCGACTTGAATTTCCCCTCGTTTCCCCTACGATCTGAGGAGTAAGTAGGTTCCGAATCCTGTCACCAGAATTGCGAGAACCTTTTGAATGACTGCCTTCTTCTCGATCCTTTCATTCGAGAGATTTGGCACAAACTTTGTCATGAACAACCCGATCACGAAGACAAAAATTGCCTGATAGGTCTCGGTAAGGAGTACAAGCCCGACTTGAGTACGCATTGCTGCGAATGCTACAGCCAGCCCGCCAACCATGTAGATCACCTCATTGAAGAGATTGAGTGACAAGATCGGAATCGAATTGCTTCGTATGGCTTGCAGGAAATTCCGCCGATATACCGGTATGAAGGTGTAGATGACCACACCAACAACTACAAGCATGACATGTTTCCAAAACAACGACCGAACAACATTTTCTTCAAGTGCTACTACTTTGAAGATTACAAGCTCTGTCGCCCAGCAGACACATGCCACACTCATGCACAGTATTGTCTTGGTGCGGGGTCTGATACCTGCACCACTGAGATCGAAAGAAACAATCCCTGTTCCCATGACGATGACAGCCACAGCAATGAGTTGCACAGAACTGACTTTCTCGTTAAGAATCAGGTAGCCAAACAAGAGCCCAAGAACAGGCACAAGTTGGTAGAATACAATCACCACTGATGATTCTTCATCCTTTAGGGCAAGGAGGTAGAACCACAAGAGGATAATGTCTAAAAGTGCAAGACCACCAAGGATCAACACACTTTTTGCATCCACGTGAAGTATCCCTGGGTCAGCCCAGTAGAAGAGTGGAACAGCCAGAATACTGAGTAAGGACGATACGAGTATCAAAGTCCCTACCCCACCCTCCTTGAAGTATTTCTCAAGAAGGATCTTGTCAATGCAGTTAGTCATTGCGTAGAGCAAAGGACCAACCATTGCAAGTAAAAACCAACCCTGATTTTGGGCCACGGAGTACTCCTGTATGTATGAATGACGAAGAACTAACTTTTAAATTATAACACAAATATACATGTAGTAAAGATTCACTACACAAAAAACAGCACAATGAGCGGAAGAATGAGCCACCAGAAGAAATTCTCCTCTGGAGCAAAGAGTGCTTGAATAGGTGAACCCGGAGTTATGATTTCAGTAACGGGTAGCGCATGAAAACTGAAGATCATAACGAGCACCGTTGCCATGAGTGCAAGAAGAATTTTTTTCCAGAAACCTTGAAATGCTGGTTCGTAATCGTCGCCCGGAATATGTCGTCTATGGAGTAATGCACCAATTACTACAAAAGTTACAAATATAAGTATTTTTGCAACTGCGCCTCCGTCACCAGTACTTGAGGCTAGTGAGTCAAAATATGGAAATTTTATAAAGATTAAGAGCGCAAGATAGAGAGAAAATATTATATTAATAAGAGCATACCTCCCCTTCCCCATTGCATAAAATAGGAAGACTCCAAAAGTTATCACCATAAAAAGTGATTCTTTAAAAAGTACCATGAGATGCACTGATTCCATGTGTACATTATATGCCTATATTCAATAACCAGTAGCAATTATTAAGACTACATCTGGATAACTTGTTATTTAGGGGTCGGACCCCTAAATAAAGAGTTTAAAATAAATTATTCAATGTAGAGTAAGTTTTTTTCTGTATTTCGTGCATCTCTGATGCTGATCACAAGTGGAAGTGCACTTTCCCTATATTCCTTAACTGAATGATACTGTGCCAAAATAATATCAGGAGAGATAAAGTTAACACTAGCCCCTCCTTCGTAGATGCTCCTACTCGTTTTATATAATTCACTATTATCACTAATATTATGAATTAAGTGATTGTAATTTATATACGCAGAAAGTTGTAACAATTTCTCATTCGATTCTACATTAAGTCGTTTGTATTTACCTTGAAAAAGAGATCCAGTTCGTTCATATTTCTCATTAAAGTAGGATGTATATCCTCCCCCGACTCTTTTCATGAATTCACTTATGCCATTATCGATCGCTTGAGTTACAAGAAGATGGAAATGATTAGGTAGAAAGCAATACGCATGGATAAGAACGAGCTTCTTGATATTATGATGAAGTTTTGGTTTTCGGATTCCCTCAAAGAGACTCATTGTTGGTTCAGAGTCATTAAAATACTGCAAAGAATTATAAAATCGAAGGTAGTCCTCTTGATCCAGAAAGACAACACGCCTATCTACCCCTCGATTAAAGATATGATATGTCTCACCTGTAATTAATGGAGTTATCTTCCGTGGCATCACTAATATAGTAGCAAAATTTAGGGGTCGGACCCCTAAATTTACTCACACTTGTGGATTCTATATAGCTGAGCATTGCCTCGACTTGTATGAGTATAAAAAAATCCGATATTCTCGGATTTTTTTATACTCATATACCCTCTTTTTTAAGGTCTTCGACGAGTTTGCGAGCAGTGCGAGAAAGTTTTTGAGGTATATCAATAGTAATCTTCACATGGAAGTCACCTCGAGACGATCCTGTTGGCACGCCTTTTCCTTTAATGCGGAGTATCTCACCGTGTTTGACGCCCTCAGGTATTTTTATATCAATGACACCATCGAGTGTTTCAATACCGTAGGTACCTCCGAGTAGTGCGTCAGATAATTTTACTCGAAGTGACGTTTCTAGCGTCGTGTCATTTCGTTGAATACTTGGATGCTTCTGTACATGAATTTTTACATACAGATCGCCAGGGGTACCGCCTTTGACTCCTTCACCTCTTCCTGTCATACGAATCATTTCACCATGCTCAATGCCTGAAGGAATATTGAGTTCCACGATATCCTCAGTTCGCTTTATACCCGCACCATGACAGTCAACACATTTTTCTTTAGGAATCTTTCCTGTGCCGTTACAAGCAGCGCATTCTCGAACGGTAGCAAATTGCCCAAGAATACTTTGTCGAGTTTCACGAATTTTTCCATTTCCATTACAGGTAGTACATGTTGTTGTTTCGGTATGAGGTTTAGCACCACTTCCGTTACAAGTACTACACACATTGTTCTTCATTAGTTTTAGGGTTCGCTTCGTCCCGAAAATTGATTCTTTGAACCCGAGTTCAATATCGACAGATACGTCATTCCCGCGCGACGCCCTTTGGCCTGCACCACGTCCACCTCCAAAAATATCTCCAAAATTCTCAAATATGTCATTGAGATCAAATTCAACTCCTTGTCCACCAAATCCGCCTTGGAAACCACCCCAGGATCCTCCTTGAGGCCCAGCACCACCGCCTGCGTACGAGCGACCATACGTATCGTATTCAGAACGCTTCTTATCGTCAGATAGTGTTGAATAGGCCTCACTGATTTCCTTGAACTTTGCTTCGTCGCCTGTTTTCTTGTCAGGGTGGTACTTTGCAGCAAGCTTACGAAAAGCCTTTTTGACTTCGTCTTTTGTGGCACTTTTTTGAATGCCAAGGATTTCGTAATAGTCTTTCATGGATGTGTGATTATACGTAAAGTATCACTTTACTAGGAATTCTTTGGTTCGTCACTCCCTGTTTCAGCGTCACGGATATTTTCATCTTTTGGTTCTTGTGGTGCACCAGTGTCTCCCTGTGGTGTTGTTTTTTGCATCGCCTCTCCGATTTTCTGCATTTCAGTACTCAATACCTGTGTCTTTGTTTTAATTACTTCGTTATCGTCCTTATCTTTTACTTCACGAAGATCTTTGATTGCTGATTCTACACTCGACTTAATTTCTGGTGTAATTGCATCCTTGTGATCATTGAGTGACTTTTCTGCGGTATAGATAAGTTGGTCAGCAATATTTCGTGTCTCAATAAGCTCTTTCTTTTTAAGATCTTCACCCGCATGAGCTTCGGCTTCCTGTTTCATACGCTCTATGTCGTCGGGGGTGAGACCAGAGTTTGCCTCGATACGAATCTTCTGTTCTTTTCCAGTAGATTTATCTTTTGCAACTACGTTTAATACGCCGTTACTGTCGACATCAAAGATTACCTCAATTTGTGGCATTCCTCGTGGTGCTGGAGGAATGCTGTCGAGGACAAATCGTCCGAGTGACTTATTGTCAGCAGCCATAGGTCGTTCACCTTGTGTGATGTGAATTTCAACTGATGTCTGATTGTCAGCAGCAGTAGAGAATACTTGATCTCGCTTTGTTGGAATATGTGTATTCTTCTCAATAAGCTTTGTTGATACGCCACCCATAGTTTCAATACCAAGCGAGAGCGGAATAACGTCGACGAGGGTAATGTCTTGAACGTCACCTTGGAATATACCAGCTTGAATTGCAGCACCGAGCGCGACTACTTCGTCTGGATTCACCGATTTGTTCGGTTCTTTACCGAAGAGTTCTTTCACACGTTCAACAATACGTGGCATACGTGTCTGTCCACCAACAAGGATGATCTCATCAATATCTTCTTTCTTTATCCCAGACGCTTCGAGCGCACGCTTTGTAATTTCAATTGATTTATCAATGTATTCATGAGCAATTTCCTCGAGTTTGACCCGAGATAGTTTGATATCTAAGTGAAGTGGTCCGTCAGAGCCTTGTGAAATAAATGGGATATTAATGTTAGTTTCACCCGTTGATGATAACTCATGCTTTGCTTTTTCTGCAGCTTCATCAAGTCGCTGTAGTGCAAGCGGATCCTTACCGAGATCTACTACATCCGTTTTCTTAAATTCATCAATCAAATAGCGAACAATTTTTTGGTCAATATCACGTCCTCCCATGTGTGCATCACCATCTGTTGACTGTACTTCAATCACTCCATCACCAACTTCAAGTACCGTGACATCAAATGTGCCTCCACCAAAATCGTACACAACAATTTTTTCTTCTTTTTTCTTATTAAAGCCATACGCAAGTGCTGCTGCTGTAGGTTCGTTAATGATTCGCTTGACGTCTAAGCCAGCTATTCTCCCTGCGTCTTGTGTGGCTTTTCGTTGAGCATCATTAAAGTAAGCCGGTACAGTGATCACTGCTTCGGTAATTTTTTCACCTAGCTTTGCCTCAGCATCAGCCTTGAGTTTCGAGAGTATCATTGCACTCACTTCCTCTGGGCGATAATCTTTATCACCCATATGAATGACGGCACCCCCGTCAGTTCCCTTCTTTACTTCGTATGGAACAATACCCTTGTCACTCTGCACTGCCTCTTCGTCGAAGTTGTGACCCATAAATCGCTTGATACCGTAGATGGTATTTTTTGGGTTCGTGACTGACTGACGCTTTGCAATCTGCCCAACGAGTCGTTCACCGGTCTTTGAGATAGCCACAATTGATGGTGTGGTTCGGTTCCCTTCAGCATTTTCAATGATTGTTGGCTCACCTCCTTCAATGATAGCCATCGCTGAGTTAGTTGTTCCGAGATCGATACCTAAAATTTTTGCCATATTATTGAAAGTTAAATACTAAGTAATTATTCCAATGTGCCGACTACTACTTTTGCTGGTCTAATGATTGTATCTTGCCGCTTGAATCCTTTCTGCAGTACTGAAACGATAGTGTCTACTTGAGTTGCGTCAGATACCTGTACATTTGATACTGCTTCGTGTTCTTCTGGGTTAAACGTTTGCCCGATAGGGTCAAGAGGGACAACATTATTACTTTTAAGTGTTGCAAGAAGTTTTGTATGAATTGCTTCAACACCACTTCTCCAACGAGCATCAATGGTTTCCCAAAGTGCTGTGTCCGCCATTGCGGTATCAAAACTATCAACGAGAGTGAGTAGTTCTGAAAGAATCTTATCTGTTGCTCGGGCCTTATCTCGCTCGAGCTGTTCCTCTAGACGTCGTTTGCTGTTAAGAAAATCTGCACGAGCTCGTTGCAAGTCTTCCATGTATTTCATCTTTTCACTTTCACAAGTACGCAACTTTTCACGCAGTGTACGAAGCGAATCTTTCATATGTGCTTCAGTACTTTCTTCATCAGTGTCTATGTCTTCAGGCAGAATTTCATCTTCAGTTACTATTTCATCATCGTTGTGTATATCATTTATTTCTACCATAGCTCGGGCATTATACAGTCACTTTTGCATGGTGTCAAAAAAAACGCTTGCGGGTTTTATTTGTAGTTGTTAACGCTTCGATCCCGAGTTGCTAAGAGATAGATCCCTACTATCGTTTACCGTCAAGTTACTTATTTATCGTTTGGTCACAAGTTGCTAAGTAAAATAAATAACTTCGATATTATTTTACTAAGCACTTTCCGACCTCGTCTCAACTGTTTTGACATTATGAATAGTCAAAACATGTTTCCGACTTCAAAGCGTCAAAAAAGCTCCGTAGAGGAGCCTTTTTTCTATGTATCGCTTGGTCACGAGTTGCTAAGCAAAATAATAACTTCGTTATTATTTTACTAAGCACTCTCGACCCCAGCTCACTTGTTCTCCTCATTATGAAAGAGGATCACAACGTTCCGCTTTCAAAACGATATGCAATACAAAAAAAGCCCTTGCGGGCTTGATTTGTATTGCATTATCGTTTTGACCACTGTGGGCGACGTCGTGCTTTCTTGAGTCCAAATTTCTTTCGTTCAACTGCGCGTGGATCTCGCTTAAGAAGACCTGCTCGCTTGAGTGGAATACGACGGTCTGCCTTTTCCTTTACGAGTGCGCGAGCAACTCCAAGCTTGATTGCGTCTGACTGTGAACTGAGTCCGCCTCCTTGTACCTTCGCAGAAATTTCATAGAATTCGATACCAGCATTCTCTGTTTCGAGCACTGCTGTGATGTTCTTCTGAAGTGTCGATGCATAGAAATACTCAGCAAGTGGCTTATCGTTCACAAGAACTTTATGAGCCTTTGCCTTCACAATACGCACACGCGCTGTAGCTGTTTTGCGTCGTCCAATTCCTTCTGTGTAGTGTTTAGTTTCCATATATAAATTATTCAGTTACCTCAAGATTATGCATCCGTGGGGTATGTAGTTTGTTCTTTGGAAGCATACCTCCAACTACGCGCCGCACTACTTCTCGCATACCAAGTCTTTTTGCGAGGTGACCAAGTGTTTCAACACGACGTCCACCTGGGTAGCCTGAGTAGCTTTGAAACTCTTCTTGTGCCCGCTTCTCAGAAATATCCAAAAGCTTTGCATTGGTAATTTTCACTACAACAGACTCAACAGTATTCTTCGTTACGTGAGTTGTATTCTTACCAAGCAACACTGATGCTGCCTCTGTAGCAACACGACCAAGTCGTTTATTAGTTGCATCTATTATGTATTCTTTCTTTTCCATATATTTATACAAGTTCAATACACGCCTCTCGTCGTCCTGCTGCAGTTTCGCCGAGTTTAATAATTCGAGTATAGCCACCATTTCTATCGGTATATCGTTTTGCAACCTCCTCAAATAATTTCTTAACGACATCTGTATGAGGCTCTCCAAGAGAACTCATAACGAGGCGACGTGACGCAACAGTATCATCCTTTCCTTTAGTGATGAGTTTTTCTACATACGGTCGAAGTTCCTTAGCTTTCGCTTCAGTAGTTTGGATTTTGCCATGCTCAAGTAAAGAGAGTGCAAGACCACGAAGAAGCGCAGTTCGTTGACTTCGTGATCGTCCAAATGTTCTGTTTTGATTATGGTGTCGCATGTTTATTCTTTAAATCCTATGTTCATTCCACCAAGTATTGCTTCGAGCTCATCAACACCTTTTGGACCAATACCGTCGAGCGATAGAATATCATCTTTTTTCTTACGCACAAGCCCACCTACCGTTCGGATATTTGCATTCTCGAGTGCATTTAATGTTCGTGTTGAAAGGTCGAGTGTCTCAATACGAGTCTTGAGCACATCAGTATCAAGCGCATCTACATCATCAGTTGGAAGCGTTTCTTGCGCTGCAACCTCTGCGTGTGCTGCTGGAACTATCTGGTCTTGGAAGCCGATGATTGCTTTCAATTGATGAATCATAATTTCAATTGAATTCTCAAGAGCTGCACGTGGTGTGAGTGTACCATCTGTCTCAATAAAGACACGAAGACGATTGTAGTCAGTACGATCTCCTACACGCATGTTCTCTACTTCGTAGTTCACACGACGAATTGGTGTAAATACTGCATCGAGTGCAATAGTACCGATATCAACCTTTTCCTTTTGATGAATTTCTCGTGGTACATACCCGAGTCCGTGTTCTACTGTAAGTTCAATAGTGAGTGTTACTGATTTATCAGTAATCTCAGCAATTTTCTGTTCAGGGTTCAAGATAACGATTTGACTCGGAGCAACGATATCCGCTGCAGTGACAATTTTAGTACCAGAAGCCTTGAGTGTAATGGTGAGTGGTGTATCGCTGTGCATGAGCAAACGAACACGCTTTAGGTTAAGAAGAATGGTGATAACATCTTCTTTAATACCACTTAAGGTTGAAAACTCATGTTCAGCTCCATCTATCTTCACCTGTGTTATCGCTGCACCAGGAAGTGAAGAAAGAATAATTCGTCGAAGTGAGTTACCAAGAGTGTGACCATAACCAGGATAAAGTCCGTCGATTTCGAAAACCCCAGAGAATTCTTCCTCTTTGATAACTCGTGGTTTTGATGGTAGTGCAACGTTAGTTTCAAGCATGGTACTAATTTAATTACTAATATTATCGACTGTAATATTCAAGGACTTGCTGAGGATCGAACATCGTTTCAGAAGGTTCATACGTCGGCTCTGCTTTCTTTTCGCCACTCAAGTCTTTTGCGTTCAATGAAAGCCAGCTTAAAGGGGTATGAGCAGCAAGTTCTTCGCTTAAGTTAACAAAGAGTGGTGATTGTTTACTTTGTTCTCGAACAGATATCACGTCACCAATAGTAATTTTGTGTGAAGGAATATTTAGACGTCGTCCATTCACTTGAATATGACCATGTGAGACAATTTGCCGTGCAAGACGTCGTGTCTTTGCAAGACCAAGTCGGTACACAACATTATCAAGACGAGATTCAAGTCGTGCAATAAGTTGACCAATAGGTTGATGCCCTTGTTCAAATGATTCATTCACGTATCGTGAAAGTTGCTTCTCAGAAATACCATAACTAAAGCGCATCTTTTGCTTTTCGATGAGCTGCTTCTTATAGTCAGACATCATCCCACCCTTACGAGTTTTGTTACGAGCACTACGTGCTTCAGAAAGCGCAAACTTTTGTGTTTGAGTCTTTTCGAATATTGGAGCACCGAGGCGCTTAGCAATTTTGTATTTAGGACCAATTATCATATGTATAGTATTAAATTCTTCGTGGCTTAGGTGGTCGAGGACCGTTGTGTGGTACTGGTGTTTCGTCTGCAATCTTAGTAACGGTTATACCTTTACCTGAGAAACCACGTAATGCAGATTCCCGTCCAGCTCCGATACCACGAATCACAACGTTCGCATCCTTCATACCCATTTGGAGTGCTTTGTCTCCAATTATTTCACCAACTTTTGCAGCAGCAAAAGGTGTACTTTTTCGAGATCCTTTGAAACCGAGTGTTCCACTTGAAGCAGAGATAAGTGCATTTCCCTTATTATCACAGAGAGTAACAATAGTATTGTTAAATGTTGCAAGAATATTAAGTGTTCCTACTGCGACTTTTCGCTTCGGTACACGTGCAAGAGCTCTCGATGTCGAGCTTGCGTCACTCCCTCCTTTTTTGATTATTCGTTTCTTACCCATAGGTCAATGAATGATAAATAAAATGAGAATTTTATGTCTTCTCAAGCTTACGACGTCCGGATCCCATAGTCTTCTTAACACCCTTAAGTGTACGTGCATTTGTCTTTGTACGTTGACCACGTGCAGGGAGTCTCTTAGCGTGTCGCGTACCGCGATATGCTTGAATATCCTTGAGACGCTTGATGTTTGCACCAACTTCACGCTTTAATTCACCTTCGATAGTAAAAGACTCAACTTTTTCACGAACAGCGTTTTCTTCATCTGTGGTGAGATCCGTTACTTTCTTCATCGGATCAATATTAAGCTCCTTAAGTATTGAAAGTGCGCGTGGGTGACCGATACCAAACACAGCTGTTAAGCTGTATTCAAGATGCTTATGGTCTGGAATTGTGATACCTGAAATTCTCATACTTATCCTTGTCGTTGCTTGTTACGAGGCTTCTTTTTATTGATAACGTAAACATGTCCGCGTCTTCGAACAATTTTATCATCGGGACTTATTTTTTTTACTGATGATCGTACTTTCATAATTTATAGACGTTTAGAAATTCTAGCTTTTCCTCCATAAGGTTCTGGAACAACTCCAACCTTGTCCCCTACAAGAACGCGAATTTTAAATTTTCGCATTTTTCCCGCAAGGTACGCAATTATGGGTTTGTCAGCTCCGTCCAGCATAACGCGAAAAAGCGCATTAGGGAGCGCCTCCTCTACCGTTCCATAGACGAGATTTTCTTTGTCTGATTTATCTTGCATCAAACGACCGTGAGTTTAGCAAATTTTAAATAAAACGTCAACCCCTTTTTCCCCGAACCACCTCCTTTTTACCAAATTTTTACCAAAATTGAGCGATTGTTGGAACAGTTTGATCGATACTATATCCACTTCTCTAGATTGTTATGTATTCTGAATTACTTTTTCTCTTCAAGAATAGTCTTTATAGTAATCTCATTTGGATTTGTTGGGAAACTGTTTTTCCAGAATGGTCGCACTTCTGCTTGAGCATTACTGATAGAGCCATAACTTGAGAAAACTGTAGTTGCTGCTGTCTTTTTAATTCCGACGAGTTCAGAAAGAAGCTTTTTTTCATCAAATTTCCATACGATCTGTGTTGTACCTTTCAGTGTTATATCAAGGCTTTCGTTCGTAGCTATATCACTCGAGCTCGTTGTGGCGTTTGTATATGTGAATGCTAGAGTAGATGGGTCAGTAAGAGTAACTGGGTCACCTTTATATTCAGGAATTGATTTTTGTGCAAGATACTTTGCAAATTCCTGTTCTCGGAACATTGGAACTTGTAGACGAGCATTTTCTTTAATTGTTGCCAAAGATTCACCGTATTCTGTTGAAGGTAAGGTGTCGTACGCAAATGTTATTGCTGCAGGGTATACGACAAAACCAGCTGGTTGCTCTTCCTTGAGTCGAGCAAGTAATTTGTCTCGTAATTCTAAGTGTAGTGCCTGCTTTGCAGTACTGAGTTCAGCTTCGTCAATAATATATTTTTCTCCTTCAAATCCACCGCTAAAACCTGCAGTTGACTCTGCGTAGACCAGATCATACTGCTCGGTACCTTTCAGTCCTGGGACAGTAAAGCGCGCAGGAGGAAGGTTGTATTGCTCGCCTGTGCTGTCAGCGAATACATCCGCAACTACCGAGCCTGGGGTTATGTTTCCTTTTGCATCCTTTGTTGCACCTGGTACTTCAATAGATTCTTGAATTCTGAATATAAGTCCATCTTTACTCTCGAATCGAGTGTTCTTAATTAGTCGCTGAGGAGATGTACTTTTGGTGTTGTAGATGAATACTTTACCAGTTGCACGCTCTGAAACTGTCTCTTTTCCACTTGCTTTTACCTGTTTCTCACCAGAAGCTTCAAGAGTGAGCAATTCATATCCTAATTCCTCTGCTTGGGGATGTGTATACGTAGTAATGTTTGCTTGGATCGAAACATTTCTGAGTTTTGGGTATATGGTTATTTCAGCACCGCCAAGAAGGACATTAACAAAAATTGAAGAAACAAGGATGATACTAGCAATAACTGTCGTAACGATTACACGCTTTCGTTTGGAACTGTTGCCGTCAATAATATCGATGGATGCAAGATCAGGATCACTTAAATACTCAGGTGCAGCTACTTTTGGTGCACGTGGTGAAATATCTAGTTTTGGTTTACGAAGGGGATCCTCGCGTGGTGTTTGAGGTGCAGATCCAGGAGGACGTATGTCCTGTAAGTTCCATTTTTGTGGCATATCTATAAGTATATACTTTTAATCTGTTTTCATTTCACCACAACCGTGCAATTTGTGGAAAAAGCGTGCAGCGAGTGCAAGATACACATCCGGGTACGCACTGGTGCTGATCTCGGTCATAATGGACTCATCTATAATAATAACCCGCACTTCCCCGCTTTTGACCTTAGTGAGTGCGCTTTTCAGTATTTGCGCAAAAAGCTTCTCGTAGGGATTTTGTGCGGTAAGAATAAAATCAGATGGAAGCGATCGTCGAGTGAGTATGTCGTGAAGTGCTGTTTCGACATGCTTTGTATATGTTTGAATGAGTGCTTTCATTTTTGCGTCAGCTTCAAATGTGTCATTGTCTATCTCACGCAGGATGGTGAGGATATCATTAGCTGGCTTGCTTGAAGTCTCCATGAGTTCACGCACAAAGGAGCTTGAACCAAATGAAATAAATGTATTCTCGATGAGTAAGTTATTTTCAACAACTCCAAACTCCATTGCTTCAGCGGTTACATCCACAATGCAAAGAGATCGAAACGAAGGAAAAATATCTCGCATAACACAATACATAATAAGCATGTATGTGTGCGCCCTGATTTCTGTATCTGGAAAAAGCTTATTTTGAACCTCATCAACTGACTCAATTATTTCTTTTGGAATTACCCCAGCAATATGTGATAACCCAAGTGTTGTGCCCTTTAAATGGAGTGGCTTATGGACAGGATAATCGTTAATAGTGACATCAATTGTTGCACGTTCAACAACCTCAAACCCATTCTCGGAGATCGCTGACTTTGTTTGGAGATGTTCGAGGATTTCGTTTTCTGCACTCTGAATTAAGTCATCAATAATTGATTGAGTGATTTTGAATGGCTCATCGTTTTCATATTGCACATTGCGTGCAATGGTATACGACCACGGAGACGAGCAACTCACATAGAGGTGAGATATTTTTGCTCGAGCGTTATAGGTGGATAGCTTTTGAAGACCTTCTTGGGATAGGGTGAGAACTGCAGAGAATAACGTTTCCCTAATACGTCTGAGATGTTCTTCCTTTCCTACCTCAGTCTTTGAAATACGCATGGTGACGCGATGGGCGTACACAATAGTGGGAGTTTTGTTGTCGGGCACTGATTCTACGATAGCGACGCCGACTGTGCCTGATGCGATATCAATAAGCACACCATACGTGGTTACGTTTTTTGAAGAACCAAATAAAAACATACGTTTAGTATACCGTGTGTGTACTGTAAAACAGAACACTAATCTACATGTTGTCGATGAGTCTCTTATTCAAGAACTGCTTTGATTCTCCGTACACCTCGAGATGAAGATTCTTCTTTGACAATTTTAAAAGTCCCCACAATTTCGTGTGTACCTTCAACATGTGGACCACCGCAAAGCTCGCGGGAATATACTGTTCCGTCGTCATCTTTAATTGTGTAGACTTTTACCTGATCTGGATACTTTTCCCAAAAACTCCCTTCAATGGTTGGATCGTTTTCAGCCTCTGTTTTGGGAATGGTATCTATGGTAACTGTCGCTCTCTTTGTAATAGCTGTATTCACAAATTCCTCAACATTTTTAAGAACTTCAGGTGTAACTTTATCATCATAGGTAAAATCAAAGCGGAGACGCTCACCGGTGATATTTGAACCAGCCTGATGCACACTGTTACCAAGTTCTTTACGCAGCCCGGCGAGTAGGAGGTGTGTTGCAGTGTGGTACATGACCACTTTTTCTGAATGATCAGCAAGTCCACCCTTAAATTTTTGCTCTGCACCACTGCGAGAAAGTTCCTTATGCTTATCCATAAGTGCATCAAACTCATTGCGAGCGACGGTCATTCCCCGTTCTTTCGCAATTTCTGTCGTAAGTTCAATAGGAAATCCATATGTGGTAAAGAGATTGAATGCATTTTCACCAGTTATAAATTTTTCTTGTTTTGCAGGTATATCTTTTCGAATGGTCATTTGCCCATCTTGCTTTGATACTGTTAGAGTAACTTTAAGAGCAATTTTATTAAATTCTTTTAATCCATTTTCAAGCGTCTTTCGAAATTGGACTTCTTCTCCATGAATAGAATCAATAATATCTGCCTCATGTTCACCTATTTTTGTGTAATGATCTTTGTACGTATCAATAACACTCTTCGCAAGTAGTTTAAATTCACCCGCTGGTATCCCGAGAACATCAGCGTAGCGCACTGCTCGTCGCAGCAATCGCCGAGTGAAGTAGCCTTGTTCAGTATTGCTCGGATAAATCCCATCACTAATCATGAACACTGATCCACGAATATGGTCAGTAATAATTCTAAATGCAGTAGTGTTCTCGTCATACTTTTTACCACTTAATTTCTCTATGTGCGTAATGACATTCCACAAGAGGTCGATCTTGAATACATCAGGGGTATTATTCTGTGCTGCAGTGAGGCGTTCTAGTCCACCTCCAAAGTCTATATTCTTATTTTGTAGCTCAACAAATGTTGTATCACTTGTCTTTATGTACTGCATAAACACATTGTTGCCAATCTCCATAAACCTGCCGCAGTCACAATTTGGGTGGCAGTGCGTACCATATTTTGGATCATGTGGTGTGCCAAAGTCATAAAACATTTCAGAGTCAGGACCACCAGGTTCCCCTACTGGCATCTTTGCAGGTACTCCCGCTCGACTCCACCAGTTTTTTCTTGCTTCGTAGAAAAAAATACGTTCTCCTTCGTGAATACCCCGTTCATATCCATTCGCTTCCGAACCAATATCTGCAGTTTCTGCAGTAATACCGACGCTCTTAAAAAGGTCTTTCCATATTTGAGGTGCATCATCATCTTTTGGGAGGTTGTACACTGAATCACCTCCAAACACAGAGATGTAAAGTTTGTTTGGATCAAGTTTAAGTTCGTGAATAAGAAATTCAAACATCCACTCAATCTGTTCTTTCTTAAAGTAGTCACCAAATGACCAATTTCCAAGCATTTCAAAGAATGTGGTATGTCTGTTATCACCTACTTCTTCGATATCTTCCGCACGAAAGCTCTTTTGGGAATCGGCAATACGCACTCCCATCGGGTGTGTTTCACCTAAGAGGTATGGAAGCATCGGTTGCATACCACTTCCTGTAAAAAGTGTTGTTGGGTCGTTTTCTGGAATAAGCGGTGACGAGGGGATTATTGCATGGCCCCGTTTCTCCATAAACGCAAGATATCGTGCTCTAATTTCGTTTCCAGACATAATGAAAAATACTATACAATATTATTTAAAAGATTCCTACCCGAGCCTAGTTTTTAAAGGCTCCGCTTACAACCCCGGCACATTCTTGCCCAATGCACGCGAGGAATTCTGTTGAACCGTGATAAAACAGAATTTCGAGAGTAAAGCCAATGATGATTAAGAGTAGTCCGAAGAGTGTCACATACTGCTCGCGCTTCAGCGCTCGCAAGACAACGTCGTCAATCCGGTGTTCACGCAGGATATAGACATGTACACGAAGTACCGCAATCCCGAGAACAAGCTTCCCAACAGTACCAAGAGTGATTCCCCATAAAAGTAAATTCATGTTCACATTATCACTTGATTTATATGCATACGCAATAAAGGTGCTGTGTGTGTATTTTAGAGCGCATCTTCTAATTTCTTTTCAAGGCCCTTTGTTGGGCCTGCGCAAGAAATGACAAGTGCAGAAGGATTGATAAATTTTTGAACTGCAGTATGTACATCGGCACAGTTTACTTGAAGAAGGTTTTGTTTGAATTGTAAGAAATTATTTTCTGTTATACCACCTTCACTACGAGTATGCTGTTCACGTACTTTTTTTATCAATGAGTCATCAGTAAGAGCAAATCGTGTAGTGAGTATATTTTTAAATCTATGTAATTCATCTTTAGTTATCCCGTCTTTATAAAGTAGTTCAATTTGTTTTTTTGTGGAGAGTATCCCCTTCAGGAAATCATTGGGGTTAAAAAAGGTGGCAACTCGCCAATATCCTGACGTATAGTGTGTAACACCTTCAATTTGTCCATAAATTGAGTATGTGAGACCTTCCTTTTCTCTTACGGTACTCATAAGTCTTCCGGCAAATCCTCCATAGAGACCGAGAACACTCATACCAAGAAACAAAGCTGGAAATTCAGGATCATTACGGTGTATTGGTACAGTGTTACCGATGCTACATTCTATATTTTGTTTATTGGGGATGTTGATATACGCGAATGAATGAGTTTTATACGGAGATATACTATTTTCATAATTTGGTGTGGATACGTCACCCCCCATTCTGTGTCGGAGGTTTGTGAGATATCTTTCCACGGCAGTCGCACCAGCCTCACTGCCCCCAATAGTCAAAACCCACTCGTAATTAGATAGTGTTGTATGGAGTGATTTTAAATCAGAAATTTTAACAAGTTCTATTTCTCGCTTTATTTCATCAATTTTGTAATGAAATCGAGGATCACTCTTACGCACCATTAATCGGATAAATTGATGCTGGGCTTCGCGCTTCGCGTTTTCTTTTTCGTTTGATAGGACATTACTTGCGTACTCTTTGATACGTATAAGTTCAGCAGGAATAAAGCGAGGCTCTGTGATGAGTGTTCGAAATAGTTTTAGAGTTTTTTCTATATGTACATCAAGAGAAACAATAGTAAAACAAATACCGTGTGAGTTACTCACGAGTGAAATTTCTGAACCTAAGTCTGCGAGTGCATCAAGGAATTGATGGCGAGTAAGTGTACCTGACCCCGCAAAAAGCATTTCAGTGTAGAGGAGTAGCAATGCTTCCATTTCTGCACTATTTTTTTCATGCATACGTATAGTGAGTAGCGCACTCATCTGCCTCTCGTTTTCGCGAGTTATAAGAGATCCTGATATGTTTTTTTCTTCAAAGTTATGTATCTTCATATTATTGTTTCCCTTTAAAGTGTCCTACGACAATCAAGTCTTCATTAAAAAGTAGCTTCATTCTTTGCAGTACATCTCGTGGTTCAATACTCTTTAAAATATTTTCAGATTCAAAGAATGATTCCCAGGCTTGAGCACTCACATACTCAACGAGCTCTGCGGTGTAACCGAGACTGTTTTCACGCGAACGTATCTCAGCCGCAATTACTTTTGCAATTGTTTTTTTTAGATATGTACCTATATCTTTTATGTTCACTGAGTTAATAATCTTCGTAATACGATTATGCATTTCCTCGTGTGTAGCCTTTGTTGAAAGTGTAATAGAAACTATACCTAAATTCTGATCCATAGTTGGTTCGAGGCTACTATGAACTTCTGAAGCGAGACCAGTATCAACAAGTTCCTTATGGAGTATACTTGATTCTCCACCAGCAAGCAGGTCGAATACAACCATTGTTTCAAACCATTCCTTCTTTGGGAAACCAGCATGCTTTACCCCAATTGCATAGATATTTTTTGTCGATGGCCTCCGTACCACAACTGTTCGAGTGCCCTCTTGAACTGGCTCTTGTAGATGTTTTCGTGGTTGATTTGGCACGGGTTTGATACTCCCAAAATGCTTCAAAATTGATTTCTTCATTTCCTCAAGAGAAATGTCACCGACGACTGTAATGGTGGCGTTATTTGGAGTGTAAAATTTTTTATAGTATGCGCTTAGTGTTTCAGTTGTGAATGAAGCAATATCTTCACGGTATCCAATAGTCTCATGACCGTATGGGTGTGAAAGAAATGCAGCATGCATCATTTGAACAGAGAGCGTAAATTCTTCATCACCTGCATACATATCAAATTCGCTTAGCACATTTGCTTGCTCTGGTTTAAATTCAGCATCGCTAAACTGTAATCCGTTCATTCGTTCTGCTTCGATACAAATAGCTCGATCAAAATATTCTTTGGGATATGAAAAATAGTATGTGGTCCGATCTTTCCAAGTGTTTGCATTAAGCACAATGCCTGTTTCACGTTCAAAGAGCATTGATGCAGGCTCGCTTTTTCGTTTCAGATCAAAAAGAGTAGGTTTAAAAAGCATATGCTCGAGCATATGGGCTATACCGGTCTCTCCTCGTGCTTCATCTCTTGAACCAATATGATAGACAATATTACTTGTTACTACCCCACTCCCTTTCCTGGGAGCATAGAGTACTCGTAAATTGTTTGATGAAACTTGAAATTCTGTAATTTCGCTAATTGCACGAACTCTTTTTAGCTGAATGCTGTCTAATGTTTTAGAATTCGTTTTGCTTTTTTTCGACATCGTGAATGAAATTCTTATACTCGGTGAAGACACTGTTAAACTCGGCTAGTATAGCATTCTTGAGGTTTCTGTTTAGAATATTACTTATTTCCTGATAGAGCATCACTCTATCATTGAGTGCGCTTCCAAAATCAGCAATAAACCCTGTATGATTGTCATAATACTCCTCAACAACTGATCGCATGTTGTGAATCTTATCTGCAGCAACCACAATCAGTGATTTCTCTGAAGCTTCCTTCAATTGTTTGAGGTATGCTTTTTTTTGGAGCTCTACTTCTGTTCGCTCATTTGACTTCCTTTTTGGTTCAGTGAGAGATACTACAATATCGCGTACACCCCCTCCAAAATCGTCTTCAAGCTCTTTTTCTTCATAATCTGTATCTTCGAGTGTGTCGTGGAGAAGTGCAGCTACAATCGTATCGTCGTCATCTGTGTAGTCTGACACAATTAATGCTACCGCATAGAGGTGGGTCATGTATGGATACGGCACTTGCCCTTTCCGCACTTGATCCTTGTGGAGTACAGAGGCTGCTCGTATTGCCTGCTCTATTGCGTATGAATAAGCCATGATTAGTGTTTAGAACCAGATTCGTGGGCTAATTTAGCATTTAAAGCGACGAGATTTTTTGTTCGATCAGCCAGTTTGTGATTGACTTCAGCTTTTTCTTTCGAGATATGTGCCTGTTCCTGTGTAAGATCGTTCACCTCTTCTTGGATCTTGCGTATTTTATCTTGAAGTTTTTGTAGTTCACGCTCTGCCTCATGAAGTGAGTCGTTTGCCTTTAGTAAATCATGCCGGTTTTGTGCTTCCTCATGATCAAAACTTTCAATTCGTTTTTGATATTCTCGAATTTTGTCCGATTCGTGCTTAATGTCGCTTTCAGTACTCATATTATTTTAAAATTACCCCTTCTATTTCTAAGATTTTACGCTTTATCTCTACCCCATTACATGGGCTGTTCAGGTTGTATGATATTTTATCCAAAATATCGACAATCTCTTGCGAAAGCGTCCCACGCTTCCTCATCTCTATATTATACCCACCTAAATCACCATTTGAACAGATGACTCTGTGACATGGGACTTTTGGGTCGTAATTAGAGCTCATTATGCGTGCTACTGCACGAGATGCGTTCTCGTTCCCTGCGAGGGTCGCAACTTCCTTATAACTCCGTGTCTGGCCAACAGGAATCTTTGCAACAATAGTTTTGACTGTCTCCTTAAAATTACGCTGATCCATGTTTTTTGTGAATTTCTTGTAGTTTCTTGCCGCACGCCTCACGGTATGGACAGAATTCGCACGCAGGACCTGCTTTAGGAAATTGTTCACTCACTAAACACTTTTTAATGTCATGGAGTGTCGGTTCTATCCATGAAGTGTCACCCGTGCAAGGTACCAGTGTCGTTTCAAATTGCAGGACATTATCAAATTGTTCAAGGTCTCCCTTCCCGTTCGCGTAGACAAAATATCCAACATCGGACACAGAAAATCCATTATTTCGGAGTAACCATTGGTAGACGCCGATTTGTCGCTTGTATTGCTCTTCCCACGCTGAGTCAGCAAGTGTTTCTATGGTTCCCTCTTTTGCAGTTGCCTTGTAGTCAATAACAATAAGTTCACCACTTGTATGCTGCCAGATATCGTCCACAGCTCCTGAAATAGTGAATCCGGTGTCGGTATGAACATATTCGATGCCTTCAAAATTTTCTCGCCAGGTATATAGATCCTTATGCACAAAAGGGACAGCGTCGATCTTGTATTCGTTCATTATTGGATGCGCAATTCCCTTTTCTCGATATGAATCAAATTCTTTTTTAAAAAGTGCATCAACAGCAACATTGAGTGTAAACGCAGGCCCACGAGGTCGTGCTGTGCCTAACTTATTATCTATATAAAAACACCGTGGACACTCAATAAAGAGATCGATTTTAGATCGGGAGAGGCGCCATTTTGAACCACCGTAATTCCAGTCAGCATTTCTGTTTGGATTGTATTTTTTTACAAACGTAGACATATAAGTAAGCGTTTGTTTAGTATACCATTCTAGGTATGATAATTCACATACAAAAAAGCATCCTTGGGTAGGATGCTTTTTTGTATTGAGAAGTTCGTTTAGTTTGCTTTGAATGTTGAAAATCCAGCATCCATTGGCTTATCTTCACTAAGACTGAAACCTTTTTCACCTTCATCAGTGAAGAAGATTACTTGATACGTTTCACCAGCCATTGTTGGAGTAACTACTGGAACCACCTTTGGAGTAAGTCCGTCATCCACACTGTAGCGTACAGCACCGAGTGCTCCTGTGCCTACTTCGTTTCTAAAATTACGGACAACAACCCAACCCTTTTTGTTCGGATACGTTACTGAGTCAAGCGATACACTTGCTCCAGCTTTTTGATCCTTTACTACAATAGCCTCACTTTCGGTCTTTGATGAAACCTCTGTCTTGCTAGTTGTATCAACCTTCTCTTCTGTAGTTTGTTTCTCTTCTTTCGGAGCTTCTTTTGTTTCTGGTGTAGATGAGAATACCCACACAAGCAAACCTCCAATAAGTAACCCTGTTATAAATGCAACGACTGTCTTCTGACTTTCTTGCTTTTCTACTTCTGACATAATTTCTTTACGTATACTACATCTATTATTAATAGTACGGAGATTATATCATGCATGAATCATGAGTGCATAAGCCAGATTATTCCACATTGGGAGTATTTTATTGTCAAAAAATGCTAGATTAAGCCGCCGAGCGAACGTACTTCATTCAAGACTGCATCCATTTTTGTCCTTGAAAGATTAAGATTTTGTAGGAGGGAAGGTTTTTTGGCGAGTTCTGAACAGAGAATGACTCCAGAAGTGAGCAATTGCTGCTTCTGACCAGTTGATAAGTGAGTTAGTACGGTTATCGGATACAATCCATACTTTTCTATTTTTGAATGGAGAGAATCATGCTTTGGATAGTCCCAACTTAAAAGATTAATTCCAGTACACTTTGCATAATCAATCGCAGCTTTAGTAAATTTGGTATTTGTAATCACTGAAAGCGAAATAACGCCGCACACGTCTGCGCTACAGATACGTGCTGATTCAAGGTCAAGGTAGCGAGCATAGGAATACATAGCAACCTGTAAATCAGATTTTATACCCGGTCGCATATGAAATTTTGCTTCAGCTACAAAGCTGTGTGATGGTGAATATGCAGCAAGATCAATTTCGTGCACTGCACACTTCCCTTTCAAGATAAGACGACGCTTTGTTTTATACCCCTCTGCCTCAAATATTTTTCCAAGGAAATCTTCAAACGGAAAGCCTGTTGGTCCAAGGCCAAAAATAGCTCTCCGTAACGAATACTTCGCTGCTATAGGTTCTTCACTTTCGCGCAGTAGTTGAAATGCTTTCTGATAAATCAATTGCGTTTTCATCCCCTCTTCAAGCGAAGCTTCGACTTCACGTACGATCCTGCTTATTTCTGCAGGTTTAGCGCCAGCATTACGGAGTGAAATAATAAGTTTCTGAGATTTAAAATCTTCAGTTTTTCCGTCAGCTTTGGTTATTTTCATTTTAAATCCTTAGGTTATAACTGCTCATGAATGCTCTGTATGATACCACCCCCCAGACACTCCTCACCATCATACAGTACGCACGATTGACCAAGAGACGGTAATTCAACATGTTCGTCACATACAGAAATTGAAATTGTATCAGGGTGTACCGGGTGAGTTTCTACTCTAAAGGGTTTTTGGCGATACCTAAATTGTGCACTACAGCGAATTGGTACGGGATTAATAAAATTACAGTGAGTAAGGGTGAGTACCTGTGTTTTACCTACTTCACGCTGCTTTGTACCGACAATGAGAGTGTTTTCGTAAATATTTTTCTCTAGTATGTACATCGGCTCACTCGTGTCTGTGTGTGTTTGTACATAAAAACCTTGACGTTGCCCCAGTGTGTAAAATAATGCGCCATCATGCGTACCGATAATACGTCCGTCAGTATCGAGTACATTACCTGGTTCTACTTGAATATAATGCGAAAGAAACTCCTTGATATCTACCTGACCAAGGAAACAGATCCCTTGACTGTCTGTTTTTGCAAAGGTTGGTAAATCTGCACGCTTTGCCTCTTCTCGAATCTTTGGTTTTAGGGTATCGCCTACTGGAAAGTAGATGTTCGATAGTTGTTCTTGGGTGAGTGTCCAGAGAAAATAGCTTTGATCTTTGTTAGAGTCAGCACCTCGGTAGAGGCGGTAGCGGTCATGCATCTTTCCTACTTGTGCATAGTGTCCGGTCGCAACTTTGTCCGCTCCACAAGACTGTGCAAAAGACAAAAAAGTACCAAATTTCACGAATTTGTTACACATCACATCTGGATTAGGGGTTCTTCCTTCCTTGTATTCACGAATCATGTAGTCTGCAACTTGATTTTTGTATGATTCCTCTGCGTCACAGGTAAGAAACGGAATCTGAAGCTTTGCTGCAACACGCATCGCGTCAAGACGTTCAGCCTCTTCGTTACAGTGGAGAAAGTCAGGGTGCCAGGTTTTGATAAATACTCCGACAACGGTATATCCGCTATCAAGTAATCGCTTTGCAGAGACACTCGAGTCAACACCACCAGAGAGTCCAACAAACACTGTTTCCTTCTTTGATTGCATATCGTGAAATTACCACACCTACGGGTAAATTACTACCTAAGGTATCGGGCTTTATTCTGCTTATGTTCTTCAAAGGTACGTGCGTAATAAAAATTTCCATCGTTACCCGTAAGGTAGTAGAGATATGTGGATGGTGTTGGTTCGAGTACCGCGAGTATTGCATCAAGTCCAGGGTTTGCGATTGGTGCTGGTGGTAAACCAGTATGTACGTAGGTATTAAAGGGTGACTGGTTTTTTAGATCATCAATGGTAAGTTCTGCGCTCGTCTTATCGAGGAGATAGTCAAGCGTTGCATCTACTTGAAGCGCCATATTAATTCGCAGTCTATTTTGAAGAATTCCAGATACTATTTTTTTAGATTCTGCATCCTTCGCCTCACGCTCAATAATAGACGCAAGCACAAGTATCTCGTCCTTAGTAAAGCCTGACACCCGGATCTGTTCGCTGTATGGCGCAAGCTTTACCTCCAGTAATTGTTTCATACGCGCCAACAACATTTCAAACGTTGTTTCCTTCTCGATAAAATATGTCTCAGGAAACAGGTACCCCTCATACGCTTCTACATCAATACTTCCTACTTCCATGAACTCCGGAAGATACTGTTCGATATCCTTCGCTTGAAACCCTTCGGGGAACGTCACCTTGATGTCAGGAGATCGATATGCGCCTTGTGTGAGTGCTGTAATAACTTCATGCGTGGTAAGAGGTTCTGTGAATCTATAGAGTCCCGCCTGGAAGAATGACTCTCTAAAGTCTTTTAGAAACAACAAATAGGTAAATTGCGCTGAAGAGACAATATGTTGCTCATGAAGTGTGTGGGTAATTTCTGACACAGTGAGCCCTTCCTCGATCTCAATATCTACTCCGAGAGGAAACTCCTCTGGGGGTGCATTGTAATCGTCGTATGCTGTGCGGACTCCAAAGACTACTACTAGTACCAACACGAGGATACCGAGGATTATTTTCTTGAGTGGATAGTGCATACAGAAAAACGAAAGAAAGGTATAACGAATAGTATATGCTATCCAATTGGTAGATTAGCAGGTGGTTCAGAGCGCTTTGAAGGGATGCGACCCAAGGATGGTGTGGTTACAACCTTACCAGGGAGATGGAATACAGTAGCTAATTCTTCAGTCGTCATTACCTTTGGTCCATCCACATGGTTTTGTTCAGTATATGCACGCCTCTTGTACTCATTGAGTTCTTGCTGCTTCATGTGTTCGCGTCGATGGCCGTGCGGGTCTTGCCACATATTCCAGTTGAAATCTGTTCGCCATTTAAATCCAATCTGATTACGGTTAAGATCATCAAACGCACGCCAGCAAGTGATGATTCCACCGATACGCTCACCTGGTAGGAAGTTTTCCTTTTTTGCTATATACATACTTCGAATAACAGTATCAAATGCAACTTTACCTAAACTTCGCTCGATTGCTTTAATGGTATCCTTTTCTGCGTCAGTAAGAATTTGATTAATGTTTACTCCTGCGGCCTTTTCGTCAGCGCCCACTCGTTCCGCTGCTTTTTTGATAATGTTTGATATTTCTTCTCGTGCAGCAACCTTCCAATCAGGAACAACACCAAGTGTACCTGTCTGAAAATTTGTGTCACGGTTCGCGGTAATTAGAATTTGTATCCAAATATGTTCATCGGGGCCAATACTTCCAAGCATTTCGAGCACGGTGCTCAACGGATCGATTTTCTCTTCTTCTTTAGGCATTTTATCAAGACCATACTCGATGTAGGTCTTAATTGGGTATGCGTCTGCCTTCTTTAGACCAAAGTGGAGTGAGAAGTAGGCAAATTTACTTGTGTCCCAGGGAATCTCTGCAGTGTAATCAATATCAAGCTCATGCACTTCAATCCCTGGGTACTGTGCGTAGAGATTGGTCTCGGTCATATTCTTAAACTTTTTGTACGGAACATTCATGTAGAACTTCACGTCGCCACCGCGTGAGACAAGCTCAAGAGAGTACGTTGGAGGATTTTTTCCATCAACGTATGTCTGGAGGTGGTTATCAGGTGATGCAGTCTGGTAGAGTTGAATGAGGACGAGCTCCATTGCTTCAGGAGATTTAAAAATTTCTTGAGGAATCTTAATTTCAAGGGTCACTCTTCCCTGCGACAAATTAAATTCTTTCCTCACGTAGTAAAGCCAATTTTCAAAGAAGAGGTAGAAGAACACGACAGGAGCCCAGACTGGCGCTGAGATGATCATATAGGTGAATACCTTGCTTGAATTGAGGTCGAGTAGAAAAAAACTCCATACAGCAAGACTGAGACCTAGCCCAACCAATACGTATTTCACATTCACACCAAAACCCTCAAGGAACTTGAGTGGTGCTTCAATAATAATTAGTGGTCCACCACCACCATGACTACTCATACGGATCTATTGTACAACAAAAGCCTCAAAAGAGATTACTCTTTTGAGGCTTTTGTGTGAAGAATTACCCTCTATTCAACAAGTATGTAATTGCCGTCCGGAAGTTTCTTAAATAGTGCTGCGTCCTGAAGATTTACGATAATGGTATTGTCTTTCACATATCGTTCCTTACGTACCTTATCAATGATTTCTTCGCGTGTGAGTGGACCGTGTGTGGTGAGTACATCGCGGAGTACATCCTTTACTACTCCAGCAGAATACCCCCATTCTGAGAGAGCGTAGAGTCCTCGCCCAACGAGTACAAAACGCTTATCCTTAATAAGTTCGTTGTGCGTAGTAGCTATGTGTGCCTTTTTACTAAAGAGACTCTTAATAGCTTCTGCAACTTCTTTAAAGTGCATTGGTGAACCATGTCGTTTCACTGCGAGATATGCATAGTCACGAATTCCCTTTGCGCGAACATTAGGACTGAGTGAGTGACCCCATTCACCAAGAGGATTCTTATCGATTTGTTTTGAAATTGAAAGCCATCGTTTGAGAATTTTTTCATCTCGATACTTTTCTTCGAGCTCACTCAGTTCAGACTTTAAGCGAGCGATAATTTCATCCTCTGATATAAGATCATCTTCTTCGAGTGATTCAAAAATATTTTTTAGAGCTTTTTCAACTGAATCAGATACTTTCTTTTCTATGCACCAACGGTGCGTAAATGAAGTATCTTCCTTGATACGCTTGAAGGGATCCCCGATAACAAGAAGGAAATAGATGTGATTTCTGAGTGATGCATCTTTTGCAAGTTCGTCGAGGAGATCCTTTTCGCTGATGACGCCACCAAGGGAGTTGAGAGCAGTTTGTAGTTCATCAAAAACTGACTGGAATTCATTGTAGACATCAGACTTTTGAATTGATTGAATACCGTAATTTTCAATCTGTCGAACGCGTTCACGCGTGATGCCATAGGTCTGCCCTATAGACTCAAGCGTAAACGTTTCTGAAGAGTTTCCAAGGCCGTAGCGCTTTTCAAGTACGTCGCGTGCACGGTCAGGAAGCACAGAAAGTAGCCGTTTTGTGACTTGTTTAGGTTTAAAGGTAATCATGAATGTGTTGTATTACTGGTTTATCCTCCAAAATGTGGTCTTATTTTTATCATGATAATGCAAATGAGTCAAGTTTATGCACCAAGGATGAGATTGATGAGTCTTCCTTTGACATAGATAACCCGATTAACCACCCCACGTACTTTAGTACTGAGGGTTGGGTCATTCTGTACAGATTCAAGGATGTCAGCCTCAGTACTCTCTCGTGGTACTACTATCGTACCTTTCATTTTTCCATTAACTTGAACGCTAATGGTCATCGATTCGTCGGTAAGGTATGCACTGTCCGCAGTAGGAAATGACTCGCTATGAATAGAGGTCGATTTCCCAAGCTGCTCCCACAACTCTTCCGTTAGATGTGGAGCAAATGGTGCGAGGAGGAGCAAGAAAGTTTCGTAATCTTGTCGCATAAGACCCTCCTTCTCTGCTTGATTGATAAAAATCATCATTGCACTAATTGCTGTGTTGAATTTTGACAGAGCAATGTCATCAGTAACTTTCACAATCGTGCGATGTAGTAATTTTTTAGTAAGGATGATTTCTGTGTCACGTATGTGTTCAGATAATCCATAGACTCGCTCGAGAAATCTACGAACACCAGCAATACCTCCGAGATCGAATGGATAGTTTGATCCTTCATACGGCCCCATAAATGCAAGATACATTTTTACAGTATCTGCTCCTACTCGCTTAACCTGCTCATCCGGGTCAATGACATTCCCCTTACTCTTACTCATCTTGTTTCCGTCAGGACCAAGAATAAGACCGCGATTTACTCGTCGTTTGTATGGCTCGCTATGTACTACTAACCCCATGTCGAATAGCGCTTTCTGCCAAAAACGCGAATACAGCAAGTGCATCGTTGTATGTTCAGCGCCGCCAAAATAGGTATCAATCTGCATCCATTCGTTCTGTGATGCTTTGGATGAAAGTTCGAAATCATTATGATTATCGATGTATCGGAGGAAATACCATGATGAATCAACAAAGGTGTCCATCGTCTCAACTTCAGGTGTCCATCCTTCACCAAAAATAGCTTCGGTTCTCGCCTTCAGTTCTTTGCTTTTTGCGAGAGGGGCAACACCGGTTGGAGTAAAATCAACATCGGTTGGTAGTGTCCATGGTAGATGCTCCTTTGGTACAGGATGCGCATTTCCCTCTTTGTCGTACACAATCGGTATTGGTACTCCCCAGTATCGTTGCCTTCCTATAGACCAATCACGAAGTCGATATGTATTTTTAAGCTCCCCACCTACTTTTTCAGTAATGTGAATCTTGGCTTCTTCTGAACTTAAACCGTCGAATTCTCCTGAATTTATAAGTACCCCTGCGTCAGTCTCTAAGGCACCATGAGCAGCATCTATCGCATGAACAATGAGCGGTACACGTTTTGCTTGGAATTTTGGCGTTAGTTTAGCAATATCATCGCGTGACATCCATAAGAGTTCCAAACCATCTCGTGCCTCATCTTCTGTAAGTGTGACGCCTTTATTTTGATTCGTATTAAGTTTGACTTCATATACTACTGTTTTATTTCTACCGGTTTCTCTGGTATCTGTTCTAAAACTCTCATAGTCATATACAAGTTCCGTCACCTTTCGTGTGATAGTAAAATCTGTATATCCTGTTTCTTCTTTCACTTCACGAGTAAGGCAATCAATTTCAGTTTCTCCAGCTTCGAGTCCTCCACCAGGAATCCAATAAAAATCCTTGTTCACAAAGTGTTGAACCAAGAATTCATCTTTGTCATTCTTAATAAGTGCGTAGACCCCGATTCTGTTTGAAGTTGGTTGTAGCCCTGTCTCACTAAATTGCTTTCCTACCACATGTTTAATCGGGAGTTTAAACTGTAGTGAAAATGCATGATCTCGCTCATCATGTGCTGGTACCGCCATGATTGCACCTGTACCGTATCCACCAAGAACGTAATCTGCTATATACACAGGAATCTCTTCGTGAGTTATTGGATTATGAGCACTAACGCCTTCTAGTCGTACGCCAGTTTTTTCTTTCGTAGCATCAAGTCGATCTTGTTCGTCTTTTTGCGTAGCTTCTTTTATATAAGTTCGTACTTCATCAATATTACTAATCTCCCCAGTATGTTTCTCAATAAAAGGATGTTCAGGGGCGATCACAAGATACGTCGCTCCAAAGAGCGTGTCAGCACGTGTCGTAAAAACACGTATTGATTCATCAGTGTTTGTTTTAAATTCAATTTCTGCACCTTTAGATCTTCCGATCCACTGTCGTTGTGCCTCTTTGATATGTTCTGGCCATTCAAGAGGATCTAGATCATCAACAAGGCGATCAGCAAACTGTGTAATACGAAGCATCCATTGCGGCATTTCTCGCTTTTCAATTACATCCCCTGATCGCTCACAGGTATTATTTGGAAGCACCTGCTCATTTGCAATCACTGTGTTACATCCCGGGCACCAGTTTACGATTCCCTTCCCTCGGTACGCGATGTTATTTCTAAAGAACTCGGTAAACATCCACTGTGTCCACTTGTAGTACTCTGGGTCGGTCGAACTTGTTGTTTTGTCCCATGAGAAAGCATTACCCATGCTGTTAAGCTGCTCTTTCATGTATGCAATATTGTCGTCAGTCCAATCTTTCGGATTGAGATTACGCTTTATCGCTGCATTTTCTGCAGGAAGACCGAACGCATCAAATCCCATAGGGAAAAGCACCTGTTTCCCTTGCATACGTCTGAACCGAACGTAGATGTCCGGGACTGCAAACGCGTACCAGTGGCCTATATGGAGGTTTCCTGAAGGGTACGGCCACTCAACAAGGATATACTCCTTTTCTTTCGTAGTATCGCGTTCTCCGAGAGCATATGCATCAGTTGCATCCCAGGTAGTTTGCCACTTTTTTTCAATAGATCCGGAATCAAACTTTTTATGCATAACGCTTTGCGAGACTTACTACTAATCACCATGTAGGTGCTAGTATGCCATGTGTTTGCGTAGATGTAAAAAGTTAGTAGTTTTTGAGGAGGACTATCCGTTGCATTAGTTTACAACTCGATCAAAGCAGTAGAAGCCTTCTTTGTATGACCAGTTTTCTGCATTTTTGATATGCATCGTTGGATCGATATACGGTTTTGAATACGGATCAGTGAGTTCTTGAGAGTCGCGTGAGAATCGAGCGCATAGCTTAAATCCAGTCGAAGTGACTTCATAGACATACGCATCACGATCTTCTGGTGCTTGCGGAGCTTCAAACGCCCCGTACAGTTCTTCTAGTGACAATGGGAGTGAGCTACTACTTGTATTGAGAGCCTCTTCAATTTTCCATTGAATATCTCGAAAATTCTGAATTTGAGTTTCGTCAAGCTTCATCTCTCGTACCTGTGTCGGAGTTTCGATGTAAAAGAATCCAAGGATAATTGAAGCGACAACAATAATACTCATTATGCCAGCGTACAAAACAGAATCTTTTTCTTTAGTTAACCAATACCCACGTGCATCTTGCAGGTAGTAATAAAAAGCAGCACCAACAATAATAAACAGAGCAGCAGCTTTAAGCAGAAAGCGCGTCGTGAGCTCACCATTTAAGAATCCTAGTATGAGCGCCACTAAGTCACCAAGGAGTACTCCACCACCAATAAGCAGTGAGAGATACATGAGCCACTTAGTGAGACCTACGTACGTGCTTTGTGATTCCTGCCGTCTCATATTATTTACTGTTCGTGTAAGATAGAGGAATACGGGGAAAAAGACGATGAGCATTGCAATACCAAGGCGAACGCTCTGACTTCCGCTTTCAAGCATGTAGTAAGACTCGGTAGCGTCTGGATAGAGTAAATTAATTATTGCGAATAAAAGCACTAATAAAAACGATATTGAAAGATATAAACTAATAATTGAGCCGAGTTGTAACACAAAGTGCTTTGCAGTGTTGTTTTCCATATACCGTATAGTATACGCCTCTTCAAGTACACTTATTTTGAAAATAGGCATTCTGATTAAAAATATCCAAAATACGCAGTATTCAGTACGTTTAGACTGAAAAGAAATTTAATGGTATAGTTTTTTTATGAAACCAGAAGACTTACAGAAAGCACCAAAACTATTTTGTGAAAATATTAAACTTGGCTATAGTCCAGAGTCATTTATTATGGGGCTGAGTTCAGGTGCGCAATCATCCATTTTTTCTCTAACCCCGCAGCATGCAAAGCGATTACTGCAATATCTCGAACATGAAATCAGTCAATTTGAAAAAGCACACGGCGAAATTAAAGCAGAATGGAATCCCAATATTGTGAGTCCGGTACAGAAGCTCAATCCTCCTGATTCTAAGAGTTAGTAGAAACTAATTTCCAACTTGTCGTTCTGAATGAAGGATGTAGAGGTATACGATGATGAGGAATGCAAAGAGTATTGCAGCCATAAGTGGGAAAGTCATAAAACCAAATTCAAAGAAAAATCGCTTCGCGCAATCAACACCGCCTGCAGCAGGACACTTAATAAACTGTGTGCCTCCCATTTGAATATAGTGATGATAGAGAGATACCGAAAGACCAAAGGTAGAAAGAGCGATTCCATACCGCGCGACCATCATATCTTTGTAGTAGATAGCGACAAGTAGTAATAGAATTTGAGGATATAATGCAATTCGTTCAAGCCAACAAAGCCCGCACGGGAGTATGTCAAAGTACTCAGAGTACAGAAGTGTCATGGCTGAACTGAGTGATGTTGCCGAGAATGCTACCCAGAGACCCCATGTACGTGCGTATCGTGAGAAAAACTTTGTAGTGTATAGATCGACACAGAGAACAAGTATACCCACCATACCAAGTAGTCCACATATGGCGAGCGTGTGATTTATTGATTGGATAGTTTCTATCATAAAGTTGGAAGCACACAATTTGTTTTTTCTGCAAGCGCCTCCAAGGTCTGCTGTCCATCCATTCGAGTACCGTCTGCAAAATCCCAGGTTGGGTATCCTGTTACTTTTGCATCTATACACACCTGTGTCTGTGCTTGCTGATTTGCAGTTGAGCACTCAACATACGGAAGTTTTTTTGAATTTTTAAAGAGTTTTTTCTGGTCTTGGCAATGAGGACACCAATACGCACCATAAAATTTAGCGCCTGCGTCAGCAATACACTGTGCAAAGCCATCATAGGGTGTAACCGCTGCAGCAGTACTACTTTCTGAATTATTTCTGACAAATATTAAAACGACAATCACTGCAATTCCAAGCAGCACATACCAATATGTTGATTTCATAGGTTCGAGTATATCACGACTCACGGCGTGGATAAAAGTGTTTAAAACAATAAAACCGGCACAAGAGGCCGGTTTTATTGGTGTATTGTTAGAATTATCCCTGTCGCTTTGATTTAACACGCTCTGCCTCTTTGAGTACTTGCTTTCGAAGTCGAGTTGATTGTGGAGTAACTTCGAGGTATTCGTCGTCAGACATTATTTCAAGACCAATTTCGATTGAGAGTGGTCGGTGCGGTGTGAGGGTAAGTGCTTCGTCTGTACCTGATGAACGAACGTTTGATAGTTGCTTACCTTTTGTTGGGTTTACCATCATCTCTTCTCCCTTAGAAGTATTACCGATAACCATTCCTTCATAGACTTCAGTTGCAGGGCCGATGTAGAGTTGGCCTCTATCTTGGAGGTTCCAGAGTGAGAAGCCAAGCGCTTTTCCAGCTGCCATTGAAATCATTGAGCCAGCCTGTCGCTTCTTGATCTCACCAGCATATGGTTTAAAGCCAAGTACACGCGAACAGAGAATTCCTTCACCACGTGTATCAATAATAAACTGTCCTTTGTATCCAAGAAGTCCTCGAGTAGGTCCTTCAAGTAAGAGGCGCACCTGATTACCATGAGTGATCATATCAGTCATGATAAACGCACGACGTCCAAGCCGCTCGATAACGGGACCTTGGAATTCGCTTGGGATATCAATCGTTACTTCTTCAAACGGTTCATACTTACCATCTGCACGCTCTTCAATAATAGCTTGTGGCTGTGATACCTGTAGTTCGTATCCCTCACGACGCATGTTTTCAAGAAGAATAGAGATGTGCATCTCACCTCGTCCGTATACCTTGCATGAGTCACCACTTCCATCAAAGTCAACTTTAAGTCCCACGTTTACTTCGAGTTCTTTCTCGAGTCGTTCACGAATCTGACGAGTCGTTACATACTTCCCCTCACGTCCTGCAAATGGAGAGTTGTTAACAACGAAATCAAGTGCAATCGTTGGTTGGTCTACAGCAATCGCTGGAAGTGGTTGTGTAGTTTCTGCATCAGTGAGTGTGTCTCCAATGAAAATATCTGAAAAACCTGCAACAATGACAATGTCCCCTGCATACGCAATATCTGATTCAACACGTTCAACACCCTTAAAGGTAAAGAGCTTAGTCAACTTCCCTTTTCGAGTCGGCTGCCCTTCATGAAGCACAAAGAGATTTTGTGCACTCTTAATTGAACCTTCATATATACGTGCAATCGCAAGACGTCCTAGAAAGTTATCATACCCAAGGTTAAATACTTGAGCTTTGAGTGGCGCACCCTCCTCATATCCTTTAGCTGGCGGAACTTGCTCGAGTACTGTATCAAGAAGTGGTGAGAGATCAGTTGATTCATCTTCTAGTTTACGCTTTGCGATTCCTTGTCGTCCGATAGCGAACACAGTTGTGAAGTTTGCCTGCTCGTCATTAGCACCAAGCTCGAGAAAGAGTTCGAGAACTTGTTCTTCTGCACGATGTGGATCTGCTGCTGGTTTATCAATCTTGTTCACAACAACAATTGGCTTAAGTCCAAGTTCAAGAGACTTCTTGAGAACGAATCGAGTTTGCGGCATCGGACCCTCTTGTGCGTCGACAATGAGTAGTACAGAGTCGATAGATCGGAGTACTCGTTCTACTTCAGAGCCAAAGTCGGCGTGACCAGGAGTGTCAACGATGTTGATCTTTGTGCCTTTATACTCGATAGAGGTATTTTTAGCATAGATAGTAATACCACGCTCTTGTTCGAGAGCGTTTGAGTCCATAGTTGCAGTAGAATCTGAAGTAATAGCACCTGTCTGACGCATAATAGCGTCTGTTAACGTGGTCTTACCATGGTCTACGTGTGCGATAATCGCAATATTTCGAGTCTCTTTTCCAATCATTTTTATGTATAAATTAAAAATGCGCCAGCCTTTGGCGCTAAGTGACAGAAGAATAACCCAAATTTGGCTCTAGGTCAAGACTTTTTGTTGGTATTGCTCTTATTTTTCTTCAATTTTTGCTGTTTTTGTTCCTTTACAAGGGTTTCCTTTTCCTCTTTCGAAAGTTTCTTATACGCAGCCTCCTTCGTCTGTGCTTCACTTCTTGATGTGCATGCTTCAATATACGCAATACTGATAGCAATTTTTGCGCGTGTATACTTTGCTCCCACCTTTCCTTCCTTATGTTCCTTAAACCTACGATCAATATCAGTTGTAACTCCAGTATAGAGCGACGCATCACTGCAACGAATCATATAGACGCACCAACTCATATATATTACCCAACCATGAACTCAATCACGTCACCATCCTTCACGATATATTCTTTTCCTTCAGTGCGAAGTTTCCCTGTCTCCCGTGCTTTAGCGAGTGAACCACACTGTACTAAATCTTCAAAAGAAACTACCTGTGCGCGAATGTATCTAGTCTTAAAGTCAGTATGGATAGCTGCACCTGCCTCTGGGCCAGTCGAACCTTGCTTCACTGTCCATGCGCGAGTCTCTTTTTCACCTGTCGTAAAGTACGACATGAGACCTAGCCTGTGGTACGCTGCTTTAATGAGTGAATCAATGCCTGAATCAAGTGTTGCGTACTCACGTCTGAATTCTAGTTTTTCTTCTTCATCTAAATCTTTAAGCTCATGCTCAACGCCGGCATCAATGAGTACATACTCAGAACCGGTCGATTCAATAAACTCCATGAGTTCATTCCATCGTTCGTCATTCGTTTCATCAAAGTTGTATGCTCCATGCTTCTTGTTAAATACATAGAGAAAGTCCTTCATGGTAAGGAGGTGGAGTTGTTTTATGAGCGGTTTCTCAAGATCGCTGAGTTCACACGAGTTTGCAAGTTTCCCTTCTTCAAGATGCTGCAGTAGTCGTTCGAGTGCATCTTTCTCGATCTGTGCTTCCTTCAGCCCACGTTTTGCGTCTTTTTCCACATTCCCAAGTCGCTTTGAAACCGTCTCCGTGTCAGCCATCACGAGCTCTAGATTGATAACTTCAATATCACCGAGTGGGTCAACAGCTCCATTCACATGGATCATATCAGGATCATCAAAGATGCGAACTACTTCAGCGATCATGTCGGTTTCACGAATATTCGAGAGAAATTTATTACCAAGACCTTCACCTGATGAAGCTCCTTTCACTAGTCCAGCAATATCAACGAATTCAATAATTGCAGGAATGATTTTTTCTGACCCTGAGATACTTGAGAGAGTCTCCAATCGATGATCAGGCACGGCAACAACTCCTACGGAAGGATCAATGGTGCAAAAAGGATAATTTTCAGCAGGTACCGAGTTTTTAGTAAGTGCATTAAACAATGTACTTTTTCCAACATTTGGTAGCCCGACAATTCCAACAGATAATGACATAGACAGCTAGCGTATCAGAAAAAATACATTTCTGAAAGTTTTAGTACAGATGCGCAGTTTTAAAGCTCTTCCGTTATGGTATCAATTGCATTTTGTACAACCGCACTTTCGGTATCACTTATAAGTGATTTTTGTAGTGCCGTGAGTACAGTGAGAATTTCAGTAGGACTGTATCCCTTTTTTAAAATCTTCATAGCTTGTATGTACACAAGATTTTCTTCCTCGGTACTCTTTTTAACAGCTTTATAGAATATTTTTTGAAATGGATGTGCCATATACAGTTAGAATACATTGATTCGAGTAGTTATAGCACGATTTGCATAGGTGTAGTACTCTGGTACCTATTATGGTGACGAATCTACATACACACAGTGCACTTGTAGCGAAAGCAACCACACACATTGATGGCATTCTTAATAAAGCTGTCAATTACACAAATGACCATCATGCTCTTGTTGTGTATGACACGGAAAATGAGCTTACGCGTATCATTACTGCGGCGTATCGGGCTCTCTTACCCGACGCTCGCTTTATCGACTTCAGAGAACATTCAAAAGAAGAGATTATTGCTGAATTCGATGCTCTCAGACCGCGTGATCTTGTTGTCCTTATTCAAACGGCTGATTTTAGACTTAATGAATTTCGTATTCGTATTTATCTATTTCAAAAGAAGTTAAAGGTTATTGACCATCAACATCTCTACAGAAATGATCCCGACTCATGGGAGACATATATCAATGCTCTCGACTACGATATGAAATGGTATCGAGGTATGGGTTCCTACCTCAATCAGATACTGTCTACAGTAGACACGCTTCAGGTATCGTCAGGTGACGCTGTACTTACAATTACTGGTGGGCTTGAAGTTCCTAAATTAAACGTTGGCGATTATTCGCAGATGGAAAATGTCGGTGGGACGTTCCCTATCGGTGAAGTATTTACAGAGGCAAAAGATTTAACTTCAGTGAATGGCTCATTCTACATCTACGCATTCGCGGGCGCAGATTACAACATACAGATGTTTGAACCATTTCGCGTCGATATCGTAGACGGTCTTGTAGCTGGATGGGGACAGAATACTCCTCAATCATTCATTGATATTGTTGCTCAAGTACAAACGAATGAACGAGCAATTATTCGAGAAATTGGTTTTGGTTTAAATCGAGCAATTTCGAAAGAGCGTTATGTAAAAGATATTACTGCGTTTGAGCGAATACTTGGTATGCACTTCTCACTTGGCGAAAAGCATACCGTTTATAAGAAAGTAGGCATCACTCCTGACAAAACTAGATACCATGTGGACCTTTTCCCTGTTGTTGATACAGTGACTGCAGATTCAATTACTATCTTTAAAGACAGTATGTACACACGAGCTAGCACTCTTTAATTAAGTCTCTCTTTGTCAGTTTAATAGTATAAGTCCGATCGTTTTAAAAATATAAATCTCTAAAGTGAGATAAAAAAAGCGGCTGATGTTTGAAACACCAGCCTACTCATTGTGGCTCCTCTACGTCGCCTCGCAGGATTCTCATGCTCCTACTCAGGATCGGTACGTGATTCCCCAGTTGCACACTCCGGAGCACCTGGGTTTACGTCCGGTTTCCAAAGCTCAGATACCTGCTGAAGTATTCGTCGTATTTCACCTGTACCCAAGACAGCCCCGTGTACTTCGTAGCCATGGCTTTCAAGTGAGTCATGGTCTGATCGTAGAACAAAACTTGTCGTCAGTACCAGTCCAGCACGAACTCGTAATGGACGACTACGCTCAACAAACCTTACTTTGTCTTCTGGTATCCCCAAGGTGAAGCTGTTGTGGTTGGATTGCATCCAACCGTACACGACAACTATTTTGTTGGCTTCGATCGTCCTTTTCACCCTGGACACCAACGCTTCATAATCTTGTTTCACTTAAATCCCCTATTCTTACCACGCAACAGCGAGGTTTGTGGGAAGTATAGTGCCTCAAAAATTTATTTTGTCAAGTCTCTCAAGAGAAATTACCGCTATTCACAGAGAATCACTTCTTCAACAGGTATACTGAGCTCACGTGCAAGAGCTTCACGTACTGTCAGCGTATTGCCAATTTGATCAATTAGCTTGTGTGTTAGTGCGAGTGTGGCAGGCATAGAAGAACCATCAGCAAGGGCAGCTACATTTGATGTATCAATACTCCTATTCTGTACGACAATATCAATAAATGCTTGATGATAAATAGCGAGATCTCGTTCAATGAGAGCATATTCGTCATCGGAGAGTGGCCGATTTGGGTTTAAATAATCTTTATACGGAGCTGAAGAAAGTTCTACAAATTCGAGCCCGTCATATTCGTTCTGTTTACTATTATCAAGATATGACATAGTAACTCCAATTGAACCGATATCAGAAAATGGTGATGCAATGATTGATCGTGCTGCACTCGCAATCAAATATCCTGCAGAAGTACCATAGTCACCTATATACGCTACTGTAGGTAGTTTCTGTGTGGTAATCATATCTGCGATTGAGAACGCTCCCGCAGGCGAACCTCCAGGTGAATCAATCTTGAGTAATATTCCGTGTATGTATGGATCGCTTTCTATGAGTTGTAGTGCTGCCTGCACATCTTCAGGACTCGTACTTACAGGATCCCCTTCATATGATCCATATTCATTTTCATAACCAAGAATTGAACCATGTATAGGGACAACAGCAATATTACATACACCATCACTTACATACTGTGACGCATTGTATCCGCTCCATTCATCATACCAATCACCCCAGCTGTATACACCCATCATAAAGATGATGAAGAGTGCACTCGAAACAATAATCACGTAGACAAAATTTTTTATAATGGTATTCATAGTGTTATTCTCCTTTAGTTCCTAATTTCTGTACCTTCTCTACCCAATGATCAAGAACAAGTGCAGGAACTCTTTCAGAGGGCCCAAATGCTGAGACTGATGTTTTGATACCCGAGAAGCCAAGGATACCGTGTGAAATTTCATTCGTGAAGTCACCAAACTTCCACCAAGTCATAAAAGGGCTATGTGTGCCAGCAACGATAATTACGCGAGCTGTCTTCCCTTTCAAACGTTGAATGAGTTTCTTTGTTTGTTTATCAAAATTAAATGCAAAACCAGGAAGCCATATTCTGTCAAAAAAACCTTTCATAATTGCTGGCATTGTGCACCACCAGTTTGGGTACACAATAACAATATGGTCAGCCCAATTAATCTTCTCTTGCATACTCACCAGGTCAGGTTCAAGTTTTTGAATTTCACGATATCCAAGGTGGAGAATAGGGTCAAACTTGAGATCTTGAATATTGACTCGTTCAACTTCAAATTGAGCTGCGCGTGCACTTACTTCATAGGCATCAGCAA
>JACCDG011678550.1_pt1 | contig 42863 bp, 46 predicted proteins | sample 7442471 | NCBI WGS metagenome assembly JACCDG01 (sample SAMN15323444, study PRJNA562643) | freshwater metagenome | isolation source: river surface water | place: USA:Blue River Watershed | collected 2017-08-17
CCGCCGAAGATCGAGGGCGAAATCGACACATACCAGCATGTGACGCCACAACCCGCCTGGATTGGCGTGGTGATGGGATTCAGATGCTGGTAGCAGCTGCACGAATTCCGCCGCCGCCCGAAGTGTTGGCAGCCAAGTGTCTTCAAACGCGGATCCGGTAGCCCCGGATTTATCGCGAATCGACCGGATTAAATTGGCGGTCCCACTGTATTCGAGTATTTGTGGATACGACATAACCGGTAGCCGGTTGCCAACACATTTTGGCAATGCCTGCGGGCTGGGAGTACTTTTCGCCTCATATGGCGAGGGTAGGTGGGCCGTGGAGGCTCCCTCAGCCTGGCGTGGTCGACCGCGCCAGATCAAATATCCGCCGGCGCCAGCCATGGCGGTAACGGTCAGCGTCAACCAGACGGATTGCATGGGTTAGTGGACAGAGGGAGAAAAGATCGGAATATTGGCCAGTAGCCAATCCTGCGTCTCACTTGGAGACGGATATTCGCGATCAGACTGCCAGACTTCAACTTTGCCCCTGAAGCAGTAATCCATGAAGGGTTCAACGCGTGAGTCCCAGAGCGATCCAGTCGTTTCTGTGTGGCGAACGCGCAGTGTCAGGAAATCCAAGCACGACAGCTTTTGCGCCAATTCTTCTCGGCCTGGCGCTTCATTGAACTGCTCCAGTACCTCAAGTACAGCCAAGGTGGGGTGCATGCTCGGATCCATGAAGTCCTCCAGCCCTTTGAATCGTGAGAGCCATCGGTGGATAACGGGCAACCAATAGGAAAGTCCTAACTCGCCAAGGCGGTTGGCGATGTCATCCAGTGTGGGGAGCGAGTGCATTCGGGTTCCTTTTCAGGCCTGTCCAATGGACTGCAGTTTGAAAAGGAAGCGAATTAGATACAACGAAAAATTCCAAAAAAGTTTTTTGGATTAATTGCGGAATATTTCGAACAGATTTGATATATTGGTCGGTTTTGCTTCTAAGGCCATTGTTTTTTGGCTTTTCCCCTTGGCCCTGCGCCATTTTCTAAGTCTTTGCCATTAAAGGCTTTTCCGTTTCCTTTGCGCCATTTTAATCGCACTGCCTGCGGCTTCTAGCAGGCAGTGCGCCCTTTGGATCAGGCCCTTACCGTTGCCCGGCGCTCCCCCGGGGGGCGCTTCCATTTCCCGGACTTAGGTCTTTCACGTTTGCAAGTCGTTGATATTACGTTTTATTAGCAATTGCTTATTGCTTTATGCAACACATAAATATACCCGTTTTTATTGTATTCGTCCGCAATAAATCCAAAAAATGTTTTTCGGATTTTCACGCGACAGTGCCAGCGCCACTTTTTACTATTTGTGCCAACACGTTGAGACCCAGAACACCGCCCCCGCGTTTCACGAGACTTCCAACCCATGAGGCTACTTGTCGCTATGTTATTCGGTTGTTTGACGCTACATGCCAGCGCTGACTGCTTCGAAGAGGCCGGCCGCCACTTCGGTGTGTCACCTGACCTGCTACGCGGCATCGATTATGTCGAATCGCGTGGACGTGATCGTGCCGTCAACCGCACGCACCTTGGCACAACCCAGTCTTACGACATTGGTCGCACCCAGATTAATTCCCGCTGGTTGCCGACCCTGGCCAAATATGGCCTCTCGGAAAGCGATCTTTACGATGCCTGCACCAATATTCATGTCGGCGCATGGATATTGTCGGATCTGATTCGCCGCTATGGTGATACGTGGAACGCCGTAGGGGCCTACAACGCCGCTTGTTCAAAATTAAAGGGCGATGACTGTACCAGACAGCGTGCTCGCTACGCTTGGGATGTCTATCGCGCCATGCAAGGAAGGCATTCCAAATGAGAATGCTCCTCGCCCTGTCACTCCTCCCTTTGCTTGCCGCTTGCGGTACTCCTACGGCTCCCGGAGCCCTTGTGGCAAGCTCATCTTCTTCTGTCTCCATCGTTCAGGACGGCTATGGAAAATCAGCTCGTTTTGTCCTTTGTGACAATTCGAGCTGTCCTGGCATTACCCCAAAAACGCCTGAACGGATGACGCCAGCACCCGCTGTGATACCTGCTCCCACGGTTATCCAAGAACCTGCAGTGCCCACGCAGGAAAAGCCAGTAACGCAGCCCTCGGCACCCATTTCCCGGCACTACGTGATCCAGTTCGCAACTGGAAAATCAGTTCTTACACCGAAAGCACTGGCGGTACTTGACGACGCATTAAGTAATGTCGCCGACGCTGATCGGATCGAGATCCGTGGGCGCACCGACATTACCGGCAGTAAGCGCCTCAATAATCGACTGGCCCTGAAAAGAGCCATTGCTGTCAGGCAATACCTCTTACGTTCGAACAAGTTGGCAGGCGTTCAGGTTCGGGTCGACGCTACTGGGCAATGTTGCTACTTGGCGCCCAACGAATCCGACGCGGGACGACAGCTCAATCGCCGTGCCGAACTGGATATCTACGTTGTACCGACCCAAAAGAACCAGGAATAGAGGAGCGGCAAAAAAATCATGAATTCGACATCCAAGGCATCCCCGACATCTCCGGCATCGACTGCTCCAACGGCCCGTACTTCGGCTGTTACACCCGGCCATCGCTCCGTTTTGATTGCAGACAATGCTTTCGACACGCTGCGCGATATTCAGGTGCAAACAACTGATCCACGTCTTGATCTCAAGGACCTTGCAACTGCTGCGGTTGAACTTGCTGCAGAGCAACCAGGGTTCCAGGAGTCGGTGGTGGCACGGGCACGCGAGCTACTCAAATCTCGACTTTAATTTTCGGAAAATTTGGAGAAACTCATGAAAAACACCGCACAAAATCGCTTCAATTTCATCGCATTGCTCGCAGTTGTACTGGCGATGTTCGCGCCGATGGCCGCCCATGCGGCTTCCAACACCGGTACCGAATTGCAAGCCGCATTCACCTCCCTGAACGGCATGGTAGGTGGTTACGGTAAGCAGATCATGGTTCTGGTCGGCTTCTTCCTCGGCGCGATCGGCATCATGTTGGCCCAGGCTGCCAGTGCCCTGATGAAGTTTGTCGGCTACGCAATCTTCCTGGGTACAGGCCTGACTGCAGCCATGACGGTTTCCGGCGCAGTGATCTGATCTGAAAGGTGGCGAGCATGGACGACGAAAGCACACACATCCTGAGACGGTTGAATGACACATGGAAGATTCTGTTTCTGGATGCCGACGTGGCGATGTTGGCTGGCATGACAGCGCTGCTCGGGTTCGTGCTCGACCACATTATTCCTGGTTTGTTAGCGGCCGGTGCGGTTGGATACGCCGGCCATAAATTCAAAGGGGATCGCCATCCGGCTTATCTGTTTCATCTGTTGTACTGGTACTTCCCGCCGGTATTGCCGCAGACAAGACTGGGCCGGACGCCCCCTTCCCATTATCGCGAGATGGTAGGTTGAGATGCACGCCGATCAAAGTAAACGCAATGTCGATGACCTCCGTAACACGATCCGTATTCAGCAGTTTGTGATCGTGCTGTTGTTTGGCGTCGTATTCATTGCCATGTGGGCGGCCAAAAACAGCATTGGCACCGAACGCACGGTTATGGTCCCCACCTCGCTACATAACAAGGTGTGGGTCTCGGGCAAGGATGTAGATCCCGCCTATCTGACCGAGCTGGCCGATGATTTTTCACATCTGTTGTTGGATATCTCCCCTGGCAACACCGCCTACAAGCGCGCCCAAGTTCTGAAGTGGGCAGCCCCTGATTATTACGGCGAGTTGGAGAAGAAGCTCAAGCTGGAAGAGGAACGACTGCGCCGCGATAACGCTTCGTCGATGTTCTGGCTTAGCCAGGTTCGACCATATCCCGATAGGTTCAGCGTTGCGATCTACGGCCAGTTGGCGACGTACGTCAATGATCGGCAGACATCCGTGATCCCAAAAAGCTATCTGATCGAATTCCGCAATCAAGCTGGCCTGCTCCAGCTCAAATCCTTCAAGGAGGCCAACTATGAAGACCCGCTTGGCATCAAAGCTGCTGCGACCGCTGCTGTTAACGGCGCTGCTAAGCAGTAATTCTGTATTTGCTGCTCAAGTACGGGACGCCGTCGACGGCGACCGTGTCACGGCACAAATGGCGCTGCGTGAACCGACTCGGATCAAAATCGAGGGCGATGTCATTACCGATTTATTCGGCGACGTGTATGACTCCAAGCAAAACCCAAACGGTCGCGTGGTATGGGAAAGCGACAAGAAAAAGGGTGAAGTCATACTCCGTTTGCGCGAGGAATCGACTCGCCCTGTGAATCTGTTTGTCTCAACAGACAAGGCGACTTATACGCTGGTCCTTGCTCCAAGGGATATGCCAGCGGATACGATCGTATTACGTGATCGCACGCCTGCGCCGAAGTTGGACACCTCCAGCGGTCTCAAGGCCCCGAGCTTTCACCGGCTATTAAAAAACATGCTGGTCTCGATGGCGACCAACACGATCCAGCCCGGCATCGAGATTCGCGAGGTCGACAAGAATCAGACGTTGTGGACCGAAGCGCACCTCACACTACAGCGCAGCTTCTTTGCCCCGCAAATTGTCGGGGACCATTTAGTCCTCACCAATCGTTCCGGGGCAGAAATGGTGCTCAGCGAGCAGGAACTGGATAGAGAGGATGTATTGGCAATCTCTATCGAAAATCTTCGACTACGTAAGGGCGAATCGACCAACGTATTTGTCATTCGCACGCGAGGTGAAAATGAGTAACCAGAGCAAGCCTGGATTGCTCGCGAGACTCCGCGCGAAATTCAAATCCAGCGGCAATAACAAGCTGACCCAGAAGCAAAAGCAGTGGATCAATCTTGGGATTGGCCTGACTTTGTTCATTTCCGCAGCATTGATCGTATCCAGCATGATTGGCGGCCCGGAAAACGATCCGGCCACGGTAAATGCCGGGCACAAGACCCCTGATTCGATCCCGCTGGTTGTGCCTGGCGAAACCGTCAACGATCGTGATCGGTGGATGGGTAATGCCGGCCAGCAAGTCGCGTCGTTACAGGAAAAACTCAATGAGCAAACTCGCACCAACGATGACCTGAATCGCCGCTTACAGATGCTGGAGCAGGGGCGCGACAAAGGTAATCAGCCGAACCTTGCCAGTACACCAGGCCAGCCATCCACGGCTTTTCCTCCTGCCACTCCGACCACCGCAGCGGGAGCGGCACAGCCAGCTTCGCAGACCACTGCAGGTGCACCGGCTACCGCAGCCCAGGCAACTTCTGCCGCTACGCCGGCACAACAGCCAACTGCGGCGCAACCAGGTACCACCCCACGCGCCATCAATTCACCAGAAACCTTCCCGGCCCAGCCACGGAGTGGCGGCGGGAACGTCGAGGCCGCAAAACGCTTGCCTGTAAATAGCACTCAGTCCGCTACGGCTGGCATGCCGCCGGGCTCACCCAATTCGCTGCAGGGCGCGCAACCTAATGTCGCTGTTGACGACGGCCCACGCCTGATTCGTGTGTCGCTCTCCGACCAAGACAAACCGGCGGGTAAGGACTCCGCGAAGGCAGCGTCAGATAGTGAAAAATCAACCAAATCGCGCCACATCGGCACTTATCTGCCCGTGTCATTTGCTCGTATCCGGTTGATTGGCGGCCTGGATGCGCCGACCGGTGGCCAGGCGCAGAACAATCCGCTGCCGGTATTCCTCAAGATTGAAGACAACGCCTTTCTTCCAAACCACTTCCGTTCTCGCGTCAAGGATTGTTTCGTGGTTGCTGCCGCGTATGGCGACATCTCATCCGAGCGCGCTTATGTCCGCACCGAAACACTGAGCTGTGTGACCCGTTCCGGCCAGGCGATCGAGGTGCCATTGAAAGGCTCTGTATACGGCGAGGACGGCAAGCTTGGCTTCCGTGGAACAGTCGCTACCAAGCAAGGGCAGGTCCTGGCGAATGCAGCAGCAGCCGGTGTGGCAAGTGGTATTGGTCAAGGTTTCTCGTCCAAGTACACCACATTCACCACCACCCCGATCGGCACATCCGAAACCATCGATAGCGACAAGATCCTCCAAGCAGGCCTTGCGACGGGCTTCGGTAACGCGATGGATCGCTTAGCGAAATACTGGATCGGCATTGCTGAAAAAATGTTCCCGGTCATTGAAATTGACGCAAGCCGTGTTGGCGACTTGTTCATCACCAAGGGGACCATGCTGGAATTCCCGTTGGAGGATATGGAAGCTACCGCTGGCACGGACAATCGGGCGCGAATCAATCGCGCTGCCATGTTCAGAAAGGGATATGTCGATGATGAAGAATAAGAGACGCCTGCTTGTTGCAGCGATTGCCAGCATGGCGACTGTGACAGCCGCCTTGGCCGCCGAAGGCACTGCAGAGTTACGTGAAGTATTACTGAAGCAATTTCCTGCTACGCGTGTCGATGAAATTCGTGCCACGCCGGTTGCCGGCGTCTACGAAGTCTCGATGGGCAAGAATCTGGCTTACGTGGATACGTCAGGCCGCTATTTCATGTTTGGCCATCTGTACGACATGGTCGGCCAGAAGGATCTGACTGAGCTACGCAAGCCGCAGCTGGATCGCATCGACTTCACCAAGCTGCCGTTCGAGGATGCGATCAAGATCGTACATGGCAATGGCCAGCGCAAAATCGCGGTCTTCTCGGATCCGGATTGTCCGTACTGCCGCAAGCTGGAAGGCGAGCTGGCGAAGCTCACGGATACCACCGTGTATGTGTTTTCCGCACCGTACCCCTCCCTTCATCCTGAAGCGTTGGATAAATCGATTGCGATCTGGTGTTCGGCAGATCGGGCTGCCGCATGGCGCACGTTCATGAACGGTGGATCGCTGGCGAATACCTCAAATTGCAGTCATCCGATTGAGCGGAATATGGCGTTGCGCGACCGACTGGGCATAGTGGGGACGCCAACGATTGTTACCTCGGATGGCCAAAAACGCCCTGGTGCCGCCTCCATCACCGAACTCAATCAATGGCTCGTCGCCGCACGTTAAGAGGTTATTGATGAAAATCCTACGCTTTCTGACCGTTTCGGCTTCCAGCCTACTGTTCGCTGGGTGCGCCGCCATTGGTAACAGCGAATTCAAGTGTTCCGCGCCAACCGGGGTTCACTGCCAGTCAGTAACCGCAACCTACCTGAATTCACTCAATGGCAATGTCCAGAGCAAGCCCGGAGTGGATGAGAAGTCATCCAAGGGGGGCAACGATGCCGACGAGGCACCGGTAACCGCTTCTCGCTACGGCACTCAGCCTTCGCCGATTTTGCGCACGGCAATGGGCGGCAAGATGCCTCTCCGCACCGATCCGCGACTACTACGTCTTTGGATCAAACAATGGGAAGACAGCGATGGCGATTATCACGATCAAAGTTTCATCTATCTCCCCGTTGATGCCGGTCGTTGGACTGTTGCTCATAGTCGGCCTGCCGAACAAAAGGCCTACCAGGGGATCACTGCGCCAACAAACCGCACCGTAGATGCTGATCCGCAGACATTGACCAAAGAGAAGGTGAATCCAAAGGAAATTGCGCAATCGGCGGCCGACTTTGCCAAGAATCTGACCCGTTCAGGAGGGAATTGAGATGCTCGGCGATATGTTTCGCGGCGTCATGGACAAGATTGACGGTCTATTGTCATTTCAATCGACCGATTCCTCGGGCGACCAGCTGAATGATGACGTGCCTGACGAAATCGCTCGCCTTGCGGATTTCCTGCCGTACGACAGCTATCTCCCGGATGAGCGGATTTTCGTGAATCTGGACTCGCTGGGCTTTGCGCTTGAGCTGATGCCGCAAACCGGTGCCGACTCGTCGATGGTCAACATTTTGATGTCGTTATATTCAGGCATCAACAAGGATATATCGATCCAGTTCCACCTGTTTGGCTCGCCTCACATCAAGGACAAGCTGGTCAATTACGCATCTCAACGGATGTTCGACACGGACATTTCCGACAAGGCCACACGTTGGGGTAGGGCGGCGCGCAACGACAATATCTTCCGGGTGCTGGCTCGCCGCCGTGTCGCGTACATGCTGCGTGGTTCACAATACTCGCTGGTGCAAGGTTCTTCGTTCCTGTTGCGCGACTATCGTCTTGTCATGAGCGTATCGATGCCAGGCAACATCGACAGCCGCCAACGCCTGGAAGATCTGCTCGCCCTTCGAGATGCGAGTGTCGCAACGTTAAAAAGCGCGGAATTCCCCTGCAAGGTGTGGACCGCCGACGATCTGGTGAATTGGGTCTCGGATCTGCTGAATCCACAACGCATGCTGTATGAACGGGGCCGTCTCACCTATGACTCTGGTCGATTGCTGCGTGAGCAGATGATTGAAATCGACACCATTTCGGATACGCAACGCAAGCACCGCATTCTGTTTGGCAAGGCCGGCAAGCCGGAAACACAATTGGAATCGCGGCTGTACTCAATCAAAAGCTTTCCGGAGAAATTCGGCCTGTGGAACATGGGCGGCCTCATCGGCGATATGTTCCAGACCACCCTGCAGTACCCGTGCCCGTTCATGATCACCATCGGCGCGATGATGCTGGATCCCCAATCATCGAAAACGGGTGCAATTACCAGCAACTACCGGGCCACCCGTGAGGGTAAGTCGGAAATGGCTGAAATCGATCCGGAAAAAGCCGAACAAAAAGCAGACTGGGACAAGGCACTGAAAGCCATCGGGCGGGGCGAACGCCTGGTCGATTTGTATCATCAGGTCTGGTTGTTCGGTCGTCAGAATGAAATGCAACGCGCCGAGAATTCCGCAAAATCGCTGTGGCAGTCACGTGGATTCCAGCTGCAGCTCGATGCGTGCCTGCAGCGTCAGGCACTGATCGCTTCGCTGCCGATGTCCTTGTCGGTACCGTTTTATCGTGACCTCAAAAAAATGAAGCGGGTATCGACCAAGTCGACCGGTAATGCCATTCATATGTCGCCACTGATCGCCGAGTGGAAAGGCACGACGAATTCGAAAGGGCAGCAAACGCCTGTCCTGACATTTGTCGGTCGGCGTGGCCAGGTAATGGGCGTCGATCTGTATGACAACGAAAACGGCGGAAAAAACGTTGCCGTGGTCGGTAAGACGGGATCCGGCAAATCGGTGCTACTGCAGGAAATTGCCAGTTCCTATGCATCGGTCGGTGCCAAGGTCTGGGTCATGGACAAGGGCCGTTCGTTCGAGCGCTTGTGTCACAACGTAAACGGCCAGTACGTCCGTTTCATCAAAGGCAGCGGCATCAACATCAATCCGTTCTCGATGGTGATCGATATCACCGAGGACATGGCCATGCTGCGGCCGGTGATCGCCAAAATGGCATCGCCACATGCTCCGCTGAACCCGGTAGCGTATGGCGCGGTTCACGACATCATCATGTACCTGTGGCAGAAAAAAGGCAGGGCGATGACTGTCACCGACTTCCGGGACGTTGCTGCCACTGGCACAACCAATCCGGAAGATAAGAGTCAGCGCCGTGATGAGCGCATTACCGATCTCGCCAAAATGATCGGCCCATTCTGCGCTGGCGGCGCGTTCGGCGAATATTTCAACGGCACCGCCAACATTCATTTCGAGAAGGATTTCATCGTCTTCGAAACGGAAGACCTGAAATCCAACAAGGATCTCCGGTCTGTCGTGCAGATGATCATGTTGTACAAGATCACGCAGGACATGTTCCACAACCGTGACCGGAAAAAAGTTTTCATTATGGACGAGGCCAAAGAGGCGCTCGCTGGCGACGGCGAAGACGACGAGGTGATGGCAGAGTTCGTTGAGGACCTTTACCTGCGCACCCGGAAGTACAACGGTTCGGCTATCACGGCTTCCCAATCGGTTGACCACTACTACAGCTCTAAAGCGGCAATCTCGGCATTCCAGAACAGCGACTTCGTATTCCTGCTGGCTCAGAAACCCGAATCGGTCGAGGCGCTGGAGCATTCCAAGCGGATGGTGTTGGACGAAAACATGAAGCGTCTGCTGAATGGCCTGCGCACCGAGGAAGGCGTGTATTCGGAAGTGTATATCCATACGCCGATGGGGTCGGGCGTTGGTCGCCTGGTTGTAGATCCTTGGTCGCTGGTCATGTTTAGTAACCGTCCCCAGGAAAACGTTCCGCTCGATCTCAAAATCGCCGCCGGTATGTCGATTCCCGATGCGATCGACGAATTGCTGCTTGAACGAGGAGTCACGCTGTGAACGCTCGCAATTTTGTGCTGTTTTTCGCCATCCCGGTACTGATCTGCGCCATATCACTGGCGCTCTACGATCGATACGTTCGTATTCCGCGCACCCCCACGTTCGGCACCATCGATATCGCAGCCTTGTTTACCGAGCAACAGAGGCACTTCACCGATGCGCTGACCAAAGCGGATCAGAGTGATGCCGACAAGGCCAAGCTGATGGTTAGCGCAGAACGCTTTGCCCGCGCGCTGGACGACAACATCAAGCTGGTACAGCGAGACTGCCGATGCATCTTGATCGCCAAGCAGGCGCTGCTTTCCGATTCACTGGTACCGGATTGGACCCCAATCATCCGTAAACGTATGGGAGTTAAAAAATGATCGCCATCACAATGGACTGGAAAGATCGGCTGAGCGCTTTTTGGCAAGAACGCAAGCCATTGGTAAAGCGGAGACTGCCGGCCTATGTGCTTACAGGCCTTGCCATCTATACCTTCACCCGCTTTTACGCATGCGCGTACGTGGATAGCCCCAGCATTCACGGCACCATGGTCTGGATCACGCTTGAGCAGCCCGGAATCGAGAGTCTGCATCGCGGAGAGCTGGTGTTTCTCAAGTATGCGGGTCGCACTCTCGAATCTCATCAGCCTGGCGACAACTGGGTCAAGTACGTTCGCGGCCTGCCCGGAGATCGAGTGGAGGTAAAGAATCGTGTGGTGTATGTCAATGGCGAGCTGATTGGCAAAGCCAAGAACCAAACACGTCACGGCACACCGCTAGCGCCGACCACATCGGGCGTTATCCCTCCGGGACACATCTTCATCGGAGGGGTGGACCCGAACAGCTTCGACAGCCGCTATGCCGCTGTTAGCTTGCAGCCGATTTCAGCGGTACAGGGCCGCGCAAAAGTATTGTTCTAAACGGAGGAGCTGTCATGTTTTTACGTTTTCCCCTCGGATTGATTTTTTCTGCACTGCTTATTCAGTGGCTGGCCGTGCCTTACATGCAATGGGCAGCAAACTGGAAGCTGAATTCCTTCTCTGCAGCGTTGGCGGCCGTCGCTCCGTCGATGGCCAATCAAGTTGGCGCTGGCATCTGGATTCCTGCGGCAGGCCTGTTGCTGGCCGTAGGCATCGGACTGATGCTGGCTACTCTGACGCTGTACTTGGTCGCGGCCGCGCATGGAGTGCTAAGCACAGCCGTCGCCGTTTCTCGTGGGCGCGCCTGACAGCGGGTAAGGGGTTCAGATCCAATGAAACGTTTCTCCAGAATCACCGCCGTTGCCGTAAGCCTGGCGTTTGCCAAGGCGGGCGCGATTGATCTCGGCGTAGTGGGGCAGATTTATCCGATCGCTGAGCCGGATGCGATCCAGGAAATCCAGCAGATACTGGCCGAGAAACAGCGGAATGGCGAGCTGGAGAAACTGCAGGAAGATTGGAAGAAAAAAGTTGAAAAGAACATCCGCAATCCGACACCTATCCCTGGACTTTCCCGCGCGATAGCAACCAGGACTTACTACTACGATCCGAGTATTCGGATCGAGGACAGCATCGTCGATATGAAAGGCAACATCATTGTCCCCGCCGGCACAGTGAAAAATCCACTGGATGTGGTCGCACTGCCAGCACAGATGTTGTTCATTGATGCCAGAGATACAGCTCAGCTTGCGTTCGCCAGGCGCACCGTGGATAGCCTCAATGGCCGGGTTCGTCTGATTCTTGTCGGCGGGTCGCCCATTGACCTCATGCAGAAGTGGCAAATGCCTGTGTATTTCGACCAGCGTGGAACACTGGTCAAAAAATTCGGCATTGGCGCCGTCCCGGCGATCATTTCCCAGGAGGGGAAGATGCTCCGTATTGACGAATTGAAAGTATGAGCATGGGCATCCACAAGCTCTTCTCCCTCCTGTTCGCGCTCCTGCTGGTATTGGCCGGTACCGGGGTTCAGGCGTCCCCGGCCAATTGCCATGGCAAATGGGCGAATCCGATCACGGACATCTGCTGGAGTTGCATGTTCCCCATGACGCTCGGTCCAGTACCGATCGTGCCAATCGGGCCGCGTGATCTTCCATCCAATCCGCCGAGCCCGGTTTGCATGTGCGGGATTCGTCCAGGCATTACCACCGGATTCTGGGAGCCAGCGCGAGTGGTTGAAGTTACCCGAACCCCGTTCTGCATGCCAACGCTCGGTGGCCTGGAGTTTCCAGTTGGCTGGCTCGCGCCGCACGGAGCGATCGAGACCAAGTCTATTTCTCGCAAAACCTCACGCGGTTCGTTCTACCAGGCGCACCTGCTGATCAACGTGGTGATGTCGTGGCTGGAAGTTCTGCTTGATGCGGTGTGCCTCGAACCTATGGGAATCGACGTGGCATACATGACGGAATTCGATCCGCTCTGGAACGATGATGCGCTCACCGCAATCCTGCAGCCGGAAGCGATCTTGTTTGCCAATCCGCTGGCGATCGCGGCTTGCATTCCCGATTGCGTTACCACTTCTGCCGCTGATCTTCCTCTTGAGCCGTTGTTTTGGTGCTCTGGGTGCCAAGGGGGGATTTTTCCGATGGACGGAAGAGTGCCGACCCATGATGGCGGCGTTCGGGCCGCCGCGCTGATCACCCACAAGATGATCTACAAAATGCATCGCCAGTTGGTGATGTGGCAGTTCTGGGGGCCATCAGCGCTGTGTTCCCCACATGCAAATCCACTCATGACGAAAGGGGCCTATCGCACCCAGTTGCTGTATCCGATTCCCGGCACATTGGGGGTGAATGGCCAATGCTGCCAGACGCTGGGAAACACCACCATGCTGTATGGGGCACTCAAGGAGTTCCCTGTCCAGGGTGAGGACTGGGCATTTACGATCTTCAGGAAAAGGAACTGCTGTGCGTTTTAATCGATTGGCGCTCTGCCTGCTGATGACATTTGCTGCGCAAGCATTCGCGGAGAATCAAACGCCGCGGATGCCCACGGAAGCTGAGGTAAGCGCAGCGCAAAAGAAACTGCGGATGCCGACCGATGCGGAAATTTCTCGGGCGGTTGTACCTACCATGCCCGATCTGGATGCATTGACTGCAGGCGTAGGCGGCAACATCGATGTTGCCGGGCTGGCCAGTCAAATGGAGCAGGCTGGCGTCGGCGTCAATCCGATCCAATCGACGGAGCCTCAATTATTCGTTTTCGTGTCTCTGTCGATGCCGAAAGAATCGCTACAACGCATTCTGGATCTGGCAGAGCGCTCCGGCGCCGTTGTAGTTATCCGTGGCATGAAAGACCGTTCGCTGAAAAAGACCTTTGCCGCCATGCGTGAGGTGATTGGCCAGCGCCAGGTAGGTGTAGGAATTCATCCTCAGCTGTTCCAGCGCTTCGCGGTGAATGCTGTTCCTGCGACCGTGCTGGCCAAGCCGGAGGCGCTTGCCGATGATTGCCAGCAGACCCGCTGTATCGACCCAAAATCGTATGCCAAGGTAACGGGGGACGTTTCCATCGATTATGCGCTGGAAACGATTGAACGGCAGGTGCCGGCACTGCGTAATGAAACGCGGTATTTTCTGGCGAAGCTGAAAGGGCATTGATCGTGCGCTTGACTTCACTCGGCTTTCAATTTGCCTTGGCGTTCTGCCTGTCAGCCACGATGGCGACAGCCTACGCGGGGTCGCAGGCCGATGCGGACGACGCAATGAATTTTGGTTCGATGCTAAAAGGCGGGCTGGCCACCAATATTGGTAATGGCACCGCCGAGACCGCCGCCCAGTCTGTCGTGCCGGGATATTCCTCGAATCCACCGGAAACCGCATATTCCGGCCAGCAGACGAACCAAAGCGCAAATGTTGCCAATCGCCAGGCGTATTGCGCGGCAAATCCAACCGACCATTCCTGCTCGGCGTTGAACTACAGCAACACCGTCATGCTGCCGCCATCCCTGCCGCCTACCGATCCCGCTTTGAACAGTCAGTATGCTGTCCAGCTACCGGAATCGGAAGTTGGGGCCATAGCAAGTGCGTATTCGGCATGCTCGACCACAACCAGCCAGGTGGGTGCAAATGTGTATGACCGGCAGTATTGCAACGAATATTTCCGGAAAACCACCGCGGATCCGTGCCAGAAAATTCTGCAGCCGATTGTTCAGAAAACTGATTCGTGTGTCCCAGGCACTTGGTTTGCATCGACCGACATCGTCACCCACGGTAACGGGGATCCATGGCGCTACGCCGGCATTCGGGTCAGCGCCTATTGCGACATGAATGCGCAGATCACCTTGAGCGCGCAGGGGATTGCGACAGAACCCGGTGCCAGCGGCTATGCAATGTTGTATCTGGATCCCAATACGGGTGGGCCAGCGCCGCAAAGTAGCAACAGTTTTTATGGCCGGAGCTGGTATTACGTTGACGAGTTTAATGGCGCGACGTACCACGGGGGCGGCTGCTCTGGTAATAACTGTGCGTTCTCGTTCAGCACCTGGAAATCCACGCCGGCGCGTTGGGATGCCTGTGCACCCGGTGACCAATGCGAGGTAATTTGTCAGGATCCCCGGATCCCCTACAAAATAACTGCGTTCGGCGATCCCATCGACTGTGACGCTGTACCTGTGGCCAAATATGTGGCTGGCGGTACGGTTACTCGCGCCGCCGGCACATTCTATTTTGACCGGCCACACGTAAACATCAATGTGATCGATTCGTGGGCTAACGCGTGTTCTGGCGTTGAGGCGCGGGTACCGCCCGGCATGTTGCTCCCTGATGGCAACAATTCAGTTCCACCAGGCGTCCCTGGGTACACCGGTTCTCCCTACAAATGTGAGCGGGTGAACAGCGTCTGCGCCGAAGGGCCGGATACCCGCATCATCGATGGCGTGCCAGTCTATCGCGCATGCTGGCGTTGGGATAACGAGTTTTCCTGCATCGAGGCCGATCCGCTATCCGATTGCGGGCAGCCGCGATTTGGTGCCTGCGCAAACGAATCAGGGTCTCCGAGCTGCGAAGAGCTGGATCCCGATACCGGAATTTGTCTGCACCGCAAATACACCTACAAATGCCTGGTTCAAAGCCCGACCACCCAGTCCCAATTGAACTGCAGCAGCCAGAATTATTGCGCGAACGGTATTTGCTATGACACATCCCATCCAAACGATCCGGATTTCGTGAAGGCCGTCACCATGATGGAGGCGATGCGTGAAGGAGGGCGCTATCTCGACACGGCCTCGCAGCGGATCTTCAAAGGCGTTGACAACCGTTGCAAGAAAAAACTGTGGGGCGCCATCAATTGCTGCAGCCGGGCCAATAACCCGATGGGGGCACTCTCGAACTTCATGATGGCCACCAATGGCTATGCCGCGTTTACCACTGGATCCGTCTACATGTTCGATACGCTTTTTGCTGGTGAGATTCCCAATGCGGGGGCCGTGGCTGCCATTTTTCAGCCTGGTCCATGGGCTATGGTTGCAGGCTTCATCTTTGCCGCGAATCTGTCGTCGTGCGATCAGGCAGAAAAGGGATTGGCAATGAAGCGTGATCAGCGACTGTGCATTGATCTTGGCGAGTATTGCAGCAGCAAGAAAAAGGTTGTTGGGTGCCTGGAGAAAACTCACACCTACTGTTGTTACAACAGCCGGCTGTCACGAATCATCAATGAACAGGGCCGACCTCAGCTCGGCATTGGGCTGGGTGACTCACAGAATCCGGGCTGCGACGGATTTACCATCGCTCAACTTCAATCGCTGGATTTCTCGCAAATCGATTTTTCCGAGTTTTACCAGGAGATCATGCCGGCGATGTTGAACCAGACACAAACCCAAAGCGCGGCATCGGCAAAGGTGTCCAGTTGCTATGCGGGAGCAGGCAAATGTTGATTCGCGCGCTCATCCTGATCTGTTTCGTTTCCACTGTTCAAGCTGCCGAGCGCCGGCCTGTCGACGGAATCAAACCATTGCTGATCGAGGCGGTCACCAATGGCGAAGCACATGGCTATCTGGTAGGCGAGGCCGGGGCAAAACTGAAAGAGACCTTCAAAACCGATTACCCGATGGAAATCGATATTCATACGATTGCTGAATTGCCGGAAGCAGGCTGTAAGCGCGTACGCGTCGCCAGCAAGCAACGTGGCGTGGTCGAACCGAAAGTGAAGGGCTTGAAGCAAGTAGACGGTCCGGATGATAAAACCATGGTGTTTGATATGAATTTTTGCGAAGACGGCTCGTTCCCCAAGGAGGCGCCATGACCAGCATTTTGCGCATGAAGCTCATGCTGCCTGCACTTTTGGCCATATTCGCCACCTTGGTTCAGGCCGATCCAGATGTAGGGGCGGACGACTACACGAAGAGCTATTGGGTGGAACGGGGTGAAGGCTGGTTCTGGTACAAGGATCCACCGCCGCCCGCACCTAAAAAGAAGAAGGATGGAAAAGACCCGTCAGCGACGGCAAGTAAGCAGGCGCCTGCGACCGTGGCCGAAAAGGCCTTGCAGGAATTCCAGGCGCTGCAGAAACGGGTCGAGGAGACCCAGAAGATAGCCATCATGTATCCGACGCCGGAAAACGCGAAGGCCTTTATGCAGGCCTATCAGGAGGCAAAAGACCGTTCGTCGACATTCACGGATGTTGTTCAGCGGACCATGTGGGTGAACCCAGAACTCGACTACAACTTCCGTGGTCGTCCAGCCAACCCGGCGGCGATGGCAGTTTTCGATCAAGACGTGTTGAAAGAACGGGATGAAACCGTCAGGAAGCTGGCGAAGACACATGGACTGTTTTTCTTCTTCCGAGGCGACTGCCCATATTGCCACGCGATGGCGCCGATGGTGAAGCAGTTCCAAGCCCGTTACGGCGTCAATGTTGTCCCGGTCAGCCTGGATGGCGGGACTTTACCCCAGTTTCCCAACGCCATTCGTGATAACGGCATAGCCAAAACCTTGGGGGTATCCACTGTGCCGGCAACTTTTATGGCCATTCCTCGTGAGAATCAGATTGTGCCGATTGGCTATGGCGTGATGAACATTGAGGAGATGGCTGATCGTCTGTACCAGATAGTAGTTATCGCTCCAGGAGCACGTTGAGATGAAAAATGAGATGCCCAATAAACAACCCGTCAGCAATTCCTGGATACGTTCAGCCACAGTGACGGTCGCTATCGTCGGGACGATTCTGCAGACCGCAATCAACGTGTTGCCGGCATTACTGGTCCTGTTCGCACTCCTGAGCGGGTGGGCCATTCTGGGGTGGCTATTGAATGCGAACCCCTATACCGCCCATTTCAGGGAATTCCTCATTTTCCTGCAAGGCGGCATGCCGTGGGCGCTCGCGCTGACCATTCTTGTCGTGTCCATTATCTCGGTCGCGCCGTTTTTGCTGCCTCGGTGGATTGCTCGTGTACGTGCCACCTATGGCACATCGCTTGTTGAGGCAGAGACTCTCGCCGCCGGGATTCAGCAGCGCCTGCAGAACCTTCGCCAGAAGAACCTCAAGGGGAAATAACACATGCGTATTTCGAATCTGATCCCGGCTCGCCGGCAGGTAGTTGCAGGCATTGCTGCATCAGCTCTGCTATTGGCTCCTGTTGGCCAAGTTGCCCAGGCAAATATCAACAACGAGATGCAGCAAATGTTCAACGATCTTGGGGTGCTGGGGAATTACAACTCACCGGGCGCTTTCAAGAGTCAGAGTATGAACCTGTACTCTGGGGGGGGACTGCAGATCCGTACTCCCATACGAAATTATCAGCTGATGAATATGAAGTTGCCGACGTTTAAGGCCGGCTGCGGCGGTATTGATTTCGATATGGGCTCTCTTACACATATCAATAAGCAACAGTTTAAGCAGCTACTGCAGCAGATCGGCAATAACACCGTTGGTTTGTTGTTCCAGTCCGCTTTGGCCTCGATCACGCCGTTGATCGCCTCCAAACTGGAGTGGCTGGAAGATGTCCAACGCTTTGTAAACAGTATGAATATTAACAGTTGCGAGGCGGCACAGACGTTGGTGAACGGTATGTCCGGCATGTTCGACATGAACAGCCAGAAGGCGTGCGAAAACATTGGTCGCAGCACATCCATGTTTAATTTCGATGCGAATGAGGCACGAAAAACGTGTAACGGTAGCTCGCGCGGCAGTATGAATCAGCAGGCGGCCGCCGCTGGCAACGATGCCGCCATCCGCGACATCAATATTGTCTGGGAAGCGCTCAAGAAAACCAACCTCACCAAAGATGAGAAAGAAACGTTGATGAATCTCACCGGCACTGCGGTGATTTTTGCGGAAGGCTGGGGGCCTAAACAATATGGACCAACCATCAAGGATATCAAGACCCTAACTCGCGGAACAAGCGATGCTGGCAGCGGCAAAGTGAATGTCGATGACTGGATGGAATGTCAGGATGCCGATTGCCTGACGATCAAGCGTATCCAGAAGACCATCACTCCTTATCCCGTCCTGGTTGAGCAATTGATGAGTTCCATTGCAAACAAGATTGCCAATCGGGATACAAACGGCCCCACGCAGACTGAGATCGGTTTCGTGAATACCACGTCGCTCCCGGTATACAAAATGCTGGCGATCACCACTCGCGGCAACACAGGCCTCGCTGATCAGTTGATCGGGAAATACAAGGAGGTAGTGGCTTACGACTATGCCTTTACCTTCATTACTCGTGGCTACACCGAGGCACAGTCGATCATTGACACCCTGGTTACAAAATCCGCAGTAGAAGACAAGTTGAAGGATGACATTCAGGGCCGGATCCGGGAGGCCCAAAAGGGTTTGCAGTCCGAGATGCAGCGCGCCTACCAACAATTGGCGGGCATGAATAGTGTGGTTGAGGATATCCAGCGAGTGGAACGGCAAATGAACACGAACATGCCGTCCCATCTGGCCAACGCGCTCAGCTTCAGCTTGGCAATGGCGCGTCAACGCTAATCGATAGGACTGTGGATCATGGCTGTCACGATTTATTCCTACGGCAATCTCGATGCGTTGACTGGTATTTTCAACGCGATCGTGATGGTGATGGGCGGTAACGATTACAAGGATGCCATCCGCATTGCCATTATGCTGGGGTTTGGTATTGCCGCGATCAATGCTGCCACGCAACAACATCGAAGTTGGCAATGGGTAGTCACGGTAATAGTGATGTATCAGATACTGTTCGTTCCCAAGACCACGGCGGTTCTTCAGGACCGGACAGGTACGGCTGCAGCCCGATCTGTCAGTAATGTGCCCTATGCACTCGGCTTCTTCGCACAACTGAAGTCATCGATCGGCTGGGTGCTGACCAGCACCTTCGAGACTGGCTTTCAGACTATACCCATGGCCGGAGTCGCGTTGCCTTCGCAATTGAGCTATTCCAAAACCGGCTTGATGTTTGGTGGTTCGTTGATTCGGGTGTCGCGCGGGGCAGATTTTGTGGATCCTGACATCCGTTCTGACATTGTGCAGTTCTTCCAGAATTGCACGGTGCCAGATCTGATGGATGGAACTATCCCGCCAGCAGCGTTCTTCGATAGCAGCGATCTTTGGACTGCTGCCGGTACAGGAAATCCCTCACGTTTTTCGACCGTTCATACATTGACCGGCCTGCAAAACATGCCTTGTCCGTCGGTCAGGTCGAATATCAATGGGCGCCTACCTACCCAGTTGACATCGGTCATGCAAAAGCTGGGGAGCCAGCTTTATCCGGCGCTACCCGCAGCTACTGCCGTGACAGAATTTACCTCCGCTTTACCATCCGCCTACACCAAATACGGTATTGCGACTGCGGCGACGAGCGCGAGCGATTTGATCCGGCAGAACGCGATGGTGAATCTGTTTGCAGAAACTGGCCAATTGATGAATCTCTCCGCCTCTGATCCGGCGGCCGTGATGATGTCGATAGGATTGGCCCAAGGCGTAGCTTCAACCAACGCTTCTTACATGACCCAAGGGCGAATTGCAGAGCAGGCATTGCCGATTATCAAGAACACGGTTGAAGCCATAATCTACTCCATGTTCCCGGTGATTGTGCTGTTGATGCTGATGTCGGAAGGGGAGGCGCTGAAGAAGACTGCCAAGAGCTATTTGTACGCCATGCTTTGGGTTGAATTGTGGCCAGTACTTTACGCCGTGGTGAATTTCATCGGCACCACCTACAGCGCGGCCAACGTCGGAGGTGCCGCCACGCTTGCCGGGGGCGGCAAAGCGCTGGCGTTGAATACCGCATCCCAAGTCTATACCACCGCCATTTCCGATATGGCCGTCGTAGGCTGGATGACGCTCTCGATCCCTGTCATCGCAGGCGCGGTTGTATGGAGCATGGACAAGCTCCAGTCCGCAGTCAACATGGGGGCATTTCTCGGCGCTATCGGGTCAAATACCGGCCAAGCGGCGCAGGGCAATGTCGGCTTGGGGAATACCTCTTTTGAGCAGCAACGGCTTGATCCAAATCGCTCTAGTGCAAACATGCGGACCATGAGTGACGCCTACGGCACGACCGTAGGGAATATGCAAAATGGCTACGAGACATATAGCACCAACGTCGGTTCGTATCTAGTTACGCCGCAGATCAGCAAACAAACCAGCGCAAATTTTGCTGCCCAGTCTGCCGTTGAGCAATCTGAAGGCCAGATGAAGACAAAACAGGCGAATGAGTCGATCACTGCGGCATTCAACGACGCAAGGAACTTATTGCGGGGCAGTGGCAAGGATCAGCAGTTGGGTGACAAATTCGGGTTTGGCAAGCTCGGCAACGACGGCTTGTCGACCGAGCAACGGGATCAGGTTGCCACGCAGTTAGCGAAAGACCTGAAAATCCAAGATGCATCTAGGGTCACGGATGCGATGAAGTCGGGACTCTCACTGTCGGGACTAATCTCCAAGCTATCTCCGCTGACTGTGGGTGCTGACGGACAAAAAGCAACTGACGAGCAAATCAGTGCTGCTGTATCAAAAGCGCGCAATCACGCCACACAGTTAAGCACCGCAAACATGGTTTCGGTGGTGGACAATTTTTCGCATTCTCAGGACTTTGCCAACCTAACGTCCACCAACCAACGCGCGGGTCACAATATCCAGTCGAGTCTAGATCAAGCAAAAGGCTACATGAAATCGGCGTCTGTTAACTTTTCAGAAGCCCAACGATACCAAGAACGTGCCGAAAAAGCTGTCGCGCTTTCAAGTGGCTGGTCGGGCAGCGATACGAAAGCATGGGGAGATTTTCTTGCAGAAGTTGGCGTTCGCGGCACCGCGGACCAGACAGACCTTCGGAAAATGTCCGGCCTCATGGACAAATTCCTTGATCGAGGCAGCCTAACGCCTGATGGTAAAGGTGGGTTTATGTTCGTTGCTGGGCATGGCGAAGGTCCCAATATGCCTACCAAAATTATGCCGACGACCAATGCACCTGATGCGAATGGCAATTCGCCTTTGGCTGCAACCTATGAGACAAAAACACCTATCGTTCCCGGCATTTCGAAACGCGAAGGTGCCCCCTTCAAAAAGCAAAAATCCGCAAACGACAGCACCGTCGCAGATGCGCGTCAACTTGCAGGTGTTCAGAATCCGGACGGGCCGGCCTTGTCAGGTGATTTCGTCGAACAAGAGGTTAGAAAACGCGAAGAAGACGCTCAAGGAAAGACAAGCGCAGTTGCACCTGCCGTTCATGGAGTCGCCGACAACCTAGAAGGCGCAGTGGCAAATCGCTTTGTGAATCTCAGCGACGTTCACACCAATCCGTTGTTGGGTGATATGCCAAAGGTCTTTACCAGTGTAGTCGCCCCAACTTCAGAAATTCCGGGGCGTTCTAATACGCCTCCTGACGGAACCTTTATGGGGACTCTTTCCAGTGAATGGCAAAATTTCCAAGACATGAAAAACGGAACACCGAAGAAGGCGCTCGGCCACGTTGATTTAGCTGATGTCGATGACAATGACGCTGCAGTAGAACGCGCCAAGAAATCAATCTCTGGGACGCTTCCAAAGCAGGTGGATCCGGGTGAGCGAGCACCGACACACAATACTCTGACACTAGAGGAACGGGAGAAACTACGTGCCGAACATACCGACGAGTTAAAACAACGTTGGCAGAACTCAAACGATAGAAATGATCAGGAACAACGGGCGAAGAAGGATTGAGACCGTGAGCTATCTATCGTCATTCAGGGGGTCGTGGAACCTGTCGAGGTCTGGTGTTAGGCGAGTACCTATTGCGTGCTCATCCTCATATCTCCAACGTTCTAACGTGGTGCTCCCGCCACCGCTGAACAGAACATCATACAGCTCAATAACGACGTCACATAGGAGATCGAATGCCGCTGTCAGTTTGGCCCCGAGGCCCAAGTTGTTGATGTCCATGATGGATTCCGTTTCAAACGCACTATTTCCCACGTTCATTCTAGCAGCTGATCCGTCAATGGGCGACTGCTTGATGATGTACTGATTCCAAAAGACAAATAGAAGGAGAGCTCCATGTTGTTCAACAAGCTGCGCAAATGGTTCGGGCACCCGGAAGACGAGGTTGAATCGCTGTTGAAACGGCACCCCGAAATGAGCACGGATACTGCCGTGCTCCGATCGTTGGTCAACCGGCTGCTGGACGACAGCAAGTCGAACCGGCGAACGAAGCTGGCCAGCTCGATGTTTTATTTCGGGATGTTCACCGTGCCGGCCTTGTTGTATTTCGGGGTGATGCTGTACACGGCTGGCTTCCGCTTCTCACCCGGCGGTGAGGTGGTCGGTGTGGTCCGCATCAACGGCGAGATATCCAGCGAGTCCGTCGCCTCGGCGGACAATGTGAATGAGGCGCTGCGCCAGGCGTTTGAGCGTAAGAATGTGCGCGCCATTGTGCTCTCGATTGACAGCTTGGGTGGCGCGCCGGTGGAAGCTGAGCGGATCTATCGCACCATCGACGCTTACCGGAAGATCCACAAGAAGCCTGTCTATGCGGTAATCAACAACGCTGGCGCATCGGCGGCTTACATGGTCGCGATGCGTGCTGACAAAGTTTACGCCGCCAAGTATTCGCTTGTCGGTTCGATTGGCGCGGTCATGGCTGGCTGGGATTTTCACAAAGCGTTGGCCAAGGTTGATGTGGTGCAGCGTGTCTATGCCTCCGGCCAATTGAAAGGAATGATGAATCCCTATGTCCCTATGTCGGATGAGGCCAACCAGAAGGCCCAGGCACTGGTGAATGAAGCAGGCCGCCAGTTTGTCGCTGAACTGCAGAGCCAGCGCCAGGGAAAATTGATTCCGGGTTTTGCATATGACTCCGGGGCCGTTTGGGGGGGCTTGGAGGCAAAGCGCATCGGCTTGGTGGATGAAATCGGCACGATCGACGAGATCGTCAAGACGACCTGGAATTTACCCATCTATGACGTCGGCCCGAAATCCGGCGGGCTGCCGTTTTTCAGTGCCGCCGCCGGTTGGCTGAAGGGCACGATTCGTGAAGCGCTGACCCAGCCAGTGCGACTCTACTGACACAACGCTAAAGGCACACCATGAAACACTTACCCTCTGCCCGGCTGTTGCCGGCGCTGATAGCCGCTGCTTTGCTTTCAACTGGCTGCATGGACTCCACAATGGGAGTCAACGACACCGACAAAAACAAACCCGCTGCTGCCGATGCTGGTCCAGGCGGCACCACGCGTTCGGTGGAAGGGACGGTGGCCACCGGTGCATTTGCCGCCGGCGTGAAGGTACAGGCCTTCGACAGCAAGGGTTCCAAGTGTGGCGAGGTACTCACCGATGCCAATGGTGCTTTCCGTCTGGATAGCGCCTGCGCAGGGCCATTGCTTCTGGTTTCTGAAGCAGGAAAACGGGAGGGGGATGCCTTGTACTCGATTGCCCCCGGATCCGGCGCAAAGTCGCAGGCCAACATCACCTCGCTGACATCGTTGGTCGTTGCTTTGGCCGTGGGTGATCATCCGCGTGTCGCGCTACGCGGAGGGTTCAACGACGCCCTGGCAGAGACTAATATTGCGGCCGCGCAATCCCGGCTGCGCGGTATGTTGGCGCCGGCGCTGGCGGCATTTTCGGCTGAAAACGCAGACTTCCTGAGCACGCCGCTGGTTCAGGGAGCCGGTATGGACGCGTTGATGGACCAAGCGGATTTTCGGATCGACGTGGATCCGGACATTCAGCAGTATTCCATCTGGGCTCGGCTGCCGTCGCTGCAAAAGCCGATCGTGTTGCGTAACCGTCTGGCAGCGAAACCTGGCGCGGCATGGTTCGATGAGGCCTACGGCAAATTACCCAGTGCGGTTTCGCCGGAGCAGGTAGCACAGTCAGGTGCGGCTCTGCAGGAGATCTCATCCTGGTTCGCCCAGTTCGCGGCGAATCCAGCCCAACCAGGAGCGATTGATAGTTGCTTTCGCCACGACGGCACCATCACACCTTACGTGTTATTTCTTCGTGGCGCGGATGGGAAGCTCGCCACGACAAATCTCCGACTGCTGCGTTACAACACTCACGGCAATTTGGCCGACGAGGATTTCGACTCTCCCAATGCCGGCGCCGGCACGCTTGCCTATATTAGTGCCGATCAGACCGATGCCTTGGGGCGAAAGGTTCGCTATTACACCTGGTTGATCAAGGGAAGTCAGATGGTTGACGGCTGCGCATCGAGCGGAACCGGGTGGCGCCTCTTGGGAAACCAGCATCGAGTCAATGTGCAGCCGATCAGCTATGCACAATATCGCATCGAATACGGCCATACCCTCAACAACCGTGTAGACGAACAAGGCACAGGCCTGGAGTTCTACGTAACGCGCGCGTTTGATTTCAGCCATGTCCAGGTCAATGGCCCCGGCCTACCGGCGAGTGGTGTTGTGCTGGTCAATAAGGATGGTGCCTTTGTCCGGTATAACGGCACGCTGATCTCTCTACGCACCGCCAGCGACATGAAGCAGGTGCTGGATTCAGTGATGAAGCCGCTGACCCGTTCGATCGCGCTAACCGACGAGGATATTGCGCCCACCAGCAAATCGCCGCTTCTCGGCATCACCGATGCGCTATTCGACGAGCACAACACCTACACCTTCCGCTTGTTCCGAAACAAGGATGATCGTGCTCCAGAGCTGGTGTACACCCAGGTATTGGAAAAACGCCCCTATGTGTCGACCGAGCTGGGCATGTCGTACTTCCCGGTTCTGGCAGTTCACCTGGATCAGCTCATGGGCGCACTGGCCCGCTTCGAGCCGGCCACGCTGTCATGGAGCCCGGCCAAGGATTTGCTGGGAAATGATTTCGAACTATCGGCGGCTTGGCTTTCTCGCTTCGCAACCTGGAAGCATCAAGTCTGCGAACCGCCGCCTGCAGGCTCTGCTGCGGATGCGAAGCCTGTATGCAGCGACAAGACCGATCCGGTTGACGATTATGTGCTGCCAGGGTCATTCCGCAATTTGCGGGGATCCGGCCTGAGCCAGGTGTCCACGCAAGGACTGCCAGCGAACGGGACTATCGATAAGGGCTACGCACACTTTGAGGTGCTGGATTCCTATCGGCGCCCGGTTAGAACGGTTGTCGGTGTCAACCTGACGCGATAAAGGAGAGAAACAATATGCGTACCTGGATAGCAGTTCTTTTGGCCGGTGCGGCGTTCCCCGCGCTGGCTGATCAATCAATCTGGATCGGTGCGGAAAGCCTCGATATCTCGGCTAAGGAGGTCATTGATGGCCAAGGTGCTACGGCAAAAATCGGCTTTGACTTCGATTTTCTCCAACGATCGAATGCAGCATTCCGTCTCTCCGGTACCGCCGGCTACGGCCGTCTGGATGAGGATGTTCAGGGGGTAGCCGGTAGCGTGATTGCCGTCACGGCTTATCGACGTTCATTGAATGGTGAGATCCGGGCCTACTACGGCCCGTCACTCATGCCCAAATACTCGACGCTGCACATTGGTTTGGGAGCCGACTACTGGTCGAATGTGGTCGATGACGCCAAACTGCGTCATCCTTTGCAGGAGACGTTTCAGGTTGCTTACGTGCGCGCCGGCGGCGGATTTCAGGTGGGCAACCGGGCATATTTCGAGCTGGGGGCGAAATACCCATTCTCCGCTCGCATGAAAGAATATGGTCTCGACAATATTGGGCTGGCCAATACATCGGTATCGATCGGCGGAAAGGTGTCTCCCTATGTGCGATTCGATTACTGGCTCGCACAAAACACCGGTGCGTTTCTTGTGGTGGACGGATACCGGTTCAAAGCGTCGGAACCAGTCGCAGCCGGCACAACCAGCAAAGGTGAACAAGTCACGCTCTATCTGCCGGCCAGCCACGAGGTGAAAGCCACGGTGGGCCTGAATTTCAAATTCAAGTAGGAGATCATCCATGGCCAGCTCGCGTTTCAAGTATCAAACCAGCTTCATTCCCGTCAACTATGAGCGGGAACAGCGGGGCATGTGGATTTTCAAGCAGGAGGCCTTACCGATCGCTCCGGATCCTGCTTCGCTTTATGCCAATCCGCAGTATCAGGAGCACATGGATGAAATGGGGACTGCAGGCTGGGAGCTTGTGTCGGTGCAGCCGTTGCTGCGAGGGATCTATCAGTTCAAAAAGGACAACCAGAGCGGCTTTGGGCTGGGCTACTCGCTGACGGCGGGTTATTATTTGTTCTGGAAGCGCAATCTTGTGAACGAATAGGAACCGACGTGAAAATAGCCAATATCAGCCCAGTGTCAGACTGGTTTTTTCGCCATGACGGTACAGATGGCGCACCTGTTGTGTACCAAATCGCAGCCTGGGGATTGACGGATGAAGGGGAGGTGATCGGTCTGGTCTCCGCCTTTGGCATCCAGCAAGGTGAGCAAAGTCGCGCACCGCACCTCGTTGCCGTTCCGCCGGTGCCCGGCACCTACCTGCACCGGGACCAATTGTCCCAGGAAGAGCAGGAGGCGTCGAAGCGGCGATAGGATTCGGTATCGCCAACATCGCCATATCATATTATAGTGATTAAGCGTCACCTGCTTGAGAGGCGCACCCCCGTTCTCATACGCTTGCGGGCACTGAGACAAAACGTGCGTGGACAAAGTGGTGAGGAGAGGGGCGATCGCGAACACCCAATGCGCAACCGGCTATACAGGTGGGCATCGCAGCCATACGTGGGAGGTTTCCGGGCCCCTCTCAAAACCGGAAAGACCATAATCGGCAACTAGAACAATACTCTAGAATGCAATAATCACTGAGGCACCATCATCATGATCCTTGTCCTCCACTTGTTCAGACTCTTGCCATGAGCGGGCACGCATCTGCGGCGTTGCTAGACGGCCCCTATAACCTTTCGGCCATTGAAGCGAATTACGACTCACTGCTGGCGTTGATGTTCGACCATCTGGATCTGATGGGGAATTTTTTCGCTTGGCTGCTGGCCGTGTATGAAGGCATGCCGGGCACTTTTCAGAAACTGGTTACGCCTGGTGAATTGATTCTCTTCCTGCATTTCAACCAGGATATCGTTGGGTTGAAGTTTTCTCAGAAAAGTTTGCGGCTGATTGCGGAGCAATTGCGGTATTAAATTCAGCAATGGCTTTGTCAGTAAAATTGACACATTGGGTTGGCTCAATGTACAAATGCATTCAGAAATTCATTTTTGACCGTCGAACCAGCCAAGCTGGGCGACAAGCCCTATGGCCGCTTTTGCGGCCGTAGTTGCATCGTCCTCCAATCACTCCGAAAAATGGCGCGAGGCTGCCATACCGCTTACTCCGCTGCAAATTCAGCTTCGGTGAGCGCTGACAACATCGAAAAATAGCGCTTGCGATTGTCACTGGTTAGCGGCTGCAACGAAATCATGGCTTGCAGTTTCTTGACAGCATCTTCTGGTGACAAGGCCGACGTGAACGGTGCGCGTTGAGTCGAAAATAAGGTTTTGCCGCTGCTGACGGCTGCATCGAGTAAATCCCGCACCTCAGAGTAGCGCGGATTTCTGGCTGCCGTCAGGAAATTACCATCGAAGACAATGTTTTGTGTTGGAACACCTTCGAGTTTGTGTTCAACCAGCGCAACCACCAGTGGCAAATTGGTCGTTGGCCCATCTTCACGGCTGTACGTTTCATCTTCCTCAATAGGAGAGGCAAATAATACAACCCGCACAGTTTTTGGGTCATTCAGCAATCCCAGAAGAGAGTTAAGATTGCCGCCTGAAGTGCTGCTCAGATAACGTTCACTACTCATAATGTCTTCCTTTTTGGCTTGATCAAAACATGCATGCTTTTATTCGGTTTTAGATCGCTGCTCGGTGAAATCAGCGGGTTGCGAAACCGAGTTGAGGCGACTTTTGCAAATTATTCCCACCTGCTTCGATAGTCCTATCACTTGACGGCGGAGGGCCTTATCCCCGTGCCAATCGAAACCAATCTGCCGCATTGCCGGCATTCTGACGCAGAAATGCTTGGTGCCTTCTGAATGAGCATATACCAGGCTCACCTTCGTAGCCACCGCCCCCCAGAACAGATGGAGAACGTAAGAAACTTTGGCTGGCGTGAGTATTATCATTGGAGTAGGATTAAATCCTACGTTTTTTAGCAGAGGGTATCATGCGTACAACCCAGCAATTTAGCGTCACTCTGCCAAACGAAATGGCAGAAGTTGTAAAAACCAAGGTCGCAAACGGTGAGTATGCTACCGACAGTGAGGTGATCAGAGACGGATTGCGCGCGCTAATGGCCCGCGACCGGGCCGTGGAAAACTGGCTCCGAGATCAAGTGGGACCAGCCTATGACGCGCTGAAAGCCGATCCGTCACGTGCCATCTCCATTGATGCCGTGCGAGCAAGACTCGCGGCCGAACATGAAATAGCCACAGCTAAAACGTAAAGTGTACACCGTCGTTTTCACGCCGGAAGCGCAGGAACAGCTTGTGGCGCTCTACCGCTACATCGCATCTGCCGCATCGCCTGAAGTGGCTGAGCGCTATACCGGAGTCATTGTTACGCAATGCGAGGAATTGCGGACGTTTCCGCATCGTGGCACCTCACGCGACGACATACGCCCTGGCCTGCGCGTTACGAACTACAGAGGACGCGCCGTCATTGCCTTCGATGTGTCAGCCGAGTTGATATCCGTCATCGGCGTGTTCTACGGCGGCCAGGACTATGCATCACTTTTGCGATCCGATGATTGGTGACTCTGTCGATGGCCAAGACTCTCGCAACGACGCCCAACGTCAAGACTGACTCATTTGCTGAGCTATCACCACGAACGGCTCGTCTGCTGATCGGCCAAGGCTTGACGACGATTGAGCAGGTTGTTGCAAGATACCCGGAATCCTTATTGGAAATCCGTGGCTTTGGGTACAAGTCGCTACGCGAAGTGGAGCGTTGCTTTCTGCCCGGGCAGCACTACGAGCCGGGGATGGCAAGTCATCGATGAGATGCAGCAGATGCTTACTGACGGCAAGCGCGTTTGGTCCGATTCACAAAATGCCCAGCCGTCTGAGCAAAAGGCGTATATAAGGCCGATCCGATAATGGAAACGACGTGATCCAGTCCTCTCTGTCGGGCCAATGAGCCTTGGGCTGATCAAAGGCCCGAAGAATCTGCCCGGGGAGTATCACGGCATCAAGTTCATAGGGAGCTGTATCGATGCTCCTGATAACATTGTGAATGCGCTCGTAACTGAGAGGTATCGGGTTTGAATTCTCCGCTGGCTCGTGCCGTCGGAAAGGTGTGTTGATTGCCGGCTTTTCGGCCGGAGAGCGGTTCTGGTGCCGATCATCTTTGCGGTGATAGATCCAAGATTTCTCGGCGACCTCTTTGATTACAATGGCTTCCAAGGCCTCTAGCGTAATTTGCTTCTCGCCATTGAGATAGGCACGTAAAAGAGTCACCAAATCAACTGTGATTGCCGGCTGCTTTGCCGAAATAAATGCGTCTTTCCTGTTGGCCGGCGTTGCCCGCTTGAACTGTAGCACCAATGCCAGGCGGAGCCCGCCTTTTACCAAGCAAAAATCCGCCTTCAGCGGGGCAGGGAGCTGCGGGTCTTTCTCGACTTCGTCCGGTACAAACGAAGTGGCTTCGGCGATAGGTGGGCGGAATAGTTGCCCCGCAATACGCCTTGTAGGAAGGAAAAAAGGCTGTCGATCATCCAGTAGCTGTGCAATAGCCGCTCGTATTGAGATCGCCAGCGCCTCGCTGCATGGAGGAATGCCGTGATGTGCAAAATGGTGAATACGAATATCCCCCTTGCGTGCAATCAAAGGCCCATTGCACGCCGGGCATGCACAGCCACATGCAAGCCCTCGATCAACTTGGCCGACGTTGACCAACTTGCCATCTTTTAGTCCAAATGGGAGAGGGTGGCTCATACGCTAGAGTGGGAATGCGAACGGGATACCCGCGATCGCCAAAGGTTCCAACGTTTTATGGATATCGACACATTGCGATCAAATTTAGTCATGCTGTTATTGCCGCCAGGCTGGCGCCTTAATAGCTTTGTCGGAGCGACCTATTCGCTTTTGGGATAGTCGTCTGGTTCATCATCGCAGCCAAGAGCCTGGCTGATCAATCGGTTAGCCGTCTGGTCTAGTGATTCGCCTTCCAGCCTTGCTTGGCGTACTTTTTCAACCGTTTTTTGATTAAACCACCATCCTGGGCGGATCCATCCAGCATCCCGGAGTCTATCGGCCCGACGTTGCTTCATTGCCCGATTCGCTTCAGCGGTATCGTGGTAGATGCGTGGGCGTCCTGGAGGTCGTTTTGTGTCGTCAGTCATTTAATTTTTGTGTTGGCATTCGGAATATATGGTAGCACAGCCATGATCAGTTTTTTGTGGGGCGTGTCAGCGTGATGGCTTGACACCTGGCGCACAAGACATAGAATTCTAGCCATATGTCGTTGCTGGATCGTAACCAGCGTCTGCAGTGCAGCGTCTATGCACCAGGTTCGGTCAGCCCTGCAACCGAACAGCCTTTTATGGCCGGGTTCCGTCACAATGTGGTTTTCTTGACCATCGGGAATAGCTGCTCCCCCCGATGCCGGCTGCGGCCACTCCGTCTTTTGTCATTTTCCCTGACTGGAGCGCATCTGGACATAGCGTCCCGAGCCATAGCCGCAGGCATCAGAAAGCCTCTTCACGAGCCTCTCTTCTAGGTTCTTCTTTCATTCGGCAATCCTGTCGACCGTATTCCATGCCAAACCTGGTAGTGGGCTTTCTTGGACGCAATCTGCGTTGATTGCAAGTTGTTTATGGTAGTGCTACCATCTATATAAACATTAGCGCTACCAGCTTTATAAAATCGTGTGACGATAGGAGGCACGATGCCCCACGGAATGAAGTTGTCCTTGCTCGCGGTGAAGTGGAGTTGCGACCCTGTTTTCATTGCCTTTTTGAATCGACACCTACAGACATCCGAAGATGCAAGCGTCCGCTATGGCACTCAAAAAGGTGACCTGGACCCGGCTGACTACATTCGTCAGTGCTGCGGCATTGACTCACGCAAGGATCTGGATACGGATGAGCGCGCAGCTCGGTCGTTTCATCGTGTGATTCGTGCTCCGTTCATGCAATGGAAGCTGGCTCAACAACAGAATCAAGCGGCATGAGGTGGATCGGTGAGTGAGATTTCAATCAATCGCCCTGTTTACAACCGGCATGAGCTTCATCACCAAATCAAAGTGGCCATCACCCGTATCGCTGATCGTGACAAGCCGATGATTTTGACGTGGAACGGCGAAAAACTTGTTGTGTTGTCGACTGATGCCCGGCGGGCGGCCAGAGCCTTGGAGCAGCCGACTTGCCTTGGTGTGTACGACTTCGAGTCGACGGCGGAGCAGATATTCAGTGATTTATTGGCGGTTCTGAGCAGAATCAGGCCGACCTGAAGCACCTAGTGGCCACCAGTGGCTCGGTTTTGGTGGCGTACAGCGAAATTCGATAAGGAGGGATTGATCATGATGCTGATGCCATTACTGATGTCGAAGCTGACCAATGAACACAATGCCAGGCTGCATTCGCTGGAAACGCACCGCTCACAGGTCGGCAATCTGGAAAAACTCATTGATCACCTGCAGGCCGAATTCGTCTCGATCAAGAATCTCAGCGCCGGCGGCTTTGAGTTTATTGTGCAACTGCCCCCAGCCTGGATCGGGAAATACGAGGCAATCAAATACCTTCTTGGAACATATGGCTATCGTGCGCCTGTTGTTATGCCCGACGCATCGTTGTTGTGCGAGCATGAAAACGGTAATCTGCTGACGTTGAAACAAAACTCCAGCCTTTCGGCTGCCGCGCAATGGAACGCGACACGAGGAGCGCATTGATGCCTGAACAAACATTCCGCTTACGTCGCCTTCACGTTGTGGCCTTCGCCGGCATTGCAGGCATGGCGCTGGCGGGTTGCAATACCACAACGATCGACGATGGTTCGGCAGAGGCGCCTGCAGGCGTGTGCAGCCACACTTACCGAGAGCCGGTTTTCAACATCAGCTATGCGGTGAATGCTCTAACTGGTGAATCCCTTGGCACCATTGTTATTCAGTCGATTTCGATCAATGACCGCCTCGTTACCGACGACAATAATCCATTGATCAGCAGCCAGAATATTGAGCGTGTCGACGGGCATTGGCGATGTTCGCTGCCATGTGGATTGGGCAACGAGGAGGGCCGTTATCGAGTCGTGGTTGACGCACCGGGATACTTGCCTCAGTCGCTGACCGTTCAAGCCAATTATCGAGTGTACGAGGGTGGCTGCCCAAGTTATAGCGACCAAGGGCTCCATGTCGGCTTGGCTCTTGAGGCAAAAGCAAGCAATTAATCAGGCCGGCAAATTTCTGTGGAAGAAAAGCAAATATGCAATTTCAAACGCTAAATAATGGTGTTGTTTCAATCGATCCGTTCTCTCAATCGTCGATTGATGCAGCCAAAGCAGTGGCACCAGGCCAAGGAATAGGGCCTGCAGTGGCTTCGGTATTGATGGCAAAAATTGCTGCTGGAGAGGTCACCAACGCAGATCAGCTTCCGGCGGAATATCGACCCCTGTTTGGCGGCTTTGGCTCAGGGCAATGACAGAAGGATTAACGATGTCAGGACGCACGTATCTGTTGAGCGTAATCGCCTTGTTCGGAGTTTCAAGCGCCTTCTGGTGGGCTGTTTTCTCGTGGCTCGGCGTGGAGTCGCCAGCCCCGCTGGTCGCCGTTTTTGACGCAATTGTCTTCACCACTTATCTGTTCATGCTCCGATGGTTCTTGAGCGATTCGAGTGAGGCGCAAGTAGATATGGCAGACTCGATGCCGCTGCAGAAAACAGAGACGAAATGAGGAAAAAATGGCAAAAGAGGCTTCCCTACTAGAGGCTGACGCCGCCGTTGAAATGGGGGTGCGGTTTTTGAGATCGTCGAAAGAATTCCTGGAGACGGCTACTCGCGCTTTTCCAGCGAGAGTGGACGAGGAGTTTTTTGTTACATCAGCCGTACCTGCCGTCGTGTGCGTTGCATTTGCCGTTGAGCTTGGCCTTAAGGCGATCTTCGTTGCGGAACGTAAAGCGAAGACAAACAGTCACGAGCTTCATGGGCTATTCACGTTGTTGTCGGAAGATGTTCAGCAAAAAATTAAGGCCGCAGTGCCACCGCCTTCATATCCAAAATATGACCCGCCGCGAACATTCGAAGATGCGCTACGGGCCGAAAATAACACGTTTGTGGAATGGCGCTACTCCTGTGAGGGTGGCAAGGATCTAACTGCGGACTTTGCTTTTCTGAATAAGCTTGCTGAGGTGGTTCAGTCTGTTGCCGTTGATCGCCTGGCTTCCGCCTCTAAATGGTTCGATTAAAAATGGCAACCAGACTGTTCCATCTTGGTGATGTGCTCAGCATAACCGCCGGCAAGCTGTTGTCCAACCGACACATGGATGGGATTTATGACGTCCTCAATTTCATGACTGGCGACTATCTCTACAAAGCGCAACTCCCGCGTGCGATGAACGAATGCAGGCCATATTTGCTCCAGCAGCATCCGCGCCTGGCCAATGTCGTGATCGAGGGAATTACACCAGAAAACTTTCATCAGAAGATGGAAGCGCTTTGTGCAGAACATGGCCAGGAATTGCTTGTGGAATCCTTGCCGGCAAATGCCTTTGCCAAATGTTCGCGACAATTCGAGGCTGGAACGTCGTCGTTGGCAGATGATCGCAAGGATCAAGATGAAGGGCCTGAGCTGCAATTGCAAGCACTGACGTTGCACGAACGAGGACACACATATAGCAATGTTGGCCGAATTCTTGGCATATCGAGATCTCGCGCCATACAGCTTGCTCACCGTGCCCTTCGCGCGCGGGAAAATATGTCGTGTTGGCACGAAGGCTTGGCTAAAAGTATACGATTCGCTTTAGAAAGCCTCGGTTATGCAGACAAAGACGCCGTGAAAGCAGCACTGTTGAGTGGTGAAATCCGTATCCTTAGCAAAAAACCATTTAAGACATCCATACCCTTAGTAGGCCCGCTACGTTGGACTGAGCTATTGCATTGGGCTGGTATTACCGCGCAAGAGTTACCTGTTTTTCACAAACCGACGCTTGTACTGGCCCGGGAAAGGCTTAGTGCTGGCCAACCGCTGATGAACATCGCGCAAGTCATCGCTCGCAGTGCCGCGCATGTTCCAGGGATTATGCGGGCCCTGTTATTCTTCGCATCACTGAATGAAACTGAGCGGCGAAAACTTGAACTTCTCTTGGACGAGACTGATGTCCAAGCATATGAAGCGGAGACAGATGAATGATAATTGAGAAAGTTCGGAACCACATTATTGTTGGCATGCTGATCGTCACGGCCGTTCTTGGCTACCAATTGTGGCAAGCCAAAAGTGATCTGACGCAACAACAGACTCAATACCAAGATCATTTCAAATACCATCGTCAGCTGGTTGGCGGGACTCGCTTATGGAAAGGTTCCAAAGGCGAGATCGTGAACTAAAATCTCCGTAGTTTTGACGGTGGTCGTTCATGGGTTGCCGTTGTGAACCGCCCCGGGAATCGTGGAGGCCATTTGGTTTAAGTTAAAGCCGGCAGCTCAGTCTTTTCTTCAAGTTGCCGCCAGTAGTGCCCGTGCAGTAGCGGCGATAGCCGCGTTACGTTGCCGTCCAGTACACCCAATGGGTCTTCCTTGCCCTTCGCGGTAATGCTGGCTGAAGCTTTGCCGGTCGGATTCCGACGAAACACGCATGGAGCCAACCAACACAGGCGGACGAACCTGTGATTGGTTGCAAGCGCTCTTCGTGACGTGAGTTCTGTATGGGGGATAGCCCGCGTTTGCCTTTACCTTGGTCGGCGCCTCCGGCTTAGCCTTATCTGCGTCATCGACGACAATGGCTTCTCCTTGTCGAAAGCGATTTTGACGGCGCTCACGCTGGATGCCCGGAAGGCAGAATTTGCGTGCCCCATAGACGTGATCTTGCCAATCTCCAACTAGGATTCTACCTAGTGCGGACCATTGCGTTGTCGGGTATAAAAGTCAGCCACAGCAGAGCGGTTCTGAGTTGCTATTGTCTGCATGTATGAGTCAAGTCCAAGCAATAACAAAAGCTGCCACCTTGCCATGACCTATTGATCCCCATTATTTAGCTGAACAATATGACACCAACACTTCCCAAAAATCCGAATTTTAGTGGATTTAATTGTCTAGCTTGGCTGTTGTCCCTCGCCTTGGTCATATTGTGTATTGGTGGAAGCAACGGGCTGCAGGCGGGGCCCATGGCCTACGTGCCCGATTCGACAGCGGGCAAGTTGTCGATTGTTGATACTGCCACTGGCACCAATGTAGGTGAAATTGTTATTGGGCGAGATCCGCGTAGTGTCGCTATTCATCCAGATGGCAGCACTTTGTTTGTGGGGAACTGGGAAACACGGTCACTTTCAGTGATCGATGTGCGGGCCAGAATGGAGCGGGCAAATATCCCATTGAGCAGTATGGTTCAAGCCGTCGCTGTCAAGCCAGATGGCTCCCGAGTATATGTTACAAATGGTAATGCGGTTACTGTCGTCAATACCCAATCAAATTCCGTGAGTGCGACAATCCCGGTAGATGGGTCACCGCGCGGCATTATCGTGAGCCGTAGTGGTCAGTTTGCCTATACAAGCAATTCTGCGGCAGGAACATTCTCGATACTGGACCTTGCAACCAATACAAATGCAGCCACTATTATGCTATCGAGCACCGGCCAACCTTTTGGCTTGGTGGAGCATCCTGGTTCTGGCTTGGTATATGTCGCGGGGTATGGTACCAACCGCCTGTATGTCGTAGATCCTCAAAGGAAAATATTAATTACATCAATTGTCGTTGGCAATCGTCCCAACGCTGTTGCCTTGTCTCCAGATGGAAAATTTGCCTACGTATCAAATGGGGGCGTCGGCGCCGTATCAATGCCATCGAGCATATCCATTATTGATACCGTCACGAATACGGTGGTGTCCAACGTTGCCATGAACCCTGCCAATTTGTATTTGTCGGGTATTGCCGTCCATCCAGATGGCAGCAAGGTATACGTGACATCAAAAAACACCGGAGAAATATTAATCCTAGACGTGGCAACGAAGACGATTACCAAAAAGCTGCCAATTACCGCACACCCCTTCGCCGTTGGTGATTTTATTGAAAAGCCAGTGCTTTCGATCAGCCGGTTAACGCCAGAACACAACTCGCTGATTAATAATGCGAACCCAAGTTTCAATATTTACCCCGCTGCTGACTGTGGTGGGCAGCCGTGTACGTTAAGTGAGAACTATTTCAAATCCTTGCCAACGTCGATATTGCTGAATGGAAGCAATATTGCCCAGACTTTTGTCTTTGACCCTATCGAACTACGATTCAGCTACACACCGACACAAGCATTGGCTGAAGGCAGTCATAATTTCTCGGTACAACTGCAAGACTGGTTTGGCGCGAAAGCCCTGGCAAGTAGTACCTTTGCTATTGATGTTACTGCGCCAAAATTTATCAGCCTCGCTCCTGCCGATCTGACTGCATTTAGTTCGGCAAATATTACGATCACCGGGAAGTTGGATGACCCCAGCGCCACAATCGTGTTGGCGGGCAATAACTATCCGGTCACTGCGAATGGCAGCTTTAGTATTCCAGCAGTTTTATCGATCGGCGATAATGTGCTAACGCTCTTCGCGATTGATCGAGCAGCAAATACGAACCAAGCAACGCTGCATCTTCGTCTGAATGTGCCCCCCGCCGGTGCGCCGGATTCAAGCAAAATTACCATTGCTTCGGCTGCGATTGGCACTGCCAAAATCAAGGGCACGGCTGGCTCGGTAACCGCGAATGCGACCGTATCGATTAAATCGTTGCTAACCGGGCAAAGTGTTGACGTTTCTGCGGACAGTGCGGGCGCATTTGCGGCGCAAATTAACGCCAACCCTGGCGAAAAAGTGTCGGTTGCCGCTTCGAATGCGGGTGGCGCTGGACCCGCTGTCATATTGACAGTACCGGGTAGTGGAGAGGATCCGGACGAAGGGACAGTTCCCTCGGACCCCGCAGCGATTGCCCCTAAAATTGACCCCACAGTGCCCACTAGCATGGCCACGGCCACTGCTTTTCTATATTCGGGCGCCAATGCCATTCAGACCGGGGTAGTTGCGGGGACGATTGAGTACAAGCGTGTAGCGGTTATTCGTGGCAAGGTTTTGGATAAAGCCGGCAACCCCTTGCCAGCTGTCAAAATCACTATTCTCAACCATCCAGAGTTTGGCAAAACGTATAGTCGCGCAGATGGCATGTTCGACATGGCGGTCAATGGCGGTGGTAATTTGACAGTGAATTACTCCAAATCCGGGGTATTGTCCGCACAGCGCCAAATCGATACTCCTTGGCAGCGCTATGTGGCCGCGCCGGACGTGGTGTTATTGGGCTACGATCAGAAGACCAATGTGGTCGATTTGCAGGATACCAGCGCCGCATTTCAGGTCGCCCGAGGTTCAACCACCAATGATGAGCGCGGCTCTCGTACTGCCACGGTGCTGTTCCCGCAAGGAACCTCTGCGACTATGCTGCTTCCCAACGGTAGCAGCCAGCCGTTAACGACGCTGACTGTACGCGCAACTGAATATACCGTCGGACCAAATGGGCGCAAGGCCATGCCAGGTACATTGCCAATCGCAAGTGCCTATACCTATGCCGTAGAAATGAGCGTTGATGAAGCCATCGCCGCCCATGCGACAACGGTGAATTTCAGTCAGCCATTACCATTTTATGTCGACAATTTTTTGCAATTCCCCGTCGGCTCTGTTGTGCCACTCGGCTATTTTGACCGTAGTCGTGCAGCCTGGGTCGCTTCTCAAAGCGGCGTTGTCCTGAAAATTGTATCCATTACCGATGGTTTGGCGGATCTTGACGTTAAAGGGGATGGGCAAGTAGCAGATGCCGATATGTTGGCGGCTTTCGGTATTACGCCAGATGAACAAGCACAACTGGCGGCACTCTATCCTGAAGGCGCCACGTTATGGCGTGCCCGGATGGACCACTTTACCCCTTACGATCTGAATTGGCTGTGGGACTTTCAACCTGATCCTTCGGATCCTCCTGAGCAAACAGAGGAGGAACCCAAAGAAGACAATTGCTGTGAACTGCCAGGATCCATTATCTCCTTGGAAAATAGGGTACTGGGCGAGCAATTGCCGGTATCCGGCACGCCTTTCTCATTGAATTACCGTAGCGATCGTATGGCTGGCAGCACCAAAGACGGTGCAATACAGATCCGTTTGGGTACCGACGATGTAAATGGCATGTTCATTAAGCGGATTGACTTGCAAGTTACCGTTGCGGGGCGTGTTTTTACTAAATCGTTTCCGTCCGAAACCAATTTGTCATATAAGTTCCAATGGGATGGCCTTGACGCTTATGGGCGGCAGGTTTCCGGCGCGCAGATTGCAGACATAAAGATCAGCTATGTTTACGATGCGGCTTACCGTACTGATGTATTCCTGCCCGTCTATGCCGCATGGCAGGCAAAGCTATTTGGCTTGGCTGGTCCTTCTGTTATTGACGTTCTCAATACTTGGCAGCGTACTCGCGACTATCTGGCGACATTCCCCAATTTCAATCAGGAATACTCTCGGACGACCTCGTATCAAAGGGTGATCGAAGCGCGCACACCAAATTCCAATGTTGGTGATGCCCGAGCCAGAGGGTTTGGTGGTTTCTCCTTGAGCCCGGTGCATGTGTACGATCCGGTGGCCCGTAAATTACTCCGCGGCGACGGCACCACAATGAGCACAAATTCGTTGCATCCGGTGGTAAAAACGTTTGCACAGTGGGATTCATATGGGTACAAAGTTGCGATCGCACCAAATGGTGAGGCGTATGTTTCATTTGGCTCGTCGATAAATAAGATTGGCGCTGATGGTAGTTTGATTCGGATCGCGGGCACTGGCGACTGGGGTGGTGATCAGGGTGAAAATGTGCCGGCCCTCACCGCACATTTGGAGGATGTCCAAAACATTGCCTTCGATTCAAAAGGAAATTTGTATTACAGCGAGTATTCTCCTGGATGTGTGCGGCGAATTGACGCTTCGCTCGTTATTGCTACTGTTGCCGGTCAATGTAGCTGGGGCGCTGATGGGGTGCGTTACCAAGATCTGGTCGGTGACGGGGGGCCTGCGACAGACGCTAATTTGAGTGGCCCTACTGGTCTAGTGGTTGATTCACAGGGCAATCTGTATATCAGCGATTCATACCACCATGTTGTGCGTAAGGTTGCAACGGATGGCAATATTACCGTGGTGGCCGGGAATGGCGAGGCTGGATTTACCGGTGATGGGAACTGGGCAGCGCTAGGACAGTTAAATTACCCTGGCGGCTTGGCGCTGAATGCGAATGGTGATCTGCTGATTGCGGATACCAGAAATTATCGTATTCGTAGTGTATCCGCCAATGGCGTCATCAGCACTATCGCCGGAAATGGCTCAGACCAGTCGGCTGGTGATGGGGCAGCGGCAACCTCGGCTGGTCTTGATTGGGTTTCTGCGATTGCTATAGATCCTTCTGGCATTTTGTACCTTGCTGATGCCGAGAAAATCCGCAAGGTTGACGCCAGTGGCGTTATCTCCACCGTCGGCGGAGGTGGGCAACAAGATATCGATGTGATGGCTGCGCTTGGCGTACGGCTTGAGCCGCGCGGCTTGGCTTTTGATACTTCGGGTGACGCCTACGTGCTTGAAGCTCGCCGCATGCGCAAGATCACGCCTGCGTTGCCATCCAGTGCGCTCCCAGATATCGATGTGCCGTCCAGTGATGGTGAAGTGGTGTACCGTTTCAAAGGGATGCGTCATATGCAGACCCTGAATGCCCGAACCGGTGCGGCAATCCATTCCTTTGGTTACAACGCCAATGGCTACCTGGTGAATATTGAGGATGGCGATGGCAATGTCACTACGATTCGCCGCGACAATGACGACCGCCCGCTCGAAATCATCTCCCCGGATGGCAAAACCACAACCCTGCAGGTTAACGCTGATGGCTATCTCGCGTCGATAAATAATGCCGCAGGCGACACCTTTAACATGGGTTACAACGGCGCTGGCGGCTTGTTGACACGTTTTCAGACGCCTCGCGGTGCAGCATCGGTCATAACATATTCTGATGTCGGGGAATTGATAAAAGACACCAATGCACTTGGCGGATATACCGAACTTTCGCCGGTCAATCGGCTGGATATATACGGTTCACAATATAGCGTGTCTGCGACGACGGCAGAGGGGCGTAAAACCGTCGCTGGTAGGAATACCTACCTCGGTTCAACCGCGAAGTTTAATATTTTACCGTCAGGAGAGGCGACGACAGAGTCGCGTGGCGGGGATGGCTCAATCAATGTCTCCACCTCTGACGGTACGCTTACCACCCAGCAAATCATTGGTGACGCTCGATTCGGCACTATGTCGCCAGTTGTCGGATCCACAACGGTTAAGATGCCTAGTGGGTTGACGCATACCGTGGTCAGCGATCGGCGCATTACCTTTGCGGCGCCTAACGACCCTCTGTCGCTGCTTAGCATGACCGACATCAATACGATAAACGGTAAGGTATTTACCACATCCTATGATGCGATCTCGCGGACAAGTACTCATAGTAGTCCGATGGGGCGGGTATCGGCGGTAACCACTGACGCTCAGGGGCGTCCACTGCTGCGGCAAACGGCGGGCATCTTACCGATCAACTATGGCTACGACGCCCGTGGTCGTCTTACGTCAATACTGCAAGGGGCTGGGGCCGATACGCGTAGCATCAGCTATACCTATAGTGGTGATGGCCTTCTGGATACGTTAACCGATCCTATCGGCCGTACGACGCGTTATCGTTATGATGCGGCGGGACGAGTTACCAGCGCCATTTTGCCGGATAGCCGCCAAATTGGTTTCAGCTACGATGCCAACGGCAATTTGACATCCGTCATTCCGCCGAGCCGGCCGGCGCATGCCTATAGCTACAACCTGCTCGATGTCGTGGATGGCTACAACCCACCCGCACTGACTAACCAGGCTGTATCGACGCAATATGAGTATAACCTCGATCAACAGCCGACCAAGGTTATTCGACCCGATAGCAATACGATCGAATATGCCTACGACGCCGCAGGGCGCTTGTCCAGGCTGAGTTCGTTTACGAGCGTGGCGGATTATCGCTATTTATCCTCTGGCCAGCTTAAATCGGTTGCCTTAAGTTTCGGCCTCAATAGTGGCTATGGCGTTGCATCGTCTGAATATACTTACGATGGCTCGTTGCTATTGCAGGAAAAACTGACCGGCAACGTCAGCGGCACGCTCACTTACGCATACGACAATTTCTTCCGTTTGAGTAAGCAAGGCGTCAACGGTAGTGATCTCAACTTCGCCTACGACGACGACGGACTGTTGGCCCAAGCGGGCGCATTGACGCTGACCCGTGATGCCACTAACGGCCTACTCACTGCCACCACGCTGGGCATTATCGGTACCGAACAGCAATACAATGCTTTCGGAGAGCTGGCCGGGTATACCGTCAAGCAGGGCTCTAGCGTGTTGTTCCGCGAGAACTACACCCGTGACAAAATCGGCCGAATTGCCGAGAAGCAAGTCACTGATCCAAATGGCAGTCACGTGTATGTCTATGACTACGATCCCGGCAATGGCCGGCTGGTGGGAGTGCGCAAGGATGGCACCGCCATCGGTAGTTACCAGTACGACGCCAACGGCAACCGTACCCAGAGCAGTAGTAAGGTCGCCAGCTACGACGATCAGGACCGGCTGACCGCTTACGACGGCGCAACGTACAGTTATACCGCCAACGGCGAGTTGAAACAGGCCAACGCTGCCGGTATCACCAACTACGACTACGACGTGCTCGGTAACCTGCGCCAAGCCACCCTGCCGGACGGCACCCGCATCGACTACCTGATCGACGGCCGCAACCGCCGCATCGGTAAACAGGTCAACGGCGTCACCGTGCAGGGTTTGCTGTACCAAGGCCAGCTCAACCCGGTGGCAGAACTGGATGGCAACAACCAGATCGTCAGCCGCTTCGTCTACGGTAGCCGTTCAAACGTACCAGACTACCTGATCAAGGGTGGCCAGACCTACCGCATCGCTACCGACCAGCTCGGCAGTGTGCGGCTGGTGATCAACAGCCAGACCGGCACCATCGCCCAGCGTATCGACTATGATGAGTACGGTATCGTGACGCTCGACACCAACCCCGGATTTCAGCCGTTTGGCTTTGCGGGTGGCTTATATGACCGCCACACCAAACTGACGCGGTTCGGGGCGCGGGACTATGATGCATTGAC
>JACCDG011230564.1_pt1 | contig 42820 bp, 57 predicted proteins | sample 7442471 | NCBI WGS metagenome assembly JACCDG01 (sample SAMN15323444, study PRJNA562643) | freshwater metagenome | isolation source: river surface water | place: USA:Blue River Watershed | collected 2017-08-17
CTGTCCAATCACAAATGGCGACTGAATAATCTCTATTACATTCGCGATGAGAAGGGGCGGAAGGTGCAATTTAAATTGAACTCGGCTCAAGAGTGGTTGGTGGATAACATGTGGTACATGAGCCTTGTAGTGAAGGCTCGTCAGCTTGGTATTACCACTTTTTATACAATTTTCTATCTCGACCAGATTCTTTTCTCTGAAAATAAAATCGCTGGTATCATCGCCCACCGCCAAGAAGACATGAAACGTATCTTTCGAGGAAAGATTCTTTTTGCGATGCAAAATATGCACCCATGGATGCAGCAATACATCGGCACACCGACTATTGATACTGCCAATGAGCTGATGTTTAAGAATGGCGGAAATATTTTCGTATCAATGACCACACGTTCTAACACTCCAAACTTCCTTCACATTTCTGAGTACGGATATATCTGTGCGCACACACCAGACAAGGCAGATGAAATCCTCCACGGAGCGATTAACTCTGTGCACGCAGGGCAGATGGTGTCGATTGAATCAACGGCAGAAGGACGCGAAGGCCACTTCTATCGCCTTGCGATGGACGCAGAGCGTAAGAGAAAGGAAGGCGCGAAACTAACGCCACTAGACTTTAAATCATTCTTCTTCCCATGGTGGTGGGACTTGCGCTATACACTCGGCGACTCTGCGCACGTAGTGATTGCGAAGGAAGACAAAGAGTACTTTGAGACGCTGAAAAGTAAGCACGGCATCAACCTGACTCCTGGCCAGCAAGCGTGGTACGTCAAAAAGAAGGAGACTGTAGGGGAAGGGGTTTGGGCACAGTACCCATCGACCATTGATGAAGCCTTTGCTGTGACACTTGAAGGGGCTTACTACGCGAAGGAGATGACGCGGGTTTTTCAAGAGCGACGCATCGGTTTCTTCCCAGTCGACCCAGCTGCCGAGGTAAATGTTGTATGGGACTTGGGAATGAACGACATGATGGTGCTGGTTTTCTACCAGCTTATTGGTGCTGAAATCCGTTTCGTGGATTATTACGAGAACAGTGGGTACGGCTTGGAACACTATGCGAACTATCTTCGCAGTAAAGGCTATCGCTACGGCAAGCACTTACTGCCACACGATGCTGCCGTTCGTGACCTCTCAGGCGGTGGCGTATCGCGTCAGCAAATCTTGTGGGACTTGGGCGTACGCAACACTGAGATAGTGCCGAAGCCACAATCAATTCAGGACGGTATTGAGAAGACACGACAGATATTCCACAAATTCCGCTTCAACGCTGAGACAACAAAGCAACTCACTGACCACCTACACAACTACCGACGAGACTTTGACCGAAACATGGGCGTGTGGAAGAGCACTCCTCGTCACGATAACTCTTCTCATGGCTCGGACGCGATTCGTACATTGGCGACTGCATACGTCGAACCATTCTTTGACGATGGAACGAACAGTGGTGTGAACATCCAGTCGTTTTATTAAAATAAAATGATGTATAATACTTGATATGGCATACATAGCTTTTGCGCAACCAACATCTTACAACGGAGGAGCTATTCCTAATCCTCTTGAGAAGCCAGCGAAAGATGCACCTGTTGCTCTCCAATACACACCAGAAGAACAGGCGTACAACACCTACCTCATTCAACGTCTGCAACGAGCGAAAGAAGCGCGCGATAGAAAATATCCTGAGTTCAACAACAAGACGTACAATCAGTACTACGAAAACAACGAGAAGATTGCGAACACGTATATTGAGCCAGTAGAAAACGAAACTGAATCACCAATCGCCACAGGTACTGTTGAAGGAAAGCTCAACACACTCTTGGCACATATCGACAACCTCAACCTCACACCAGAGGTTCTTGCCTATGACCGAAACAATCAAATGCTTCGAGAGCTAGGAACATCATTCACCGACATCATGGCCGTTACTGCGGAACACGATGGTGGCGATGATGGCGGGGACAAAGAAAAGCGAATGGCGCGTCAGCGAGAACTCTTGAAGCAAGGTACTGTATTCGTACAAGAGAACTGGGTATCGAAATACGAAATCAAAAAGAAATTGAATGGTGGCTACGATGGCCGATTTAAAAATTTTTCTGGCTACAGCCAGAAACTAGAAAAAGTATTTGAAGGATGTTCTCGTGATTTAATCCACGGACTCAATGTGTACCTCGGTGACATTACTGCGTTCTCAATGAACGACCAGCCATACGCGTTTACTGTAGAGCAGATGCACTACGACACCGCGAAGACTTTGCTCGGTCAATTTGAAAACTGGATTCACGTTCGTCCAGGCGCACCAACTAAGACAGGTACCGACACCGCTACAGGCGCTCGGACTATTTACGATACTAAATATCGCGTATCAACACTGTCGGAAGACCAAGTTGAAATCATCAAGTACCAAGACCCATCTCGTGATGAGTTTATGATTATGGTCAACGGCATCATGATGCTTCCTCCTGGCTTCCCTCTTTCAGCAGTTACACCAGCTGGCCGATTCAACATCGCAAAGCAGACTCTTTACATCATCAACTCACAATTCGCTTACGGTAAGGCGTTCGTATCGTCAGGTGCTGTGTACGAAATCTCACGCGTACTTGACCGCATGATTCGTCTCTTTGAGCTTAAGACACGAAAGAGTATTACGCCTGCGTATATCAATACAACCAACCGCGTTATCCCATCACGCGTACTCAACCCAGGTAACATCTCTATGGGTATTCCTGCGGGCGCACTACAGCCAATCGGGACTGAATCACAAGGTGTCACAAGCTCAGAGTTCCAGGTCTTCCAAGAACTGCAAGCACAAATCGAACGCTCAACAGTGTCTGCAACCTTCCAAGGACAACAGTCATCTCAAGGCGCAACAGCGACAGAGATTATCGAAATCCAACGACAGGCGAAACTTACGCTCGGTCTTATTGTGTCTGCATGTACATTGCTTGAAGTTAAGCTCTCGTACTTGCGTCTCCATAACATCATCGGCAACTGGCTACAACCAATCGGCACTTACGAAGATGGAACTGCTCGTTACCGAAATGTTACTCGTAAGGTAAACATTAAAGGTTACGGAGAAGGTGAACGCCGTGTCATTCCTGTTGATGGTTCTCTTCCGTCACCAGAAGCAATCCGCATGTTGTCTCTCTCAGAAGAAGCCACTTACGGTTTCCCCGTTCGTCGTATGTATCTATCCCCAAAGCTCGTGAAGGAAGCAGAGATACGATGGTATATTGTAGTAGAACCACAAGAGCAACATTCATCTGCGTACTTCAAGTTGTTGTTCCGAGAAATGTTGGGCGACGCAATGTCACTCTTCCAACTTGGAATCCAACCGAACACAAGTGGCATCACTGATGAGTTTGGAAAGGTCTACAATGTAGACAAGTCCAAAATCTTTGCCAGCGATGAAATCCCTGTTGCTCCTGCTGGAATGGAAGCGATGCCTGACGCTGCAAGAACAGCAGCAGGTAACGCAGCTGCGGGAAATAATCGAAACGCCACAGGCGTGCCGAAGCAACCACAGCCGAAACCAAAAACTTAATAGCCAATAAAACATTGCATGTTTCAAACGTTAAAATTGCTGATACAAGGCAAACTGCCAGACTACAACGAGTACTTGAAAAAGGCCGTTGATTTGGAAGTGGCCAAGAAGCGAATTACAGAACTTGAAGATAGGCTAATCTTAAAAGAAGCTGCGCATAAAATGCGTATTCCAATCGCTGGGTTCGACAACATGGACCTCGAACCTACTGATGATAAAGAGCGCACATCTTATGCTGCTCAGGTCGATGAGTTCTATCAGAACATTCTTAAAGATAAAATCTACACAAGCATCGGCGACATTCGCCAACTCCTAGCGTTGGCGAGTAAATCGCCAGGATTCGAGGGAGTGCCCAGAAGCGAGTATGACTTCTTCCTTCGGGGGATGGAAGCAGGACTATTAAAGATAGTCGATTGGGTGGAAGTATTACAAGGAGAATTAGCAAGTAAAAAATAAATAGTATGGAAGTATTTGATAAAGACGGCAAGCCCGTCGAAGGAGTCTTCACTCAAGCAGAGTTAGACGCAAAGATTGCAGAAGCGGTGGCAGCAAAGCCAGCGGATGCACCAGCAGCTCCAGCTGCACCAGCCGCTCCCGCAGCGCCTGCCGCACCAGCTGACGAAATGCCAGCATGGGCAAAAGAGCTTAAGGCATCAGTCGATAGTCTTAACCAAGGTGCGACTAAGGGCGTTTTAAATAACGTAACTGCGATGCTCGACGCAGACAAGAAGAAGGAAGTCGAAGCTAAGTTTGATTCTTTGCAGGGGTATGACAATACACCAGAAGGACTCGCTCGACGCGCAGAAGATGCTCACTTATTGGTAACTGGCGAACGATACAACGCAAACTCTGTAAACATGCACAACATTGCCGCAGCTGGTGGCTCTCCTGCCAACACACGACCAAATGTTGTGACTGAGCAAGACAAAGCAATCCAAGGCGCGCTTGGAATCAAGCCAGAGGACGTTGAGAAGTTTGGTAAAAAATAATATATATATGGCTAAAGAAAAAATCACACCATCGCCAGCGGGGACACAAACAAATGTGGACGAAATGGCAGGAATCATGAGTCAAGAAAACGTAGCGCCTATTGCTGACACACCAGCAAAGCCAAAGATGATTGAAGTTGATGCGAACGTTCTCCAAAACCTTTTGGACCGACTCGCTGATGTTGAGAACAAGACTGGTGAGTTTGAAAAGACAGCATCGCAAGACCAAATCCGAAAAATTGAAGCGCTGCGCGCTCAAGGAAAGCTCGTTAAGAGCGTAAAGGTTCGTCGCTACAACGGCAAGTTTGTTCTCGCATGGGCTGTCACCGAAGACAACGTGTGGGTAGCTGACGGAAAGGTGTACGAAGTGCAGAAGCTCGATTTGTTCTTTGATGATAACTCAAAGGAGAATATAACCTTGGCTCAGTTCACTCGTGGAGCATTGTACGAAAGTTACGAAGTATTAAAAGAAGCGAGGACTGCCGACGGCAACATTGAGTACACACTCATTCTCCCAGGGGGCAAGAATCTTGTAATCATGGAAAAGTATGTCAACTAATATTGAACGACAAGGAAAGTTTATTGGCGGAGACACGATTGTTTCGACAGAAGTGTTGCCGATGAAGACACCGCAAGGTAAAGATATTCTTGAAGTAACCTTCAAGAGTGGGAAGAAGCGAATTTACCCAGAGTTAACGCTCGAACGAATCGTTACTGATGAAGTATCTGACGCTAGTGCTGTCTCAGAGAAGAAACTTCTTCCAGTGATTCGTGAAGTGATGGCGATTCTTGCAGAAAACGATGTGAGTGTTGGCGAAATCGACATGTTCCAAAAGCAACTTGGTTCAAACATTGAAAACGCATTTAACCGAGCAACCAGCTTTATGTGGTTCAAGGATGATGCTGAGTTCGTACCGAACTTCAATCCAATGTTCGATGTAAGTCTATTAATGGCACATAAAGTAATCACTGACATCAAACATGACACAGATGCCGCAAGAAGCGCTGGGCAGGCTTAAGCCGCAAGAGATTGAGCTAATCCATCTCATACGCACTAAGTACAAGTTTGGTAATTTGGAAATTATCATCCGCGATGGAGTTCCTACAGACTTACTCAAGACAGTAGAACGAGTAAGGCTTGGCACTTTTTCCACAGATGATGTTGACACAGTGCCACTACAGGAGGTAAACTTTAAGAAGTAAATATAAGATAGTCTCACCGAAAAAGGCGGACACATCTACACGTAACCACAGCAGGTTATTTGTATATGTGTCCGCCTTTTCTTATGAGGTCGCCGACTCCCTCGGTATGTTGGTTTTATGCAATGTTTCCAACATGCCACGGCTACCTCATAAGAAATGGTGGGCACGGAAAAACACCGTTTATAAAGGCTACTCTACTTGCGTGTCATGGTAGTGGATTCAAACCAAAGATGTGCTAACCGAAAAAGGCGGCGTATCAACAAAGAAGTAGTTTAACGACACAATAATTTAGTAATATGGCATTTCGACCAAAATCAGGAAAGTTCAAGACAGTTTGGCTTCCAGTAACACCATCAACAGCAATTCCGAAAGGAGATATTGTTTCTTGGGCATCTGGTAAGCTCATCCGAGCAACAGCCGCGACAACAGCCGTTTCGCACGCTGGAGTATTGGAGAAAGCAATTGCTGCAACTGACCCAGACTATGCAGTTGACCGACTCGTACCAGTTCTTGTTCCAATCGAGAAGAACTGTGTGTGGGAAGCAGACGTCACCTCTGGCCTCGTTATTGCTGACCGTGGTCTTGAAGTAGACCTTACAAACGGTTCAACAATTAACCGTGCCGCATCAGCTGTCGACGTAGCAATGTGTGTGGGTGTTCTTACAACCACAAAGGGTGATTTCCTTCTAAAAATCAACGGCGCTTATTAATCTCTAATAGTTAATCTATGGATTTATCAACAGTAAACCTCACTGACTTCGTACGAAACGCTGAGATTCTTTGGCTCAAAGGAGCTGAAAGTTTCACCGCAGTAGCTCGACGCTCAGGTTTGGTACGCGAAGTCGCGATTCCAAACAACACTGGAAACACTCGTGAGTTCAGTGAAATCGACCTTGAACTTTACGCTAAAGTAAAGAACGAGCGAGATGAAGCGAAGTTCGCTAAAGTACAACAGGGCTACTCAAAGGTGGGTACGCTATATCGTGTTGCGTTTGCGGAAGCAATCACATACGAAATGCGTTCACAAGGAAAGTACCTCGATGTGCAACAGCGTCTTCTTAATCTTCTTCCAACTGCGTCACGACGTATGGAATTGGATATCCAGCACCGTATCACTTTTGCGAACTCAACTTCGTACACTGATATGGATGGACGAACAGTGGACACTACTGTGGGTGACGGTCTTGCTCTTGCATCAACTGCTCACACAGTACGAGGTTCAGCTGTGACCTTCCGAAACCGTGTTGCCAACAACCCAGCTTTCTCAAAGGCTGCGTTGGAAACAATGGAAAAGATGCGTGTTGAAAACAGTATTAACCAATTCGGTCAAAAAGTTCCTGTAGCAGACAACATTCTGTTCACAACTGATGACCCGAACACAGTTAATACCGTGAAGGAAGTTCTCCGTTCAACTTCTTCAACAGCTGACAACACCAACGCTGGTGTAGTCAACGTTAACAGCAACAAGTACACTCACGTTATCATGCCGCTTATTGCGACTGACAAAGATGGTAACGTTGATAGCTCAAAGGCTAAGTACTGGGGTCTTGCAGACAGTATGCGTTCAGCTTTCTACCTTGGTGTTCATGAGGAACCTCATGTTATCCCACCAACAGTAGGTGATGGACAAAGCTCTCTCACTGACGACTGGTTGTTCAACGTTCGAGCAGGCTACATGTTGGTTATTCCAGCAGCTAGTTGGTTCGGTCTTTCCCTCGGAGATGCGTCTGCATAATCGAAAGGTTGTGTAGGTCCACTCAGTTCCTCACAGTACGTGGGGGACTGGAATGGACTTATAAGATATAATTAACACATATGCGAACTTCAATACCATACACAATATTAGACGCAGCAGCAGCAGTTGGCACAGGCCGACCAGTGCTTGTTCAAGATTTTAAGACCGTAGTATTTTCATTTGCGACAGCTGGTTCTGCTACGCTTACTGTAAAGTTTCAAGGTTCTAATGAAGAAGCCTGCCCTGATTTTTCTGCGGCTCAAAGTGTTGGAAACATGTGGGACTATATTGAAGTTATTGACCTCCAAAGTGGTTCGTCTGTTGCAGGAGACACAGGACTAGCAGTTGCTGGTGCTGATGACTTCCGAAACATTGAAGCAAACTTTAGTGGTATGCGATGGGTTTGTGCCACTGTCACCGCACGAACAGGCGGTTCCGTAACTGTAAAAGTACGATTATTCGATGAGAATTAATCTCTATATCTATGAGTAGGCGAGAAACAAAAACGCAAGTAGTAGACAAATCCGCTGAAAAGAAAAAGCGGGACGAACTTATTGCGTCTATCGCCGTAGAGACAGGGGTTCGTGACGACCTTAAAAAAGAAATTAAGGCGCTTAGTGAAGAATACGCAAAGGCCAAAGAAGAGATGACCGCCTTTGAAGCAAAGATTGATTTTTGGAAGAAAGCCACCGCTGATGCAGAGCGTGTATTTTTAGAGTGGGAGACAAAAGCCAAAGCAATGCACCAAGCAATTGCTGATGCTGAAATCCGCATTAAGGAACTAAATCGTGAAGAGAGTACTGCTAAAGCAAATCTCTCGCGCGTGCAGGTTGAATCAGCTGGTGAGATGGCGCAAATCCACAATCAAGTTGAAGCTGAAAAGCAGCGTATTGATGCCAACTTTGTAGTGCTGATGAATGAAAATACTCAACTTGAGCAACGTGTAAACGTTCTTAAAAGTACAGAAAACTCAATCATTGATGAAATCACCACTAAGCGTGCTGAGGTAATTAATCTTGATGGTGCAATCACGAAAGGCAAATCAATTCTCAGTCAGATTAATATGGATATTGAATCTGCTCGCGCAGCTTACCGTCAGTCACAGAAGCAAATCACCACCATTGATGTGCAGCTTGATGCGCTTAAGGCAGAGTTGACCATTAAGGATAAAGAAATCGCCGACAAAACTGCGGCGCTTCAAGTGCAAGAAAATGAAATGAACCAGAAAAAAGAACAACTGGTTGCTCTTGCTGTGCGTGAAAATCGTATAAACGAACTAGCTCCTGCAATTGAGGAACTATACCGAAAGGCAGGACTAAGTGTAAAAATTTAAGCTATGGCAGATAGAGCAACAAAACCAAAAGTCGATTCATACGGGCCAGTCGACGTTGAAGTCATTGGTGGAGTTGACGGGGCTTCCTCGTATCTTACTAAGCTAGAAGAAGCGTCTGGCACAGTGACATATGTAGGGAAAGCCGCAATCGGCTCTAGTGATGCTGCTGCTGTTTGGCAAATACAAAAACTGGAAACGGTTGGTGATTTGTTTTCAGTCAGTTGGGCGGGCGGAGATGCTTTGTTTGACAAAGTGTGGAACGACAGAGCTTCGTTAATTTACTCGTGATACAATTAAGAAAACATTATGGAAAAAAAATCTGAACCAGTAGTAATTGAAACATCTCAAAAGATGCTTACTACGCTAAGTCTTCTTCGAGAAAAAGTCTGCACAGCAACAGCAATGTCTCTTGATGAAGTAAAAGGGAAAACAATTATTATCAAAGGCGATATCGTCACCATTCAATAACGTATGTCAAAATCAAACACATTTGAGAATGATATTCTCCAACTATTATTCAACAACGTAGATATCGCAGACATTGGAGATGCTGCTGGTATTCAAAACTCTGCGGCAGCAGGGAACCTTTATGTCGCACTACACACAGCTGACCCAGGAGAAGCAGGAAATGCAACAACCAATGAAACAGCATATACAAACTATGCCCGTGTTGCTGTTGCTCGTACTGTAGGAGGATGGACGGTTGTTGGTGCTGCGGTAAATAACACCGCCCAAGTAACATTTCCTCAATGTGGAATCACTGGCGCAACCATCACTCACGCTTCTATTACTACTGCCGCATCAGGTGCTAGTAAAATCCTTTACTCTGGCGCGCTATCTAGCTCACTTGCTGTAGCAAACCAAATTACACCTTTCTTCGCAGCTGCAACAGGAATCACTATAACCGAAGACTAATATGGAACCAGTTATCGTATCAAAAGCTGACTACGAAGCTGGCAACTATCCCAAAGATGTACCAATCATGGTCGGGATGGATGTCGGTATGGAAGGCAAGGGAGGAATGAATGTGGGCAAAAAAGAACCCATGAAAATTGTTGTAACTATTAAGCCAGCATAATGATTCAGAACATCGAACAACTAGTCCAAGCTGAGTTAGACGGCAAGGAGCGCCGATACACTTGGCGGAAAACTCCATCGCAAGTAACAACAGCGGGCTTGTGGTTCGATTTGTCTATGAGTCCTGGTCGACCTGTACCAAAATACTGGTTTGATGCTCCTCCTGCTATTGCAAAAGGAGTTTTCTACTCTACTGATGGAGGACTAGAACATGGTGGCGGAGTATCGCCAAGTGAAAAATATTTACGTCTCACAACAGGACTGGCGACAGCGGCTACCGCTCTACCCCTCACAATGCTTCTTTGTGACTATCTTTTGTACTATCCATCAATTGATGACTCTGTTCTTGATGAACAGGTACTAGACAACACTGTGACACTTCCGCGGTATACTGATGGTGAGGGAGTACAAGTCATTGCGGTGTCGGTAGCAGGGCGAACTGGTGGTGCTCGATTTTATTTCACATACACCAATTCGGAAGGGGTTTCTGGGCGCATCTCACAGATTGCTTTTCAAAATTCCGCAGCAGCTCTTGGGACGCTACAAAACAGTGGAGTGAACAACAATGCAGCAGCAATGCCTTTTGTTGGATTACAAGCTGGTGATACTGGTGTTCGTTCAATAGATTCTGTGTTTATGCTTAATGCTGACGTAGGACTAATGACACTCATCCTCGTAAAGCCGCTCGGCACAAGTGTGATTCATGAAATTACCGCACCAGTAGAAAAGGATTACTTCTTGGAATCAGGTACTATCCCAAGAATTTACGATGACGCGTACCTTAGTTTTCTTTGTCTACCACAAGGGACATTAGCAGCAACCGCATTAATTGGGGACATTAAGACGGTATTCACTTAATAATAAATTTATATGTCAGGATTTACTTCACAAAACCAAATTATTCAAGCATTGACTAACGGTCAAACTTTTCGAGCTGACTGGTCAAAAAACTTTAACCCAACAGCAGCCGCTGTTGCAAACGAGTGGCACACACTGTTTCGTGGTAACGGAAATCCTGGCCCTGATGCTATTTTTGATGCTGGTGCCAACCTCACATTTCAACCTGTAAAAGACACAACGACTTCTGCTGCGTCTATTCAACACGGCGGTAACGTGGGTCCCAGCGTTGCTAAGTTTCTTCTTTCTGGTAGTGCTGTGTCTGCTGCTGCTACAGCACAACCATCTGTTGTCACCCTCATTGATATTATTGGGTTCTACCGTGTTACAACGGTAACAACTACGACTGCTCAAGCGACAACAAACACTCTCGCTCAGGTAGACAACTTTACTGCCGATGCTGGTAGCGACCTTTGTACATGGACGTCATCTGTAAACCTACCGCAAAACGTCCTTACTGGTACTCGTGTTCGTCTCACCACATCAGGTACACTTCCCGCTGGTCTTGCTCTTGCTACTGACTACTACGTCATCAAAGTAAGTGACACAACATTTGAACTCGCTTCTTCATATGCTAACGCTGTTGCGGGAACACAAATCAACATCACTGATGCTGGTACTGGCACCCACACAGTAAACTGGTTGCTCCCACGATATACCAACGGTGCTGGTCTTAACGCCATCATTTTCAACCCAGCCGCTACTGCGCTTGGTGCAGCAACTCCTAACCTTTCACTTAGTTATACCAACTCAGCACAGGTAGCTGGACGAGCAACGCCAGGAGTATTGCCTGTTGGTAAAACAGCCGCAGCTAACTCTATTATTCTTTACACTGGTGCCACTGGTGCAGGTAAATACAACTATGCTGTCCCGCGAGCGTCTGGCGATGCTGGTATCGCAGAAATTGCAACAATCCAAAACTCTACCTCATACGTCTCAGGTTCATACACAGTTGCACTCTACAAAGAGATTGCTCGCTTCCCAGTAACCACACTCGGTGTGGCTGCCGAACGTGACTTCCTCAACCAGCTCCCATCACTCCCACGTATCTACGATGGTGCCGCTCTCTACTTCCTTGTTGGTAGTGGTGCTGCTACGCCAGCTAACTCTGCCTTTTCGGGCAACCTTGACTTCATTTGGAATTAACCTATGGCATTACTTGGAAACTACAGCGTCATCTTGAAGAATCCAGCGACCTTCATTGGTGGTACGAGAGTTTCTAATGCTCGTAGTGCTTTCAATGCAAGCGGACAACTTAAGCAGCGATTCTATCCTGAAACAATAGAAGGGTTACCAACAACCACCGCTCTACCAGAAGGCTACCTCGCTCCTAATGCGTGGCTCCTTCCGTATGACCTTGGTTCTATGACTACCAGCAATCTTAATGGTGGTAGTTCTCTTGCGTCTGTGGGTGTCGCTGGTCTTGGGGGTGTCGTCATCATGGATGGTGTCGGCGTACTCGAAGCATCTGGCGGTCTTCTTGCAGGATTGGAAGTAAGTATTTCTGGTAACGGTAATTTGTCTGCCGTTGGCGGTGGATTACTTGAAGCGATTGTTGCTATGGCAGGTCAGGGGCTTTTGTCAGGAGCACTTGGCGCTACTGCTGGCCTTACCGTAGAAATGGCGGGTATCGGTACTCTTACTGCTTCTCCTCAAGCAACAGGAGAAATGGTACTAGAAATTTACGTTAACGAATCACAAGCAACAGTAAACCAGATTGTTGAAGCTGTTTGGTCAGCTCTTGCTGCTGAATACAATGAGTCAGGAACAATGGGACAAAAACTTAATGGCGCAGGTTCTGCTGGCGACCCATGGACAACTGACCTTACTACATACACAACACCAGGAACAGCTGGTAAAAAATTGAAAGATGTGTTGACAACAAACAAGTTCATTGGCCTTAAGTAAGTTATAATTATGAAAACCATTGCAAACATTAACAATAAGAAAACCGTAAATAGGAATATGTCAGAACCTGTTAGTAGCTTTGCAATATCATCTGTTGTAACACATGGTGTACTTGCTCTCTTTGGAGCTTTTGCCCACGCTATAAATGCCCACCGCTCTGGTCAAACAAAAGGATTTTTTGATTTCGTTGCTCTGATGGTACTTTCTTCTTTCTCAGGAGTAATTTTTGCGCTACTTGCTTTGCATACATTTGATAGCGAATACATTACTCTGGCCGCCGCAGGTTCTGGTGGCTTCCTGGGCATAGAAGGAATCACGTTTCTTGCTCCAAAAGTGAGAAATTTGGTCGCCAACTTTTTAACCACAAAATAAATTATAGAAAAAATATGCAACTACTTAAATTTTTATTTGGAAGAAAAGAAGAGGATTTCATTGGTATTTTACCTGATGACCGTAGCTTTTCTGAGGTGTCGAAAGACTGGATGGCAGAAGAAATCGCCAGCGCTGACGCGATGTTGCCGACTTTCCGAAAGGTAAAAAAGAACGGGTGGAAGAAGTACACTGTGCGGGACCAAAATGGTTCTGGCTCGTGTGTTTCTCAGGCATTGGCAAAAGGCTTTGAGGTTTTGTACAAACTAAAGACAGGTAAGACTGTCGTTTTCTCAGCTACACCAATTTACCAACCAAGAAAGAACTGGCCAGATGCAGGAATGTACATTCATGATGCGTTCAGTATTGCTGTGAAGCGAAATACTTGCCCAGAAGTAAACTGTAAAAGTCAGAAGATGACTGACAAAGAAATGGATGAAACAGTTGTCCCTACTGACGAAGAACTCTTCAATTTCCTTGATGCTGTGGCGTATGTCTCAATGCCAAAAGACTTTGATTACGTTGCTGCTTGGGTAGAGAAATTTGGCTTTGCACAAATCCACATTGCTGCTGACCGAAAGAGTTGGTCACGCGCGTTTCCACAGCTCGGTAGTTTGAACCGTGGCATCCGTCACGCTGTTGCCGTTGTTGATGCAGTCACCTACGACAAGACTCAATACCTTGTGATTGAAGATTCGTGGGGGGAGTTCGGAGAGTTTGTCGGGCAACGACTCATCTCACGAGAGGTCTTTAATGACATGTTCACTAGCGGAGCAGGATTTACCGTTCTTGAATACGACGTAAAAAAGAAAGCCAAGTTTGATAAGTTCAAGACTCGCATGGAGTACGGCTGGCAATTGCCAGAGATTGCACGCTTACAAGACTACCTGAAAGCCAAAGGATTCTTCCCGTCAAACGTTCAATCAACTGGTTATTACGGGGAAATCACAGCCCTCGCGGTGTATAATTTTCAGGTAGCCAACAAGGTAGCTTCGCCAATTGTCCTCAAAAAGTACAAGGGGTACTACTGCCACGAAGCCACCCTGAAAGCAATTAACAGTAATCTTTAATATATGTTCTCAAAAATGTTTACCCTACGAGATGGCGACGTATTCCGAGGTTTGGTAACCGCCATTTTCGCTAGTGCATTTGTCGTAATGTACGGCGTAGTAATGCAAGCTGGCTTCGATGTCTTTACGGCAGATTGGGCAGAAATTGGCCGAAATGTCATCAACGCTGCCTTTGCTTCCTTCTTTGGCTACCTCGGTAAGAACTTCATTACTGACAACCAAGGGCGTGTCGGCGGAGTAATCTAGGTGTACAATTGTGGTAGATGGTCTTTCCACAATAAAATACATCTCCAAAATATTCTCATTGAGTAAGACCGCTTCGGCGGTCTTATTCTGTGCACAATTTGTTTCTTGACCTTTGTAAAAGTGTTATACTTTAAGTAATAAATTAATTTTTCATGGCTTTCAATTACACCAGGTCACAATTTCTCCTCGACGTAAACGCGGGCATCCGCGGCAAGATTTCCATGATTGCTTCGCAAGAGAACTTTGCCAACCGTGTCATGCGAGATGTGATTGCTGACGTAGCGCTTCGCTCAACTCGCCGAAAACTAACTCTCGCTCCTGACCTTTTCCCAGAAATCCAGCAGTACGCTTGCCCATCAGACCTTTACGATGGTCGCATTATTGATATCCCAGCTCAAGCCAAGCGACATGATGGAGCTTTCGGCATGGTGCCCGTGCAACAGTTTAACGTTGGCACAATTGATGGAGACATTGCTATTGATGATTACAACGGCATCCGAACACTTCTTGTCGACAGTGCTGTAACAGCTGCGCACGCAACTCTCTCACCACTTGAAAGTATTACTTCTGGTGGCGGTAACTGGACAGCGATTGGTGACGCAACTAATATCCGTACCGATGGTGACGACTATGTGAAAGGAAACGGTAGTGTAGCGATGGACATTGGTGCAGGAGCAACAACTACCGCTGGTATTGAAAACGTAGCGCTCAACACTTTTGATATTACAGAGTTTCTTAATGGACGTAGCGCTGTTTTCGTCTGGGCTTTTATCTCTAGCACAACTGACATCGTTAGTTACTCTCTCCGTCTCGGCTCAAGCAACGCAAATTACTACACAAAAACCGTGACGACTCGTCACGACGGCAACCCATTTCAGCGCGGTTGGAATCTTCTCCGTTTCCCGCTCACAACACTTACAGAAACAGGAACAGTAGTTGATACAGCTATTGACTACGCAGCTATCATAATGAACAAGAACGTTGGTAAGGTTAACGAGCAGAACTTTAAGTTCAACTGGCTTGTAGTAATGGAAGGTGTAATTCACGATATTCTTTACTACTCAAAGTATGGCTGGGTAGACAACACAGGTACTTACCTCGAAAACTCAACTTCTGGTGACGACCTTCTTGTGGCTGACACATCAGAGTACAATCTTATCTTAGCCAAAGGTATTGCTATTGCTATGCGCCTTACCAACTTCCCACGAGAAGAAGTGGTCGACGCAGACAATATGTACAAGCAGGCGATGAATGTATACGGCGGAAACAACCCAGACGAATCACAAATAACCGTATCGACTTACCACCGATACAGCAATTAACTTTATGCAACAAGATAAAATTCTTGACATCGCCGACTTCTCACAAGGATTTTGGGCATCACTTGATACTACCAAAGCTCCCTTTGGCTCTCTTCGTAAAATGCGTAACGCACAGGTAACTGAGCGTGAAGGCATCGCTCCTCGTCCTGGTACTCTTCTCATTGGTACGAAAAACACATCAAACAATCCAATCAAAGGATTCTACACATTTAAAAAGTCTTTTGAAGCCAACGAAATTCTGATTAAGAACTACGATACCTTCATGGAAGGTTATTCTGCTAATCACGAAAGTGCTGGTTGGTTTCGTATTAAAGCTGGTTTCACACAAAACAAAGAGTTTGGTTACGTTCACTCACTCTTTAATACATCTAATGAAAACCTGCTCATTGGTGGCAATCAATTTAATCCTTTCTTTTCATATAACGGAGCTGTAATGACACTTAAGTCAGCTCGTGTTGGTGCTGAGACATCACTACTTGTGGATAGTGTTCTTGGTAGCGACTCTTATGAAAATAAAACGGCAACAGGTAGTAGTACAACAACCGTCACTGTAGCAACAGCAACTTGGACTCCTAGTCAATGGGTTGGGTTTTATATTTATTTTCCAGCTGGTGGTGCAGCAGGAAAGATAAGTAAAATTACTGCAAATACAGCAACTGTCATTACATTTGATGCTACTACTAACCCTGGTAGTGCTGCATTTGAAATCAGAAAAGCACTTATCCCTCCTACTGGCACACTCATCTACAACAACACAACTATTGCGTATACCGCGATTCCTTCAATCGACACAATTACAGTAGCGTCGGCTCACGCTGCCCCAATTAACACTATTGTCACACTGTCACCGACAGATTACGACGGTAACCCACGAGGTAACCGATTTACCAACTATCTTGGTCGAGTCATTATTGGTAATGTCCGTTCTGCCCTTGGACGAGATAGCGCAGGAGCATTGCAAGGTTCAGCGTCAGGTTCTACCGCGTTTCTTTCTAAGGTAAACAATCCTCTTGATTACACTTTTGCAGCTCCCCGTATTGCTGGTGAGGGAGACATGATTTCAATGCCTTACGGGGGAGGAGACATTACTGATGTGGTAGCGCAAGAAAACCAAGCGTATCTCTTTAAGCGCGACTACATTGAAGCCATCTCGTATACACAAGATGCTAATGACCTTGTGCAGCGAGAGCCGCTAAAGCCAGGAGTTGGAGCCGCTGGAAAAACTACTCGTGGGACAGACGATGTGTACTTCTTCACACCAGCTAAACAGTTTAGCTCCATTGGTCGCGTTCGTTCTCAGGATTCTCGTCCACAGACACAGGATATTGGATTTAAAATCAAGCGCTGGCTACAGCGTTGTGATGTAACTGATGCTGGTCGTGGCATTGAAGTGTCAGGTAAGGTTTACGTTCCAATCAAGTCGTCAGAACAATCTACTTACAATGACGTTGTGTTGGTGTACAACCGCAACAACAACTCTTTTGAGGGTATTTGGGACATCAGTGCGTTCGGACTTTCTGAGTTTAATAATAGCTACTACTACGCAGAAGCTGGGGGAGCAAACGTCTACAAGATGTTTAACACGCGCAACGCTGACGTAGAAGGAGACACGGCATATCCTTATTCATTTGAAGTGGCAACTCACTTCTTCAATCTACTGGCCTCAAAGCAGTACCAACAAGGTGTACACGGCATGGTTATTGAAGGGTATATTCGTGGCGGTACGACATTCTCCAATTTCTTATGGAAAGACTTTAACGAAACACCATCAGCCTCATTTACTTTCGCTTCATCAGATACTGGGTACCTAGACGGAGAAGGCTCAAACATCTATTGGGGAGACGCACCGATGGGTATTAATAACCTATCTATCGACTACTCTGACGTTGATGCCGATGGCCGACGCCACTTTGTGGCCAGAATCTACTTCCCATATATCTACGGTCAATACTTCTCAGTTGGCTGTACATCATCTGGTGTTGACCAAGACTTTGAAGTGACTCGTTTCGGTTTAATGATTGAAGAGGAAGAAGGAATCAACATAACAAAGGTGAAAGCGTCGTAGTTTACAGGTATAATAAAAACAAGATATGTCATTCAAACCAACATCAGTCCCAACAAAAAACCTACTTGTTTCTATTACAAGCGGCTCTCTTTCTTTTCGACTAAACAACATCAGAGGATGGAATGGCGCGAACCTAACTGCGGCTGACTTTGGTTCGCAAGGCTTTGTTGTTTTCCGTGACGCAGCTCGTACCAAGATGGAAATTGCTGAATTTGACCCATCTACTATCGCCAGTAACGACATCGTTCTTACCAAACGTGGACTTTCATTTGATGGAAACCTCTTGACAGAAGACGCTGCTCGCAAACTATCTTGGACAAAAGGTGACACATTCGTTGACCTCGGAACTGATGCCCCGCAACTATGGCAATGGCTTAAAGACTACATGGATGCTCTTGTTATTGCTGGTGCGCCAGACGCTACCACAGCAATTAAAGGACTTGTGAAATTGTCTTCCGCTCCGTCTGTCCCATCTAACCCTATTGCGCTTAGTGCAGAAGACCCAAAAGTAGACGCGATGGCAGGCGGAGGAGCTTTTGGTACACCTAGCGCAAGTAATAAGTTTATCACCGAACAGTACCCATATATTTCAGCCAACATGAACTTTGGTGATGGTTCAGATGGTGACGTTATTATTTCTGGTACTACGACACTGACTCGTGACATGTACTACAATAACCTTACGGTTAATGCGACGTTAAATACTGACGGTTATAGAATTTTCGTTAAAGGTACACTTTCTGGTACTGGTACAATCGCAAACGACAATACAAGTGCTGGTACAGCAGGAGGAAATACTGGTAGTGGTAACCCAGGAACAGGGGGTGCCGCAAAAGGTTCTGGCCCATGGAAAGGGGTCGCTGGGGTTAGTGGTGGTTCAGGAGGTGACCAATCGCCTGTTGCTCAACCTGGTGTAGCTGGAATTGCTGGTGATAAAGGTCTTGCTGGGGCTGCGGGAGGAGCAGGGGGGACTGGCTATACAGGCAGTCCTGGTGGAGCTGCTGGTGCTGGCGGAACTTTTAATGCAACTAAGCCATTTGTTGATAGGTTCAATGTAATGAATTTTGCTTACTTCAACCCACCAACAGCATTTGCTTTGTATACAATTCCTGGCGCGGGAGGGGGCGGAGGTGGTGAAGGACGAAACTCTGTACTTTATGGAGGAGGTGGTGGCGGTTCTGGTGCATCAGGTGGTGTGATAATCATTGTTGCCAAGATTTGGGCAGGAAGTTTCGTTATCTCTGCCAATGGTAGTAACGGAGGAAACGGAGGAGGAGCTGTTAGTGGGACTTACGGAGGAGGAGGTGGTGGAGCAGGTGGTTCAGGCGGTGTTGTGGTCGTGCTCTTTGGTACAAAGACATGGACTGGTTCATACAGCCTCACAGGAGGAACAGGTGGCACAGGAGGTGTTGGTGGTACTGGAAACGGAGCCAACGGCAACACTGGAACAACTGGAACTTCTTACGAGTACAACGTAAATTCATTAATGTAATATGTCATTTAAACCAACATCAGTTCCAACAAAAAGACTGTCTGCGTCAATTACTTCGACGCAACTAACCTTTAAGTTGGACGACATCATCGGATGGAACGGAGTCGCTTTGACTGCGGCTGATTTTGGTACACAAGGATATGGAGTTTTTCGTAATGGCCGTCGTGACCTAATTGAAATTTTTGAATTTGACCCAGCTACTATTGCGTCTGCTTCAATTACTATTGTGCGTCGTGGACTTAAATTTGATGGAGACGCTACAACAGAAGTTGCTGGCAATAAATTAGAATGGACAGCTGGTGATACTTTTGTAGACCTCGGTACAGATACTCCTCAGCTGTGGCAATGGTTAAAAACATATGTAGATGAAGCAACATATGCAGGATTAACGCAAACAGCATTTGATGCGTTTCTCAGTGCCTCAACTGCCTCTTCTAAAATTCTTATTACAGCAATTGAAACAACTACTGGTGTAACTCATTCTCTTACAACAGTAGCAGGTCAAAGAGTTTTAGTTTTTGCGAAAGGAAACATAACCCACGCACTTAACGGTGAAGCGCCAAGAAACATGTACCTAAACTATAATGCAGTCCAAAAAGATACTGTTCGAGGAGCGTCTGATAGTGATGGCACATCTGCTGCTACTCCTTTCTTTATGATGTATACAGAAGTACCAGGAGCAGCAACCCAAAACATTACAGTGACGAGTGACGCAGCGTTAGAAAATGTGGTAATTACAGTTATTAAATTTTAATATATGGCATCTTTAAAATCAAAATTCAAAAGCGTAGTAAGTACTGCAAAAAATAAAGTTACTAGCGCAATCAAAAAAGTATCTAGCTCACTAGGTGCTTCTGTTGCGTCTTCGCAGAATCAATCAAAAGCTCCAACGGTAAAGATGCCGTCTATTCCTTCTGGTCCACAATCAAAGCTGCCATCTAAATCCTCCTCCACGTATATAAGTCCTACGGCCAAATATACTCAACCAACTGCTGCGCAACAAAATACAGTTAACCAGCTAAAAAATACTGTCGCACAGTTGACTAGCCAAATGAAAAACGGCCCGAACCAATCGTACATGCCGCCAAATCAAAGTACGATTCCTTCACCGTCTTCAACTCAGTTTTTCACCGACCCAAAAACAGGTAAAAATACTTACGGTAAAGTAAACCAAAGCAACGTTCCTAAAAAAAGCGTTCAGCAAATTGTTGATGAAGCGACAGGGGGAGTCGATGGGCCACAAAGCAAGATTCCCACAAGCGGGAAATCTTCTTCAATGTATCAGTCTCTTTCTACCCAACTTCTTGAAGAAGGATATTCTGAGATTGATATTCAAGCAGCGCTTGATGAAGCGGGCGTGCTTCCTGGGGACGAAACAAATATGAGCTTTGCAAGTAGCTCCCGCTCATCTAGTTCTGGTGGAGGAGCTAATTCTTCTGGCGGGTCTGTAAACAATAGTGTTTCAGAAGGTAGTGGTGGAGGTGGTGCAAGTGGTGGTTCGTCTGCTCTTGATGAACTACGAAAAGCTCGTGCCGAAGCTGATAAAATTGCCAAAGAATCAGAAGACCTTTACAAGAAAGACCAAACTGCCGCATCTGATATTGTCTCCTCTGACGAGAGCGTCATTCGTGATGAAGCCGACGCAATGAGTAAACTTAAAGACACTGACCTTACGCCAACACGGGAGAACTTACGTCTCCTTGATGCGGAAATCCGTCGCAACGAAGAGCAACTCAACAACGAACTCCAATCAATTGGCGGAGCTTTTGATGCGCAAAAAGCAGGCGACATTAACAATCAAGCTGGTGAAGCAGGACAACTTGCTATGGGTATTGCTGGTGCGGGCGGGTTCTTGGGCTTCTCAGGTAGTGGTGCTGGCGTGATGCTTAAGCTCGCAGAAAGTCACCGAGCTGAACTTAACTTGCTTGAATCACAGCGACAACGAGCACTTACCGAAGCCCGCGCAGCTGCTGCTGAACGTCGATTCGATATTGTACAGCTTAAAGCTAAAGAAATTGCTCGTATTGACCAAGAGACATATGACCGTACTGAGACATACAACAACCGTGTTCGTAAAGAAGCGGAAGCTGGTGCGCTCAAAGCTACAAAGCTTAAAGAGCAAAGTGATATCTTTAGTGCTATTAAAGGTGGAGCAAAGACAGTTGAAGCAATCTTCAACAAGCTTGGCGGTACAGTGGATGTCGACACAATTAACGACATGCTTGAAAATGTCAGCTCAGGTAGTGGTAGCTTCAAATTCTCAGCCACACAGACAGCTGGCCTTATCGGTGCTGGTATGGGACTTGATGATATTGCTGCGTTCAATGAATACGTCAGTGAAAACGGCTACGACGCGACTATTAAAGGGATGCTTACACCAGGACAGCGAGCAGCTGCCGATAAAATCTTTACTACAGGAGCAGTTGGCTCTGGTACAGGTGGGGGATTCACCGCTCAAGAACAACGTAAGCTCGAACAGGCAGGACTCTTGCGTGCTCCACGACAAGACCAGCTTGACTACTTGTATGGTTCTAAGGGCGATACTGTTGAATACAAGTCACCATACACCTCACAAATTCTTGAAGGACTTACTACTATCGACTCACTTCCTCGTGAGCTTCAAGCAGCTGCCCGTGAAGACCTAAACAACCTTGGTTTCGCCACAGACAACGTACCAGAATGGTACCAAGACTATAGTGATGTAACCAATATGCAATCTACATCACCTGATGTACTTAAGTCTGAATGGACAACCTTCCGCAAGACTGCTCTTGGTGAACCAATTGTTACCGAAGAAGATGACGGTGGTGGACCTTGGTGGAAATTCTGGGATTAAAAATATATGTCACTACAAGATTTCATTGACGCACGAACACAAAAAAATCCTGCTGGCTACAGCATGATGGATGTTATCGCTGCTCATAAAAAAGCGGGGACTGCTAGTAAAGCAGCTAAATTTTATGATGCTCCTGCGCCAACTAGCACAGTTAAATTATCAGACAAATTAGCCGCGGCCAAGCCTGTTGAGCCAGCCGAAGAATCATTCTTCACTCGCACATCAGATAGTTGGCGAGCACTTCGCAACAATGAGTTTACTGTTGGTGATGTTGTAAAAGAAATGCCAGGAGCTTTTGCTGACACTGTTGATGGTGTCACAGGCTTTGTCGCACCAGCTCTCAATAAATTCTTCAAGACAACAGGAAGTATCTTTGGTGAAGGTCTTGCTTATGCAATTGACCCAACCGTCCGCGAACAGTACAAAGCTGGTAACCTCGATATCCTCCCAACTATTACGAAGATGACAGTGCCCAAACTTGCAAAATATACTATGGCCGCTGGACTGGAAACAGCCATCTTCCGTAGTATTCCAAACGTTGCAAAATTGAAGCTCACACAACTTGGGGGAGTCGGCGCACTAGAAGGAGTAGGTTTCGCTATATCAGAAGGTATGGCTAAGGATGAAACACCAGAAGAAATCTTAAAGAAGATGCCGTTGTACGGCGTATCGGGTGCAGCGATGGCTGTGCTCACACCGTTTATGATTCCACTTCTCCGTACAGAAGTAACGCACATGCCTGGGCAATTGCGTAACATGTTCAAGAAGGTTGAGCAGGACATTGTTGAAACTGAGACACGAAAGCTGTCGGTCTTTTCTGAGAAGAGCATCCCGACAGCTGTTCCTGTCAGTACACCAAACAAGCGCTACCATGCGTACCTTCGTTCCCAGGGTTACGAACCATACATCCCAGACGAGCAATTGCCTGTCATCCAAGGCGGTCCAAAAGTCGATAAGAGTCGTGACTTACCTAACGTGCCAGAAGGCCGTGTGGAGCCTGTCATTAAGACTAAAGACCTTGAGCCACCAAAGGTAAGCTCACCAAAGACTGCTGTTGAAGTAGAGGAAGATTACCTTCGCTCACAAGGTTACGAACCGTACATTCCTGATGCTGAACTACCTGTTATCCAAACACAAGGACGTTCACCAAAAGGCACAGTGGCACCAAAGCCACCAGCTGTTCCAAAATCTACTGAGCCAAAAACTGAATACGTCTACGATGTTGCACAGCCACAAAAAGCACAGGCTGATATTGTTGCGTCTAAACCAAAGACTGTTTCAATCAAGGCCGAAGACGGCACAACAAAGACCTACGTTAAGTCTGCGCCAGCAACTAGCGTAACGCCAGAGGTCGTGAAAGGCGACACAGTAGCCGTGCCAGCTAGTCAGTTACCTGTTGGTGAAGGAGCAACCGCCGTCAGTCGACTCGAAGAACGTATGGTACGAGCGTCTGACACACCAGAAGCCAACCGACTACAAGGCGAGAAGCGTGCTACCTACCAGCAAATGACTAAGGCTGACCAAATGAAGAAGGCTGCAACCTACGTTACCGAGAACCCAGAAGAAGCGATGGCGGTACTACGTGGCGAAAAAGCGGCACCAGACGGCATCCTTGATAACGCTATTGCGCTCGCTCTCAGTAAGCAGGCTGACGCAACGGGGGACCGACAACTTGCTGTCCGTCTTGCGTCTCTCCGTTCAACTCGCGCAGGACAGGAAATCAGTCTCCTTACCGAAGCTGACCCAGACAGTATTGTTTCGGTACTTGAAACTATCATTAAAGCTCGCAAAGAACGGGCTATTCGTACTACGAAGAAAGGTACGAGCGTGACCAAAGAAGTTGAAGCCACAAAGAAGTCTGCTGAAAGCGCGTTATCCAAAGCTCAGTTGAAAGTAGCGGACGCTGAGAAATTAATTGATGATATACTTTGTTAATATGAAACGCGTTTGTCTACCAAAAAAAGAAAGAGACGACTTCGTTGCCGCGCTCAAAAGCAAGCAACTAAACATTGCTGACTTGTACAAAATGACCAGCGCCGAGCGTAATGCTGCTTTCTCAAAAGTGGCGGGCGAAGACTTCGGTAAAATAATCAACGCCCGCTTTGAACGAGCGATGGTGAGTAAGCAGCGTACCGCAATGATGCAATGGGTGAAGTCGACTATCTCGGCTAAAGACCCAATTCGTCGTGACATGCTCAAGAAGGTGGGCAAGATAGAAGAAGTGCTTACGTCAGGACGACAAGGCGACTTCCTTACTGACCTCGCAGAATCTAAGCTCGGTCTTGGTGTATCAGAAGCGGAAGCAGAATCAATCGTTCGTCTTAAAAAGGCAGTTGATGATACTCGTGCTCTAGTGCCAGAAGACTCTCCAATCCGCAGTAAAGAGCGTATGGAATATGGTATGGCGCTTGACCGCTTCAGGACCTACGTCGGTGACTTGAAGCTAGATGCTGATACCCTTAGCTGGTCTGAACGTCTGTCTCCTAAAAACTTCGGTACCAATATCATTGATGCAGCGGGCACAGCCAAGTCTCTCGTAGCTACACTCGACAACTCTTTTATTGGACGACAAGGTATCAAGACCCTGCTTCGTGGTGACTACAAGATTTGGGGAGACGCGTTCAAGACATCGTTTAAATTGATGGGACAGGAAATGATGCAGAAGTCCCCAGGCTTATTTAAAGACCGTGGCGACGCTGTAATGGCAGCGCTTCGTGCTGATGTGTTCTCTCGTCCAAACGCCATGAACGGCAAATACGCTGCTGCTAAAAATGGCTACGGGCTTGGTATCTTCCATGAAGAAGCGTTCCCTACCTCTATTCCAAGTCGTATTCCCTTCTTAGGTAAGGTGTTTAAAGCGTCTGAATCTGCCTTCACAGGCTCTGCTTTAAAAATGCGTGCTGAACTAGCTGATGCCGTTATCGCCGCAGCTGAGAAGAACGGTATCGACATGCTTGATGAGACACAGGCCACAGCACTCGGTAATCTCGTTACATCTCTCACAGGACGCGGGGAGCTTACTACTACCGCAGCGATGGGTAAGGAAATCAATGCGCTCATGTTCGCTCCACGTTTCTTGAAGTCTAACTTCAATACGCTTACTGCTCACACTTTTGATAAAACAATGACTCCGTACGCACGTAAGCAAGCGGCTCTTTCGACTGCTAAAATTGCCGCGTCACTTACTGCCATCCTTACTGTTGCTGACATGATGAATCCAGGTAGTGTTGAGTGGGACCCGCGCAGTACTAACTTCGGTAAAATTACTATCGGAGAAAAGAAGTACGACATCACAGGAGGTATGTCTGGCTTGATTGTACTCGGCTCACGTATTGTGCCAACACTCCGTAATGGTGAATGGGGCTTTTGGACAAAGAGTCCAAAGACAGGCAAGTACACTAAGATGAGCCAAGGAAACTTTGGTGAGCAAACTGCGCTCGATACATTTGAAAACTTCTTTGAAGGAAAGCTCTCTCCTGCCGCGGGCGCGCTTCGTGATATTTGGAAAGGCTCAAAGTACAACGGCGAGAAGCCAACGATTGTAAATACCGCCACAGGTCTTATTGTCCCTATCTCGTATCAGGTACTGCAAGAAGAGCTGGCCAAAGGCAACGACGATATCCTCTTTGCCATGATTGCAGAAGGTCTTGGTTTCTCTTCTACTGACTCTAGTCTCGGTGCCTATGGTAAGAAGTGGGACGAACTAAAGACCAATGAAGGGGAGAAAGAAATGAACCAAGCCTTGCGTGAGATGACTGCAAACTTCAACAAAGAAGTTGAGAAATTGCAGAAGTCACCAGACTGGAAGAAGATGACCAACGAAGAGCAAGGTGAGGCCATCCAAAAAATTAAGGATGATGAAGCGAAACTAATCTTTGACTCATATGGAATCAAATAAACAATCATTACGCGAAAAACTCTTTGGCCCGCTCAAGGCCCTTCGCACTAAAATTGCCGAAGCTGCCGACACAGTGGCTGATGCAATGCCCGCGTCAACGTACACCTACACACGCCCTGAAAAGCCTGCGCAGTCAGTATTAGACACACCAGTATTAAAGGCTGGGCAATTCGATGCAGAGCCAGAAATAAAGGTGGACAACGGGGCACTTGTACCTAATAAGATGAACGAAAAGATTGTCTCGCCAAAGCCAAAGACCGTGCCGAAGAACGCTGTAAAGATTATGGCCGAAGACGACATGCCAGAAGGCGCAGGACAGGTTGAGCGCATCGGTAGCGAGCTGTACCAAATACCAAACAAAGGAACCTACACACTAAAAGACCGCGGGGTTTCTCTTTCTCAGGAAGAGATTGAACGCGCACTTAAGCCGATGCTGTACTCGGAGATTGCGCCACACGGCACGGGGGCAGGACAACGACCTAAAGAAAAAGTGGAACTTGAGATGCGTGCCATTATGAACACAGTGCTTAACCGTTCCAAGAACCGCAAGAAGCCAGTGACCGATATCATTAATGAACCAAATCAATATCAAGGCGTTGGTACGCCAAAGTACAACAACTTCGGTACGACTACTGACCCACTTGAAAAAGAACAGGTAGACTTTATTAATGAGACGATGGGTAAGATTTTATCTGAAATAGAAAACGGCACCTTCCAAGACAATGTTGGTGGTGCCGAGTTCTATGGTCATCTTAAAGATGGAACCATTCGTGCGTTTGATACGTGGGAGGAATACAAGAAAGCGATTAACGCGGGACTTGTGAAGTAAGATAAGCCACGTACTCATCTAGTTGCTTATACAAGACATCGTGACCGCCTGGTAGAGCTTCTATCTGGCGGTCTTCTTGTATGTGGACGGCTTCGGTTTCTGATGTGTGTGCGCCACCAGACTGAATGTCAGGGCGTACAATACGCAAGAGTACACCGCCGTTGTCTTTAACTGCCTTCGCTTCATTAAAGAAACGAACGTCGTCAGCCACAATCCACTTACCTTTATTAATCATTGTGCTCGCTATCCACTGATTAACCCAGTAGTCTTCATTATCTGCGCGACGCACCTCTGTTCCGTAGTTCTGCATAAGCGCACGGACAGGAGCGGGTTTCTCTTCAAACAACCAGTCAATCATCTCTGGCGTGACATCATCAACACTGGTGTCTGGGAAGTAGAAACACGCAAGAACTTTTAGGAGGTCGGGGAACTTAGCCTTAATCTCTTCGACCAATGCGGTCTTAAAATTAATGCGGACAAACCCGTATCGCTCCTCTAAGTACTTCGCTGCGGTACTCTTTCCCGACTGCTTGAATCCCATTAGCCCGATTATCATACTACTTCTTTTTACGGTAGGTAATAAACGGCTCACTGTTAGTGAATGACGCAACGCCAGTCTGCTCCTCTTCTTTCTTCGCATCCTTCAACTGAGCTTCAAGCTCTTGTGTTGGCTGGGTGTATCGCCAGACCTTTCGGTACCCGCGAGTGAACACGCCTGTGCCAGCATCAATCTTTGTCTCATCAGGGATGAGGTCAATGAGCTGTGGCTTCAACTCTTCAATCTTGAGTTCAAGGTCAGCGATTGCTTCCTTCGTCTCGGCGTACTCCAAGAATAGCGCTTTGGCTTCTGGTGTCATAAATGTTTTTTCTTACTGCGAAATAATTGTCACTCTTCGTCTCGGCTTCTTTAAGTACTTTGTAGTGAGTGTCGCAAACAGGTACAGATGCTCTTAACCCTGAATGGTAATCCCCCTCCTGTTCGCAAACGACACACTTCATACTATCGAATCCTGAGATGCGTTCTCGCTTGCTTACGGCACTCCTTGTGGAAGTATGCAAGCTGTCCAGCGGAAACTAACATTGGCTTACGGCACATCCCACATATCTTTTCTTCGCGTTCTTGTGCGGGCATCATCTCGGCTCTTCGGGTGACAACATTGTCGTCCGCGTCGAACTTTCTGATTAGCTTTGTTAATGTTGCCTTCGCCATATTATCGGTTGACCATCCACATTTTAATTAAGATTGGCATTACTTCATCAGCGTGCCCTTCAATTGAGCCAAGAATACAAGCTGCAACTTCTGGTGAGTTTACTTGCTTCATAGAGGAAGTACCTCTGTTGTTTTTTGTATCAAGAACGATGATAACTCCTGAGCCGTCCTTTGCTGAGATAGCGTCAACCATTTCGTGGATGTTTTTAATATCCTTTGCGCTCGCTGTTGCTTTTGACTTAGTTTTCACTTTGACTCCTACTGCTTTCTTAACTGCTTTTTTAGCTACTACTTTTTTAGTTGCCATACTATAGTGTGATTACGGTTTTTTTAATTAATGGTTCAAGTGGCGGTGTTGTTCGACGAGCGAACGCGCTCACTTCGTTGATTGCTAAGAACGCCTTAGCTGCGGACTTTGGGTCAGCGATGACTCCAATCTCAAAGAACGGCTTTGTCTTATCGAGACGGATAATCCATTGACGCTTGCATCGTACCTTGGTCATTTCATACAACGCCATGTCGTATGCCATCACCTGTAGTGCGTAGTCGAACTTCGCCATTGGTCCGATACCAAAGATTTGATTGGAGGTCTTCCAGTCACAGAGCGTTGGTATCAGTTGTTCTTGGCGGTTACAGTGAGCACAAGCAATCTTGTCCTTACCTTTCTCCATCCATGAGTGTTGGCATGTTGGACTGCCGACACGTTCCTTGTACACCTCTCCAATCAAGAAGAGTGAGTCAAGCGTCCCTGCATATCCGTGCTTCTTTGAAAGAACTTTCTTCTCGGACACAATCGGGAACATCGTCCGTGTGTCAAAGAATTGTACCGCACCTAAGCCTGCGCAGATACCTTCGTTGCTTGTCTCTGCGGTTTTAAAGGCCGTGATGTCGGCTGGGCGCACTCCTGTTTCAATCCATTGTTTGACGTAGCCATCCACGAGGTCGTGGCCATGCGTCCCCCAGGTGCCTGCCCTTCTAAGGTCATGCACATGGGCTTCGCGTGCGTAGGCGAACGTCTCAGCGATGTTGTCGACATTATAGTCAGGACTCATCATTACCGACTGAATGTGGTCAACCGCTTTGTCAGCTGCCATTTGCTTGTAGTAAGCGCGGGACAGAAGACTTGTCTTGGTGGTCACACTAGCGTACACCTGACCATCTTCCACATCTTGGTAGAAGTGCTGTGACTCTGTGTGTCGTGGCACAACTCGTCCATCATAGAAGACGATGTTGATGCGGTCACGCATTTCAATGGCTAATGATGGCGTGAACATAACTATCCGTTTAGACTGGTTGTAAATTCCACTTCGTACCAATCTTCTGCCATCAAGTCAACCATTGATGGCGACCAAGTTCCAATACTGTCATCGCTTCCACACATATCAATATGAGGACGGTACGTCACCTTTGTTCCTTCTCTATAAAACTTGTTTAGTGGCGCTCGATTAACTTCAAATTGACTACCGTCAACAAGAAACACAAAGCGAGCATTTCTCCATTGTCGTCTTCCAAGTTTTTTCCCCTCTTTAATAAGAGCTAGTGCTGATTCAAAATTCATACAATTGTTTTTTATTTCGTGTGCTTGCGACCAAGTGCCTGCTTTACTATAAGCTACTGACAAGCCTAGAACATGCCAGAAGGGTTCGAGCCATAACTTTGCACCCAGTCACCAGCACACGAATGTGTGCCAGTAATTCTTAAATCTCGCCAGCGTTAGGGTCGATACCAAACTCCTTCATTACAGCTTCGTCTGCTCGCTTGTGGAGCACTTCAAACTGCTTGAAGTCGTTACCAGAAGAGGTTTTAATCTTTTCTTTGTAGGTAACCTTGGCGACGAAGTTCTTTAGACCGTACTTAATGATACAGCCAGACAACTTGTCGTGAAGGTCTTTAGGAGCGTAGAAAGACTGTGCTCCGTTCTTGGTAATAACGTGGTAGTTGTTCGCTTCACCCTTCGCAGTATTCTTGCGTTCGTAAGCGGTTACGAGTCCAGTGAAACTTTCACCTTCATTCTCGAACTTGATAAACCCACCCGATGCCTCCTCTTCCCATCCATCGTTGTTCTTTGTAGCTTCGTTAGACATAAATTATTTATTCTATTTATTTACTGGCCGTCTAAATCGCGGTCAGATGTCCGTGTTCAAGTCCTCAGCTGAGGAACTTGAACAACGGGCATCCAACTACGACTTGTTGAATAGCTCAATTTCATTCTTAGCAGCAGGTTTCTTGTCAGCGATGCGTGAGACTGTCGATACATTCATATTCATGATGTTGGCAACACTTGATACAGTGAACCCATGGTTGACTAATTGCCAAACAATGTTGTTCCGTGCGCTTCGTTCAAGTGGTGTAAGTTCTTTGTTTTTCATGGGTTATAATGTTATCAACAATTTATTTTTTGACAGGTTCTCTTCGATACATGTATACTATCAGGGTGCAAAAAATATTGCAAGTGGATAAACTCTCGTGCAATATATTTTGCAATTACTAACCTAATCAATTTGTCATGACAAACAAAGAAAGTGAAGTTACTGCGGAAGCAGAAGTACAGACTGATACAGTCGAGGAAACTGTTGCCACAGAAACAGAAGTTTCCGAAGAAGTAGCTACAGCCGCTACTGATGAAGTTGCTTCTGGTGACGGAGTGGAGACTGTCGCCGAAGCTGCGCTGGAAGAGCAACCAGCAGAGGAAGTGGCCTATGCGCCCCGACCATCTGACGGACAGCCAGTGTAAGTAACGAACATGTTTTGGTCATCACTCGCGATGTGGTGACCAATATCATGGATATTACAAACAACTGGTACAACTACCTACATACAGAGAGAAAACTCTCACACGATGTCATTAAGATGGCAGGTTTAGATGTGCATAAAGATATGCTCAAAATTCCTGTGTATGATGCTGACGGCAAAGTGCTGTTCAGTAAATACCGTCGCTCTCCTTGGGGCGACCAGAGCGGTCCAAAATACCAATACGAAGTTGGCTCAAAGACATCTCTCTATGGCATTGACCACATGAGCGACGAGATGGTCATTAGCGAAGGCGAGCTTGATGCACTGTCGCTAATAACGTGTGGATTCAACGCCTGTAGCTCTACGGGCGGGGCGATGTCCTTCCAAGAAGAGTGGGTACCGTTGTTCAATAATCGCAAGGTCACTATCATGTTTGATAATGACGATGTGGGTATTACGGGAGCGGTTCGCGCAGGCAAGATGCTTCGTAAGTTTACATATCGTTGGATTCCTCCACGGTTCGGTAAAGATGCCAGCGACGTTTTGATGCAACACGGCCATGATAAGCTAAAGGAACTAATGGCCAGTGGCGAAAATTGCATCCACATGGATATCCCTGACCTGACGACAAAGCGCGCCCGCCGTGACTATATGAAGGTATTAAAATTAACATTGCGAGACATGACACATGGTTCAATCGGGAGTGAATTTCTACGCTCTTTGATGCTCGACATCAAGATGTCGCTCGTTGAAGTCGCCCCGAAGGCGTATCACCCTGACCAATCGTCTCCTGAATTGGAGCGTGCGAAGGCGTACCCGATTGAAAACATTATCAAGGTCGTTCGGCGTCAAGCGATTTGTCCTTTTCATAAAAACGGAGCAGAAAAAACAGGCTCTCTTTACATATATCCTGATAACCACGCTTTTTGTTTTGGACAGTGCAGAAAACCATTTGATGCAATAAACATTGCTATGCATGTATGGAATATTGATTTTAAAGAAGCTCTTAAGCGCCTGTCATCATGAGTGAGAATAAAGAGCACGTAACATTCGCTCAAATACAACAAGTATTCGACTCATTTCTCTTGCTTAAAGACCGTGATTTCATTCGTCTCACGCTCGCAGTTATCATCGGTAACCAAATTAGTACCCGTCGACCTATCTGGCTCATGCTCGTAGCACCACCGTCTTCTGGTAAAACTACGGCTCTTAATGCTTTGCTCGACTTGGAAGTGATGACAAAATCTGGTGAAAAGATGCAACCGACACACAGTATCAGTGACATCACTGAGAAGACGTTTGCATCAGGAGCGATGCGTAACGATAAAGAGACATCACTTCTTAATCGTCTACCGATTGGTGGTGTCCTTATGTTCAAGGACTTCACTTCGATTCTCAGTAAGCGGGAAGAGGAGCGACGCAACATCATGTCTCAGCTTCGTGAGATTTACGACGGCGCGTACCGTAAAGAGTTCGGTACTGGTGAAGAGGTAAACTGGCGCGGAAAGATTGGCGCGATTGGTGGTGTGACACAAGCTATCTATCAGCACCTAGAGTCAATGTCAGTGATGGGTGACCGATTCATGCTGTACCAGATTCCACAACCAGACCGTAAAGAAGTGTTGAAGTTCAAGCTCAAGCAAGAGCGAGAAGGGACTACCGAAGATGTACAAATGCCGATTGCTAAAGCGATGGTACACCAATATATGCAACAAGCGTTCGACGCTTTGCAGGATGTAAAGATTGAGCTTGATGAGAAGACCGAAGATGAGATTATCGACGTTGCCGACTTCTGTACGATGGTGCGTTCAGGTATCATCACGCACTCATTTACTGGCGCTATCCTTTTCGTACCAGAGCCAGAGATGCCAGCACGTATGTTTGAACAAATGCTCGCACTCGCGTCTACACTTCTTTTGATGCGTAAGATTGATAACCCAGACGCAGAAGCGAAGCTAGAGCCAAACGACTTTAAGATGATGTACAAGATTGCGTTCGACTCTATTCCAATCGTTCGTCGTATTGCTCTCTACCACCTTGCTAAATACACACAAGGTGTCAGCACATCAGGACTAGGGCGCGCTACTAACTACCCGACAAAGACCGTGGAAGCGTGGCTCGAACAACTTACTGCCCTTGGTGTAGTCACGCGTGTGAAGAAGGACGGCTTCGGTAACTGGTGGAAGATGTTGCCAGAATACCGCAACTTGATGGTAAAGCTACAAGGCGTGCAGGTGATTGATGGATTCATGCAGGACGAAGAAGCTAATGATGATGCCGCTAATGCGGAGTGGGAAAAGGATAAGGCGTTGGTTGGTTATGAGGATGAAGAATTATCAGAACGTCTACGCGAAGACCCTATGGATTTCTAGTATGGAATTAATGCCACATCAAAAACGAGCAGTAGAACGCAACGGCAGAAAAGAGCTGTGGAATTGGAGTATGCGTACAGGCAAGACTTGGCCCGCATCACTCTGGTCAAACCACGAGTGTCGCAACCGTAACCCCTACGTGCTCTGTCTCAAGAAGGATAAGAAGCCCTGGATTAAAGCAGCACCACATGCCACCGTCCTCACCAAAGAAGAGTTCAAGAAGTGTTGGAAGGAAATTGATAACCCATCGTGCGTAGTGATTGATGAAAGTCACTGGGCGCACGGCGCGGTCTTCACTAAGCAGTCCTCTCAGCAAGCCCGCGACGTCTATAACTTCGTGAAGAAGTGGCCAGAGATGGATGTCCTGCTCACTACCGCCACGCCTGTGCGTAACGACCCGTCCTCACTTCACACCGCTCTTTGTCTCATTGGCCATTACATGCCATGGAACATGTGGCGAGACAGGATGTACGAGTTGACCTACCTACCATACCTACCGCGTCCAGCTTGGATGCCAAAGAAAAATTGGAGGGAGTTGTGCCGACCATACCTAGACAAGTACGCAGACATTGTGACACTTGCCGATGTGGTCGACCACCTACCGCCTGAGACTCATGAAGTGATTGAAGTGAAGACGGAGCTGTATGAGCCAGCAGAAGACGAAAGTGTTGTGTGGACAACTGAGCACCAACACGAGCAGTCAGAGAAGGCTAAGGCCATCATAGAGCTGGGTGACAAAGCGCGTAAGCTCATCATTATTGCTCACTACACCAAGACGATTAAAGACTTGGAGAAGAAGCTCGCTAAATCAAAACCTGTGTTCGTACTCAACGGACAGACCAAAGACCAAGACCAAGTGATTAAAGATGCCCAAGCTGCCGACGATTGCTACCTGATAGTGCAAGCGTCAATGGCATCTGGCTTCGATGGGTACATGTTCGATGCAATGGTCTTTACAGCGATGTCACACAAGGTGGTGGATTACATTCAAGCGATAGGTCGCTTGCACCACACCCAGCATGTGAAGCCCGCTATATATTTCTACCTGTTAGCGAAATACCCAAAGACGCGAAGCTGGGATGAAAAGATATGGTATGATTTTATTAGCCAAGGTAAAGATTTCTATGCTCCCCGAACTTCCAAAAACATTGAACAGGAAAGAAGCGAAGATTCAGAAACCGATAGCGGACTACCTTTTTAGAAAGTACCCGCATCCTAATTGGTTGTTGGAAGTGAAGGTCAAGGGAGGAAGACAAAAGCCCCACCAAAAAGTTGCACAAAAACAAGTAGAAAATGGGAAGTTCCTATATAAATTTGCAGACATGGGCAGGGAAGTGCCAGGAGACTACATTTGCGGGAAGGATATGGATTACCTTCTTTGTACTGCCGACGGCAGGAATGTGACTTGTGAGGTTAACGGGGGAGTTAACACTTTTAAGTTTAAAGTATGAGAACAAAATTAAAGGGCGAGCAGATACTCAGCCAGTGCCCAGATTGTCGCATGATTGAAATGCTTACTAAAGATAATCGAAAGGTATATCAAAATAGTATTTGTACCTTTCCTAAGATACCCGTAAAACAATGTTACGGATGCAGTCAAAAACATGAGCAATAAGACAATAAAACATCCTAAGCCAGACCATGATGTACCAAACGGGTACATCTACTATGGCGACCCAAAGAAAGACAATTGCGAAGAGAAAGACTGTCGGTCTGCGGGGCACGGTCTAGGTAGCAAGCACATCCTGTTGTTTTCAAAGAAGACGAAGACACGGACGAAGTGGGTATGCGGACATTGCGCCCGTCAGCAACACATCATATAGAAAAAGCCCCCACGTAACTGTCGGGGGCTTTTTGGTAGTCTATTCCTACCAGTCAAGATAATCACCTCCTTTCAGCAGACAGAACGTGCTTGGCTGGCGGCCAGTTGCAGTTCCATTTGACGTTCATCGGAGCCAGCTTGCTCCCGTTCCTTCCTGCGTGAGTAGCAGCTTGGATGGAAGTAATGAAGGTGTGTGCCGACATAGTATTCGGTCTTGCACGCTTCGCCAACTTCAATGTGCTCTTTGCACTCATGACAAATCATGTCCTTTCTCCTTGGTTAATTTGGAACACTCCTCTTTCATTATACTCCCTGTTGTTGTGGATAATTCAGGACGCTGTGGCTTTCTGTTTGGTCTATGGCACCGTTCACATTGCCGTGCGTTGAAGGTACAAGCCTTGCCACACGTAACGCATGTACCACTAAGATTAAACATGGCCTAGCCTTCACATGAAATGCACGCACTGTCTCCTGGCGCAACGTGGATTCTAGGCTTTGCTTTCGGTACGTCCGCGGGCGTTTCAGCTGGTTGCTTGCTAAAGAAGTCGTCCATGCTCTCAACTAATGGTTCGTTATTTACTTGTGTCATATCGTCTGATGGTATCAGAGCAAATACAATAAGCCAAATACTAGCTGTGAGGCAAATAACGAGAAATTCAGCGATTCGTTGGTAGGTTTCTGGTGTGTGTTTTGTCATGTATTACCAAACCTGTAAGTCTTCACAACGTGATTTCTTGCCAATAAAAGTGACTCTCTCCCAACTCCCCCCATCACTATCAAGCGTGTATCTTTTAGCCATTTCTCTAGCTTCCTCAAAGTCAGTTCCTGCTGGGTAAACAATACTGTCAGCGACAAAAAAGTATTCTGTCTGATTACAATAATCGAGATACGCTTTAAAGGATAGTGCTCCAAAAACCATAGCTCCTGATACAACGACAAATAATATATTTTTCATAATTAGAATAATTTAGCTGTTTCTGGTACCCCGTCCTTCACCACCAAGTATTCTGGCACCGAGTCGTGGCAGTCAATCAGCACAAGACGAGTAGGATGTTCACCTTCATAGTAACTGATGTTCTCCTGGCGCGTGTGGCCGACGACCTGGATGTAGTCTTGATTCGCGTCAGGTATCAGCGCTTCGGGACGCACCCAAATAGGTGACTGTGCTTTATGGTTGCCATAACCTGATGTGTCGCCACGGTAGAAACGTAATGCTTCCATCGGAGCTTGACTTTCAGCACCAAGAATTAAGTCGTTACTAGCCAGCCAAGTGTTTGTAAAGCCAGCGTGTGAGTAACAAACCCCGTCCTCAATATGAAAGATTTTCATATCTACAAGCGCTGGCGTTAACACTTCTTTAAACACTTGAGCACAAGCAAAATTATACCCACTATACCTATCCTCGCCACAATAATCAGTGTAGTGAAAATCATGATTGCCAAGTAGCAGTACAACTTTTTCTGGGTTCGCTTTTTTAAATCTGAGAATATCCAAAAAGTTGCTCAATTGCTCCGCTCCTTTGATATCGAAACTATCAAAGTAGTCACCGATAAAAACAATGCGGTCAGCGTCAGCTTCCTTCGCTACAATATCCTTCCACAATGTCCTGCCGTGTACGTCACCGATGGCAACCACTTTGTTTTTCTTCACCGCTCCTTCTCGTGTGCGCGCATTGACTGCGTTCACATCTATTTGATTTACGCTCATAACATTATTACCTACCAGTCTTACGCGTGATTCGTAAGCTGTGTGCTTTTAATCTTTTAATTGTCTCTGGCGAACGCACGTAGTTACCTGCGCGAGCATCACCCTTGACGTATCGTTTGTGTGCCCCCTTCTTTAAGTTCTCGACGGTCCCGTTTTCAAATACATGTGCCCGCTTGATTCGCTTTGTCCGCTCTGGCAACCTGCCTTTGCTTACGTCCGCTCCAATCATGCGCTTGTATTCATGCTCACTAACCCCGTGCTTTTGAACGGCGTGATGGCATACGGCCCAATACCAGCCTTCACACAAGACGCACTTTTCTTTACCTTCTTCGTATTGGTTAAACTTTTTGGCGTTGTTTCTGTCATAGTGTGCCTTGATTCTAGCGGCGTTCACCGTTTTATAATGTAGGTCACGGCACTCAGGCGAACAGAATTTCTTATTGTTTGCCCGCGGACTCTCACGAAGAATTACATTGGTGCAACCAGTGCGTGTGCAGTTCATGGACGCTTTGTCTTATTCCACACCTCCCTACTAATGTTGTTTGCGACGCGCTTCACCCTGATGTTTTTATCACCCAGCTTCACATCACAATCATCGAAGGCGATGTCGACCCATTCACTACCTTTGACGATGACGCGGGCATCTAAGCCCAGCTTGTCACGCCAGGTTTCAGCCCAGTCCATCCCAGAGCCAGACCAAATAATCATGTCGTAGCCAAGTTGGTGGAACCACCTAAATATGGCTATCGTTTCGTAGTTCGGTACGTCACGGTTGCCTGTTACTACTGATGGAATGATGAGTGTATCGTCAACGTCAAAGGCAATTTTCATAATGATTAATCGTTAGGTAGAGTAAATTCTCCGTCAAAGTTCATCGTTTCTTCTTCCCATTCTCTGGCATCCATCTCTTCCGCTTGCAAGTTATTAAGTTGCGCGTCTCGCTCATGCTGTGACAAGACTGTCTGATTCTCGTACTTGCGTCCTTTGCCCCGCTCTGGCGCAACGAACGGCTTTGCTTCCTCCCATTCGTCGTCTAGCAAGCCCATACTATTTATTCAGCGCGTCCACACAATAGGCCACCTGGTAGAGACAGTCGTCCAGTGCATCATGGTATGTCCCTGCGCGTGGAATTGTAGACTTCTGATTGTTATTCTTAATGTCGACCAAGGTTCGGATGTCACGGCACTTTGTGTAGTGGATAGGAAACTTCTCGTTACACTTAGCGAAGGCGTTGAGGATGATTGGTATATCAAACGTAGCGTGCGACCACACGTATGTGGCATTTTGCAAGAACGCTTTGAGCTTCACTACTGCCAGCGCCATGTCGCATGATTCACCGTGGATGATAGAGCTACGTGCCATGTCACTCTGTGACATCCACCAACTAATCGTGTCCCAATCAACGGTAAACTTATCGTCATTGTGATGGATGTTCACTTTAAACTTTTCACCAATCTCTCCTGTGGCGCGGTCAAAGTAGCAGGCACCGATTTGTACAATCATAGAAGTTGAGCGTGTGCCCATTGTTTCTATGTCAATCATCACATCTTTCATATCAAGCTCTTTAATTTTTTAATAATGTCTTCCGTGGTTGAGGTCTGGTGATGGCTTACTCCTACATAGAAGTCACAATCGCCAGTCTCTTCTTTACTCTTAATTGGTAGGTGGTTAGAGAAACGTATCTTATAGATGTGCTCGTTCTTCTTCACGAAGATGTACTTAGACACACCGCGCTTCCCTCCCTCATACAAGCGCACGCTCCATCCAGCTTCCAATAATGTTTTAATGAACAGTAGGTACTTAGGCGCTTTATACCCTCTGGTTTCAGGATAGTCTGTGATTTGCTTGTCGATGCTGGCCAACTTACATTTCTTTGCCAGGTGCAGATTCTTTTTCAAAATCGTCATAAGAGCTACCACTATAGCCAACGAAGGCAAAGATGATTAAGAACGCCCACCACCCACTTATCTCGGTTACCGCCACCAACGTGGCCGATATCACGAACGCTTTGTACAGAAGTAGCGAAGCTACTATCTTCCAGTCATTATCTCTCATTGTCGTTTCGTTCGTTAAAGTCAAAAGTCAGGCCGTTTTCTTGCAAGACTTTCACTAGGCGATTAATGGTTTCAGATTTGTATTGTGACTCTCTGCGGAACGATTCACGCGCTTCAATCACACATGAGTAGTTAGCGTCAGCTCGTAGTTCACCGATTAAGAAGGCGATGCCAAGCCAGTCTTGTGGTTGCTTTTCTTTCTTTTCACCAGGGTAAGAGTACGCATTAAATCTTTGTTTAATAGTATATGGTTTTTCACTGTAAGTAGCGTCTAAAAGCTCAGACAGTTTCATGCGAACATGCAAGTCGTTGTCTTTAAGCGCTTTGATTGTCGCGTCTTTTTGCGCAACTGTTTCTTTTAATGTTTCTACTTCACGCTGTAGGCCAGCAATGGTTGGTTTGGTTCTCATAAGAATGATTTTAGGTTCGATGGATAATCGTTGTACGCGACATTAATTTCTGGTATCTCTTCTGGCAGTTTAGTGAAGCCCAATTTTGTAAGCTCCTCTTCCATGCGCGTGTGCCAACTCGGAGTCATGCCGTAGTTATCAAACGGAGAAGAGACATTGCAGTCTTCTATTGGATTGTAGCGCTCGTACTTTGGACAACGCCCAAAACACCAGTCGCAGTGTACGTGCTCTCTCTCAGGCAACTCGCGCCAGTTACGGATGCATTCGTCTCCTATTTTTTTACCAAGCTCATCCAGCTCTTGCTTACTCAGTGGGTTCGGTCCCATGTAGTAAGTCGGACTGTAGTCGCTATATGCCCCCTGAGAAAGAATAACGAAGTGTTGCATATTAGAGTTTACACATAGTAGTTGAGTCATACTTCTCGTACATCTTTATCTTGTCCTGCTGGCCTTTAATAACGCCAAGCAGAAACGCAATGATGCAGATGGTCGCGACGATTGCAATGTATTTTTTCATATTATTTTTCAAGCTCCCTTTGTAAACGGCTGTGCCCCAGTTCCACCATGCGGTCATACACTTCACCGATACACATGGTAACGGCTGCGGAACGTGAGTGTAACCCCATCGCCTGCTGGATATATTCAAGTCGCTCTCGTGTTACGTCAGTAACAGAAATTGACAAGGTTGGTGCTTGTTTGTCAGACATAATGTTTATTTTATTATTAACTATTACAGTATAACAACTTGTGCGAATAACGCAACCATGTTAGTGTAATAACATTACACATTAATAAGTCAAAAAACATGAGCACATTAGAAGCGATTAGCCGTAAGCGTAAGCAATTGAAGAAAGTCAGACTTACGGTCACGGTCAGCGCATCGGCTATGGACGCATTGCATCGTCTACACGAGACAAACACCGAAGCATCAGCTTCACAAATGGTTGGTGACGCCATCATCTTTGCGGAACGGATGGAAATGTACAAGCCCATCAGACGTTTTGAAAATGACTTGCGGGTAGAGTCGGGCAGAGCGCCTAAGCCACTTACGAAGGGAGTCGGCACACTAGAAGAGAAGAAGGAATGGATTGTGATGTACGGCGGGGAGCACGACAACATCAATGCCAAGTTCGTGAAGTACGAAGTCACCCCAACAGGTACGATTGTGCGCAACCCGCAAGTCGTTCCACTCAAGTCGATGCCAACTATCCAAGACGAATTTCGCAAGATGATTTTAGGTAACTTTGCTACCGTCAGCCAAGCGGAGACAGCGTTTGAAATACAGGGAGAAAAAGGTCAGCTCGCGCCCGTCCGCATGATTGGTCAGAAGCGTAAAAGCGAATAAAAATTCTGGCAAGGTTTCAGGTCTAATTGAAAATCGAAACCTTGTTTTGGTCGTAGTATAAAAATCGTTCGTGGTCATTTTGATTCTGTTCGTTGCGTGTCAAAAGTGTGGTCTTCCGAACATACAAAAAAGCGATACTGATTTCTCGGTATCGCTTTGATGCTTGCGTGTTTGCGCAAGTGGTGAAAACGTGTTGTTTGTTATTTATGTACTCGGCAATGTCTCGTCCCTAGTCCTCGTCCCTAGTCCTCGTCCTCGTCCTCGTCCTTCCAATCGCGCCGTGCGTCCAAACAATCGTCACAATACACGGGGATGTCTTTACGGACAATCCCGTTTATTGTGACTGGCTTTACCCCGTTTATTGTGACTGGCTTTACAAGCTGGTGAGTACAATCGCCACATAGTACGTGGTCGATTGATTCGTCCCGCTCGCGTTGCAATTGCTTCAATACGGACAATCCGTTGCGCTTGATAATCTGGTTTTTGTGACTCAGCATCTCGCCTAGTGTTACGTTGGCAAAGTTCATAGCTGTTCTCTTAGTGTTAGTTCACGCTCCACTTCCATGAGTTCACGTAGTGATTCACGCCTGTGTTCGTGTCCTAGCCATATTTCGATTTGGTCTGTCAACTCTTCGCGCATCGTGACGAGTTCGTCGTCACTCTTGCCCGCATAGTCTCCTGCTTCAATTGGCTCTGACATAGTATTGTAGCTACGCTAATAAATAACACACACTCGCGCGTATAATGCGTTCGTGTGGTGTTTCTATGGTACGGCCACGCTCGCAAGCGTGACTAATGACAATGTGCTTATAACGGTACTGTACCGTATAGCGCACACAATTGATTGTGCGCGCTAACGTGACACTACTTCTTTAATATCTCCATCGTGTCCGTGTGCATCCACATTGATGTGGCCACGGTTTCAGATTTCAATAGTCTCTTTAATGTGTTGGCGATTGCTCCCGCAATGATGTAACTGGTGTACGATATATACCGCGCACTACACTCATCCGTATCAGCGTCCACGGTCAACGTTTCCATCCAATCGGCTACGCTCCCATTGTGTACCTCAATTTGTCCCCCTCCCATGCGCCCGTCAATAACGTGCGTATGTGGGTAGTACTGTATCAAGTCGCGTGCGATATCGTGGCGCGTTTCCATGCTATCAACCGCTATGACTGTGTAGTCACCAACGGGGATGTGATGCTTGTATGGTTCCGTATAGATTGCCACTTCCGCATCCGATATCGCACCAATCAACGACACTAGCGCGCTCGTCTTATTCTCGCCCACTTGTGGGATGGTGTACGCCTGAGAAGATAAATTGTGGTCTTCCACGGTATCAAAATCCACAAGCGTAAACTTCGCCACTCCCATACGCGCAAGCGCGAGTGCTGTATGGCTTCCGATATTTCCAAGTCCAATGATAGTGACTTCTTTGTCTGCAAAATCAGCGGGGTTATAAATTGCCGTCTGTCTTTTATGTCGCATACAATTAATTTTCTAGTCCTAGTAACTCGCCCTGCTTTTTGTGGTCGGCTAACATTTGTACCGCTACCGCTCGCGTTGCTTCGTCCTCAGCGTCTAGTACCTCCTGTTCCAACTCTTCTTTGGTATCGTAGTACGCTTCAATTGCCTGTCCATCGTCTGGCATGTCCAAGTCCCCGACAAGTGGTAGCATCGCTTGTGCCCTGTTCGCGCCTTGTGGGTAGTGGTAGTTCCACTCGTCATCATCCAATCGTGATGCGTATAGTGTAGGTAGGTGTGAGTGCCCGCCAAAACCGACATGCTTCGCGTAGGTCACAACGGGTTCCGTTACCTTTGCTTTGATTTCAGCTTCACATTGTGCCTTCAATTCCGCGTTCTCGTTTTCCTGTATGTACACTTGTACATCATCCTCGGTCATGCGTAGTGGTCGAAACATATCTACCCGACACTTGATATCGTGATTGTGATTCGTCACAAGACTAACCATGTACTCAAACTCGGTACTTGTGTCGATTGTGCCTGTGTCGGTTCCGCTCCAAAATACCGCCATCGTAGCGTGTGAGTGCCACCATAGTTTCCACTTTCCAAGGTCTTCACCTTTTTGTATCATCTCAACTTGAAACTTTGCGAGTGCTTCCGTTTCAATGTTACTGTGCGCGCTAGATACTTTTTGCTCAAAAATTGTGCAGTCTGTAATGATAAGCTCGCCATCCTCGCCCACTTCAATCTTCCCTAGTCCTGACACTTCACCTTTGCATCCGTCCACATAGTGGCGCATTTTCTCCCATGCGTAGGCGGTCAACTCAACTTTAATCTTTGACATAATTTTATAGTGTTACAATTTCCAATGCTTGTGATAATGTGCTCCCGTCTGGC
>JACCDG010694427.1_pt1 | contig 42816 bp, 33 predicted proteins | sample 7442471 | NCBI WGS metagenome assembly JACCDG01 (sample SAMN15323444, study PRJNA562643) | freshwater metagenome | isolation source: river surface water | place: USA:Blue River Watershed | collected 2017-08-17
TCCTGAATGTTTTGTTGATGACACGATTCATTGTTCATTTGAAAAAATAGCACAGCCTGAAAAAGATTTTGCGCTGTATCTTTTAAAAGAAAGCGTAGACGCAACAATTTTTCAGGAACATGTTGTTCTAAAAATTTTTAAAAGGCCTACCTACTCACTCAAAAGATGGTTTTCTCAAAAAAAGAAAATTTTACATCAAAAAATCCAAAAACTCATGAGTAGAGAAAATTTTGCTCTTTTTTCTTCGTTATACTTAGGCAATAAAATAAGCGTCAAAAAGAGTCTTGAATCTGATGCACCTTTTTTTAAATTTTGGGGAATTTCTCATATTCTTGCTCGATCTGGCTTACATTTATTGCTCTTTATTATTTTATGGTCTCGATTTTTATCACTCATTCCTGCATCATTTTTACGAAAGCAATTATTTTTATCAGCCATCACGATTCTTTATTTTTTACTTTCGTGGCCGAGCATTTCTTTTAATCGAGCATTTTATACTTTTTTATTGTATAAATTTTTTGCACTTTTAAATCAGATTAATCATGAATTACATATTTTTAGTTTTATCTGTTTGCTTATTTTACTTGAAAATCCTGTGCAACTTTTTTTTCTTGATTTTCAATTAACATTTCTTCTTACTTTTTTTCTTTTATGGATACGCCTTACAGATCATGCAAAAAAAATATATATTTCATAAATGCTTGATCTAGAAAATAAAAGGACTATAAAATAAATTAAATTTTTCAAAAAAAAGGAGTCATTTTATGAAAAATAAATCAAAAATTACGTATATTTTTTTAACCACTTTTTTTTCATTCTTACAAAGCCAGCCTATGAAAGAATGGACTTTTGCTGTCTATATCGCTGCTGACAATGATCTCAATTATTTTGCTGGAAAAAATTTAGATGATATGGCAAAAGTAGGATCAAACCATATTTTAAACATTGTTGCACATCTTGATCGGCAGGGGGCTTATGAACGCACTAAACGAGTATACGTTGAAAAAAATAAAATTACTCAAGTAAGCTATGCGTCTCAAAAAATTGACAGCGGCAGCGCTTCTGCCTTAATCGATTTTTATGATTGGGTCGTAAAAAATTATCCTGCAAAGCATTACGCTCTTATTTTATGGAATCATGGCAGCGGTATTTGCGATAGTGTTGGCGGCAGAACCATTAATCCTTCAGAACTTTTTATTTTTAATCCGCAAACAAACATGCTTGAATTAGATCGTTCAATAAGTTATCTCACTTACTTGCAACAAAAAGCAGAAGAATTACGAGGCATATGCTTTAGCGACACGTTTAATTCATTTTTAACAAATCAGAAACTTGATTATGCTTTGCGCATGATCGTCGAAACTAATTTACATAAAAAAATCGACATCATTGGCTATGATGCCTGTTTAATGGGAATGCTCGAAGTTGCAAATCTTATTGAACCATACGCCGATATTGCAGTCTTTTCAGAAGAAATAGAAATGGGCGCTGGATGGAAATATGACGAAGTTCTTAAACCATTCTTGACACAAACATTATCACCAGAAGAATTTGCACGTCACATCGTTACCGCATACAGCGCAGCTTATACGCCTATCACCAATGACTTCACGCTCTCTGCGATTGCTTTAGAAAAAACAAAAATGCTAGAAAAATCATTGCATGAATTTAGTAATTTAATGATCGAAGCATTACAATATCAGCAAGGAAATTCTCTGTTTTATGCAATTAGAGCAAGTCGTTCAAAAAAATTATGTACACATTTTTCAGAACCTTCATATATCGATCTTGACCATTTTTTAACGAATATTTTTGACACCATGGATTATGTAAATCTCGCTCCAGAAGGTGCTCACCTTAAAAACAACATCAAACAAACGATAACGCAGGCACGTAAACATCTTGAAAATTGCGTGATTAGTCACGTTGAAGGGAAAAATTTAAAACGCGCTCGAGGACTTTCTATTTATTTTCCACTTGGACAACTTGATCCAACGTATCCTATAACTCCATTTGCGCTTTCTAATGCTTGGATTAATTTTATTAATCTTCTTTTATAAAAAAATGTAATGATGAGCAAAAGTTATAAAAATAAACTCTTATATCTTTTGCTCATTTTTATTTTTAAAAATTTTAATGCACAAATTGATCAAGCTATTCAAGAAAAAAAATCATGGACTTTTATGGTTTATATGGCTGCGGCAAATGATCTTGGAATATTTGCTCCTCGCAACATTAAACAAATGCAAAAAGTTGGATCCAATCAGCATATTAATATTATTGTGCAACATAATTTTAACGAAAAAAAACATACTGTTGCAGAAACTTTTTATATAGAAAAAAATGCAAAAAAACTACTTTCTGAAAAAACTATAAAGTCTCATTCCGAGCGCGTATCGCAAGGCTTGTTGCAATTTTGTTGCGATACAATTACACACTATCCAGCAGATCATTATGCGCTTATTTTATGGAATCATGGAACGGGCGCATTAGAGCCCCTTCAAAGATCATTTTTATTAGCTGAAGAATTTTTTTTAATTTCACGATCATATGATTTTTTTAAAAATAGAGAAACTTCATTATTAACATTTCCACATTTTGCAGTAACAAAAAAAATAACTGGTTACAAAGGCATTTGCTTTAATGACGTGAGTGGCACGTTTATTACCGAAGAAGAATTAACTGAAGTTTTGCGTCATATTTGCACCTTATGTCCACAAAACAGACTTGATATTATTGGATTTGATGCATGTTTTATGGCAATGATCGAAACTGCTATTTCTGTTAAAAAATATGCACATTTTATGGTTGCATCTCAAGATGTTGAACCTGGAACTGGCTGGGATTATTCACTTGCGCTTTTCCCTTTTTCTTACACTTGCGTAAAACCTCACGAACTCAGCGCGCACCTTGTTCATGCATACGCAAAAAAATATAAACATGTAAAAGATTTCACGCAATCATGCATTGATTTGCAACGCATTGAATCGCTAGAAAATTCAATTAATAGAATCTCTAAATTATTAGTCGAACTACTCAAAAGTGCCAGTTCTAAAAAAATGTTGCTTTTGATAAAAACATGTCGCAACAAACATTCATGTATTCATTTTGATGAGACTGATTATATCGATCTGCACAACTTTTACACAAATCTTTTACAACATATACAATCTGTTGCTTTTGATAACGAAAACGCAACAAAACAATGCGAAATTTTGCAAAAAGAATTAACAGTTGCATTAAGCGCATTGAACGAAACAGTGTATGAAAACATGACAGGACAAAACTTTTTAAACGCAAAAGGCATCTCTATTTATTTTCCAGAACATGCAATGCACAGCTCTTACAAAAAAACAATGTTTGCACAATCAAACGATTGGTTTATTTTTTTAAAAACGTATCTATCTCTTTTAAAAAAATAAAACCCTACTTATTATTATGACTAAAAAAGAAATTAAAACTGAACTTTTGAATGCTTTATACGCTCCCTTTGCACAGTGCAGATTATGCCCTTTGTCAGAGCAAAGAACGAATGTTGTTTTTGGAAAAGGCAATCCAGATACGGATATTCTTTTTATTGGCGAAGCTCCTGGCAAAGAAGAAGATGCACTAGGACTGCCTTTTGTTGGCAGATCTGGAAAGCTATTAACGAATATTTTTGCTTCTTTGAACATTGACTCAGAAAAAATATATATCACGAATGTTGTAAAATGCCGCCCGCCACAGAACAGATTGCCCGAAGTTATCGAAGCTGAAATATGCAAAAAAACATTACTAGATCAACAAATAAGCATTATAGGCCCTAAAATTATTTGTGTGTTAGGCTCTTTTGCTGCACACACTTTATTAAAAACAGCAACAGCAATATCAAAGTTGCGAGGCAAAGCGCATTTATATCGATCTAGTGTTGTTATTGCCACCTATCATCCTGCATACATTTTGCGAAGCCCTAGAAAGCTTCCTTTGCTCGCCGAGGACATTCGCTATGCATTTTCCCTGTTAAACACAAATGGCCAATAAAAAAATTCTATAAAAACATTTACAGAAAAGCATTCCTGACTATTTGGAATGTGGATAACCTGTGGATAACCTGTGGATAACTTGTGGATAACTTCTGTTTTTTAAAAAAATCACTCTTTTTTAGGGGCTTCGAAAGTGCTATCTAATGAGCACAATCAAAAAAATATGCTTGAAAAAGCTTTTTAGGAGGCCGAAATGGAAGTTATCCACAAGTTATCCACAGGTTATCCACAGGTTATCCACATTTTTTTTGAAAGCGAATATGATTTCTAGGTCGATATATCGATAGTAAAAAGGGGCAAGTTATCCACATTTTTGGCCGAGACTATTACTATCAAATTAATATAATATTATATATAATAATAAGCGAAGCAAAAATGCACTTTCTTAAAACTGAACATTTCTATTTTCTTTTCTTGTGTTACACTTAAGAAATCTAAAAATTATTGTTTCTGTTTATAGTAACCCACAAAGTTTAGGATTAGTTGGTGAAACTTTTTGATGTAATCGAAGCCCTTGTCGAAGAAAGAGGTCTTGAAAAAGATGTTTTAACGAGCATTGTTTGTGAGGGCATGTTAGCTGCCTACCAAAAGCGTTATCCGTTGGTTAATGTACGTGTTCAGGTTGATAAAAAATCAGGCGAACTTCTTGTTGAAGCAGAAAAAAAAGTTGTTGTTTCTGTTGAAAATGATGATACCGAAATAAGCTTAAGAAAAGCTCGCAACATAGAAAAAAACACGGAGCTGGATGAACTTTTATGGGTTCCCTTCGAAGGAAGCATAGGGCGCATTGAAATTTTAAGAGCTAAACAAGTTATTGCTCAAAAAATAAAAGAAATCGAAGCGCTTGAAGTGTACAATGAATTCAAAGACAAAGAAGGCATGATTTTGCAAGGTGTTGTTCATAAAGTTGAGCAGAATGGTGTTTTGGTAAAAATTCAAGATTATTTAGCTTTTTTACCAAGATCTTTAAGTGTTCCTGGCGAAAAATATTCTCCGAACTTTCCAATCAAAGCTTTGCTCAAAGAAGTTTTAGAACAACCAAGAAACGAAAACCAGCTTATTTTAGATCGATCATCTGCGGAATTTGTTAAGAAACTTTTTGAAATAGAAATTCCTGAAGTCTTTGAGCAGCTTGTTGAAATTAAAAAAATTGTAAGAGTTGCTGGTTACAAAACAAAAGTAGCGGTTACTTCTTACGATGCGAATATCGATCCAGTTGGAACATGCGTTGGTGTTAATGGCGTCAGAATAAAGCCAATTTTAAAAGATTTAGGTTCTGAAAAAATTGATATTGTTGCATGGACTGACGTTAAAGAGCAATTTATAAAGAGCTCATTAAAGCCTGCTGAAATTAACAGAATTGATATTTCTGATGATGAAAAGAGTGCACTTGTTTGGCTCGACGATGATCAAAGGTCGTTGGCTATTGGAAAAATGGGTCAAAATATTAACCTTGCTTCTGAGCTTTCCGGTGTTCAAATAGAGCTTGCTCAGGGCAAAAAAGAAGACTTAGATAAGAAATTGCGTGCGGAGTTTTAAAAAATTAATAATTGAGTAGGTAGCAAAATGAGTATGAGAGTATATGAATTTGCAAAATTACATGATCTTGTTTCTAAGGATGTTTTAATCTTTTTGCAAAAACAAGGGTTTGAGTGTAAAAGTCATATGTCTATTATTGCTCCAGAAGCGCTTATTTTGCTTGAAAAAAAGTATGTTAAGAATAATTTAGTAGAAAAAAAAATAGAAAAAAAAGTTACTTCTTCCGTTGAGCTTGTTGCGCAGGAACCAAAAGAACTTTTTGTTTCCACCGCTGCCAAGGAAGGGTCATCAGTGCATTCATCAGACATAAAAAAAACAGTTCAAAATAAAAAGCAACAGGTTTTTGTTGAAAAAACAATCCCTAAAAAAGAAGAATATGCTCAAAATACAACTTCTGTTGCTGCAGAACCTCTTGTTTTGGAATCGATAACTGTTGGCGATTTTGCTTTAAAAACAGGCAAACCTGTAAGCGAAGTCATCGTCACACTTTTACGATTAGGCTTTGTGTGTGCAAAAAATTATGCTCTATCGACAGATCAAGTAACTTTGCTTGCGCAAACGTATGGAATTCCAACAGTAAAGCCAACATTGGTAAAGCATAAAGATTCTTCTGCAAGCTTGCGTGTAGCAGGTTCTGGTAAAGAGCGCTTGCCTATTGTTGTGGTGATGGGCCATGTTGATCATGGAAAAACAACCTTGCTTGATTACATCAGAAAAACGAGAGTAGTTGCTCGTGAAAAAGGTGGCATCACGCAACATTTAGGTGCTTATGAAGCGCAAACACCGCAAGGGAATATTGTCTTTCTTGATACTCCTGGACACGCGGCTTTTTCTAAAGTTCGTTATCGCGGAGCTTATATTGCAGATTTAGCAATTCTTGTTGTTGCTGCAGATGATGGAATTATGCCTCAAACCGTTGAATGCATCAAAACATTAAAAGCCCTAGAAATACCTATTATTGTTGCGATGAATAAGGTCGATAAAGTCGATAAGACTGAATTAGAAGTTGTTAAAAGACAGCTGTCGCAATATGAGCTTTTGCCAGAAGAATGGGGTGGAAGCGTTATTTGCGTTCCGATTTCTGCAAAAGAAGGGACTGGCGTTGATAATCTTTTAGAGATGGTTATTTTGCAATCTCATATGATGGAGTTGCAAGGTGCATTAGATCAGCCAGGACAAGGATATATCTTAGAATCAAAAGTTGAAAAAGGGCGCGGATTTACCGCAACCGTTATTTGTCGTCACGGAACTATTGCGGTAGGCAATTATTTTTCAGCAGGAAGCACGCATGGGAAAATTGTTGCGCTTAAAGATTCTTATGGCGCTTTGCAACAAAAAATAGGCCCATCGGTACCGGTTGTTGTTGCAGGATTTGATGAATTGCCAGAAGTAGGAAGTCTTTTTCAGGTGATTACTGATAAAGAATATAAAGCTTTAAAATCAGCTGATTCTTCTGCGCATGCTACTCATAGACCCTTAGCTTCGCATGGATCGTCAAATCAAAAGGTTACAAATTTGATTATTAAGGCTGAAGGGAATGCGTCTTTAGAAGCTCTAGTTGATGGTATTGATAAAGTTTCTAAAGAAGTGAAACATGTCTTTTCTGTAATTCATACAGGAATCGGTAATATCATGGAAAGTGATGTTATTCTTGCTGAAACAACAGGCGCAATCATTATTGGATTTGGCATTAAAGCTGATCACGCCGCATTATTGTATGCAAAAAAATCAGGTTCATCTATAAAAACATTTGATATTATTTATCGTATTTTTGAATTTTTAGAAGATTTTGCAAAAAAGAATGAAGAAGTTAAAAAAGTTGTTACCAAAATAGGCGAAGCAACTGTTTTAAAAGTTTTTGATATTAAGAAATTTGGCATTGTTGCAGGTTCTTATATTCGAGATGGTAGATTTTCTGACAAAGGCACCGTTACCATTTGGCGAGGCAAAAAAGTTGTTGGCCAAGGTAAAATTAAAAGTCTTCAAAGAGATAAAAAGAGCGTTAAAGAAGTTCATACAGGCTTTGAGTGCGCATTTATGGTCGATGGATTTGTCGATTGGCAGCAAGATGATAGAGTCGAATGCTTTTTAGAAATATAAATTATTAAAAAAGGGCTAGGGGAAAATAAAAAAGCGAGCTTTTTATGTTTCTTTTTACGCACGTCATAATAACGATAGCTTCGTTTTTAAGTCTTTTAATCATAATTCCGTATGTTCGATTAATAGCGTTACAATATGATATTATTGATGTTCCTCGTGGGCCTTTAAAAACACATGCATTGCCAACTCCGTACTTAGGTGGACTTGCAATTTATTTAGGTTTTTTGCCTGCTTTTGTCGCAACTGTTTATTGTGATATTAATTTAATTTTTTTTGTAGCAGGTCTTACTGTTCTTTTTTTAACGGGCTTAATAGACGATAAATATGTTATTTCACCTTTACAAAAAATTATAGGGCAGCTGTTTGCCTGTTTTTTGTTTTTAAAAGCAAAATTATGCTTTACGGCTTTTACTTTTATACCATTGTTTCCATCTTTGTCTTTTTACTTTTCGCTTAAACAATTAGATTTTTTTGCGGCTATGATCAGTCTGTTTTGGATATTGGTGATCGTGAATGCTGCAAATCTTGTTGATATTATGGATGGATTATTAACGGTTATGAGCTTTGGCATAACGTTATTTTTAATTATTCTTTGTTTTTTAAAGCAAGATTTTGCCTATTTATTTTTATTATTTAATTTTTTAGGAATGTTGGTTGCATTTTTTTTATACAATAAACCTAAAGCAACGATTTTTTTAGGCGATGCAGGGTCACTTTTAATAGGAGGATTTTTAAGCACTTTCCCTTTTTTAGGCTTTGGTTGGCAAAACACTGCGCATGTTGTTGATTTTTTTGTACCATTTTTTTTCTACGCACTGCTTTTAAACGAAATTGTTTCTCTGATTATTATTAGAACCAGTAAAAGAATTCCTTTTTATCATGGAAGTCCGCATCATTTTATCTGTTATTTTAAAAAAGCTGGATGGAGTTTAAAAAAAATATTAACAGTAACCTTTTGCGCGATCAATATTTTAGGGGTTACTGGACTATTTGTTGCTTTTTTGGTTAAAAATAACATATTGTTGCTTTTTTCCTTAGCAACAGAATTGCTTTTTTGGAATCTCATCATATTTCTTTAAAAAAAGACTAAAAGTAAGCTCTTTTTTTTAAAAAATCGCAAAAAAAAAACAAGGTTTTTTCGAAAATATAAAAACTGCAACGATTGTTGCTTTTGTTTTGTTGCGGTAAATTTCTGTTGCTTTTTGTATGTATTGCAACAAAATGGGTTATGTTTTACAAGTAATTCTCCTTTAGTATAAGAAAATTAAGACTAAAGTGGTTTAGGTAAAAACACTGCACGTAAAAATGGGAAAGTAAAAGCTAAGTTTTCGAAAAATCTTTTTCTTTCTCATTTTTCTTTTTTACGTAGCAATTAGTCTAATAAGATTTTGCATATTTTTATAGTCATCATCATTATTTTTTTTAGGCGTTTCTAAAATCTTTGGTATATCAAAAAATCTTTCATCATTCATTAAAAGTTCAAATGCAGTTATTCCTACGTTTCCAAAACCTATGTGTTCGTGTCGGTCAACGTAAGATTTCAAAGGCTTTAAAGAGTCATTAAGATGAATGACTTTTAATAAAGAAAGGCCAAGCGTCGCGTCAAATTCTTGCCAGAGAGCATCGTAAAGTTTTTTCGTGTTAAATTCGTATCCTGCTGCAAAGATATGGCAGGTATCAAGGCAAATTCCTACTCGACTACGATCGTGTATTTTAGCGTAAATTTGGTGTAATTCTGAAAAATTTTTACCAACAACCGTTCCTTGTCCAGCCATAGTTTCGAGCAAAATCATGCAAGAGCCAGGAACGGCTGTTAATGCTTTTTGAATGCCTTGCGAAATGCTTGCAAGAGCTTGTTCTGGCGTTCCATTAGTATATGATCCTGGATGCAAAACAAGATAAGGAATATTCATTTTTTCACAAAAAGAAAGTTCTTGGATAAGTCCGTTAATTGATTTTTTATAAAGCTCTGGGTCAGGAGATCCAAGATTAATAAGATAGCTTGCATGAGCAACGACAGGATCGATACCCGTAGATTTTTGGGTTTTTTTAAAAGCATCAATAACTTCTGGCGATGGTTCTTTTGCATCCCAGCGGCGATTATTTTTTGTAAATATTTGAATGGTCGTGCAACCAATTGAGGAACCTTCTATAAGAGCTTCAGAAAGTCCTTTTGCAATAGACATATGTGCGCCCAAAAGGGGTCTTTTTTTTAATGACATGTTCAGCCTTTTTTATAGTAAGAAAATGGAAATATCGATTCATTGCCGGTATTCGCAGGCAAAAAACATTTTTTAATTTTGACATTTTTTTTTAAGTCTTTAAAATTCTATTCATTTTAGATGCATCAATAACATGACTCAGAAGCGTTTTTTAAACTTTTAATTTCTTAAAGAAGATATCATGAAATTATATCAAAAATTATTTTTATTTTTTGCCATCTGCGCAATAGTACCTTTAGAAGTACAATCTAAGCCTAAAATTTTCTATAAGACCGATGAAATCGAGTTTGCTATCACAGGAAAAATAGAGAATGAAATAGCTGGTGATTTTAATGCGACTTTATTTAATAGTAAAATTCATGATAGTTTGATGGCAAATCAAACAGTTATCAACCTTTCGTTTGTGACAAAAATTAGTGATTTTGTTGATTCTAAGGCTACTTTCAGAAATAAAATTGTATGGGGTAATCATAAAGTTATTAAAACTGATGCTGCATGGCTTAAGAATCTTGATTCAATTCCAGATGATCATTTTCACAAAATTGGTCCGAACATGCTTTGGGTTAGAGAACTTTGGACTAAACTTGATCTTACCAATATTTTTAAAATGACGAATATCTTGCCACAGCATATTACGATTGGTTCATTTTCTTTCCAACTTGGTCGCGGTATTGCTTTAGGTGATGCGTATGCTGTTAATCCTGCTTCCCTTGGGTTTTTCCAAGATAACGCCGTTGACCAATATGCTTGGGGCGTTAAATTGAGTGGCGGATTAATAAAAGATCTTATGAAGTATGATCTTTATTGTTCTGTATTAGACAATAAGAGCACGAGCCTTACAGATACAAATTTTCCAACGCAAGCAAAAGCGTTTGGAACAGCAGAACCTAAAGTTCGAGGTGCGGGAAAAATTACTTTCGTGACAGCAGGGCATTTTGTCATAACGCCGGTAGCCGATAAGGTAACAGGAACGGAATTAAGTTTTGAACCATATTTTATGTCGTATCATGATGCAGAGCAAAAAGTTGAATATTTTTGTGACTCAAAAGCGCATTTAAGTACCATCGGTTTTGCAGTTGAATTTAGTTCAAATAGATTTGAATTTGGTGTTGATTGTGCAACAAATATTGGTTATCAATATGTTAGAGGTTGGGATAGAAATCGTACTGAAAATATTAATAGGTCAGGTGTTTCGACATTTGTTTATACAGATATTTACGATGTAGATCCTAAAGTTGTTGTACCAACTTCTGCAAATAAAGTGGTATACGATCCATCGAATACCACTCAGACAAAGGCTATTAATGCAGTTACTCCTGGCGCTTTATCAAATGGTCAACAAATTGCGGGAACTAATTTATATAATAGTGTAACGAGATATCGTCTTCCTTACACGACCAAATTTGGTGGGTTTATGGTGTTAGCGGATATGAGTTTCTGGATGATTCCAAAAGAATTAGCTTTTAACGTTACTGGTGGCATAGCAACTGGTGATCAAAATCCTAATGCTAACTTGGCTGATCCATTAGATCCTTCGGTTGATGGAAATTATAATGCGTTTATTCCGTTCCAAGAAATTTATAGCGGTAAAAGAGTGCAAAGCTTTTTTAATATGTTGAGTGGATTCGTTCGACCACTTTCGCTTGTTAACACAGGCAATCAATATGCTGGTGTTGTTGATAACTTTAGCAACTTGCGTTTTTGGGGTGCTGGTATTAGTTATGCTCCACAACATGTTGTGCGTGAATGGAATATCAATCCAAATATAATTTGTTACTGGCAAGATATCGCAAGCAATATGTTCGATAGGGCGACTGGTAAAAGTATAGAAGGATTAGCGGATAGATTTTTAGGAACTGAAGCGAACATATATTTTAAAGCAGATTTAGCAGACGATGTGTTTGTTTCAGCTGGCGCAGCGCTCTTTGTTCCTGGACAACATTTTATTGATATCGAAGGCAAACCAACAAATGGTGATCAAAGAAAAGCTTTAGATTCAGCGCTAGCTGCAGGTTCTTCGACCGACACTTTACCTTTAATTGGTAGTGATACTGCTTACAGTGTCAGTATGGCTGTAGGATATCTCTTTTAATAATAAGTAGTAAATTTTTACTACTTTATTTTTTGTTAAATTAAAAAATTATTTGTAAAGTACGATTGTTAGCTTTTGTTATAAAAAATAATCGAATAAAAATTTTTAAGGATCGTAAAAATGGCTCTATTAATTCGCACTCATACTTGTGGCGAAGTTCAAGAAAAACTTATTGGCGAAGTAATTATTATTAATGGATGGGTTGCAAACAGAAGGGATCATGGCGGACTTATTTTTGTAGATGTTCGTGATCGCACAGGAGTTGTGCAAGTTGTTTTTGATTCAAAAAATGGCAAAGAAATTCATGAACGTGCCGAATCTTTACGATCAGAATTTGTTATAGCGGTTGAAGGAATTGTGCTTGCAAGGCCAGAAGGTCGTATTAATGATGCCATGCAAACAGGAACAATAGAAATACAAGCTTCTGTTCTTGAAATTTTTAATACTTCAAAAACATTGCCATTTGCTTTAGATGAAGATGATATTGATGAAGAATTAAGACTTAAATATCGTTATTTAGATTTGCGAAGAAATGTTATGCAACAAAATGTAGCGATGAGATCGATGATATTTTTCATGATGCGTAAATTTTTAATAGAACATGCTTTTTTAGAAATCGAAACTCCTTTGCTTACCAAAAACACTCCTGGCGGTGCGCGTGAATTTTTGGTTCCTAGCAGAATTTATCCGGGGAATTTTTATGCGTTACCGCAATCGCCACAAATTTATAAACAGCTTTTAATGGCAGCAGGCTTGGATCGTTATTTTCAGATAGCGCGTTGTTTTAGAGATGAAGATTTGCGTGCAGATCGTCAGCCAGAATTTACACAATTAGATTTAGAAATGTCTTTTGTTGAAGCGGATAATATTTGTGATGTTATTGAACAAATGTTGGAATTTCTTTTTAAAGAATTATTTAAGATTGAACTTAAGTTGCCATTTTTAATGATTTCTTATGCTGAAGCTTTTAATAAATTTGGGTCGGATAAACCGGATCTGCGTTATGGAATGACCATTTTTGATGTTAGTTCTCTTTTTAAAGAAACAAAATTAACATTTTTAGAATCAGTACTTGTGCAAGGTGGTAAAATTGGTGCTTTGCGTGTTGAAAAAAGATTTACAAGATCAGAGCTAGAATCTTGGGTTCAAAAAGCTCAGCAATTAGGTTCTAAAGGACTTTTGTATATTCATTTTTCTCATGATGGAAAAATAGATTCTCCTGCCGCTAAGTTTTTACCGAGTGATATTTTTGAACAATGCAAAAAAATTATGCCAGATCTTACGCTTGGCGATACCATATTTATTGTTGCTGGAGCATACGAAGAGGCATGGACTATTCTTGGAAAATTAAGAAATATATTTGCTGCTCATCTTGATTTGATTCCAATTAATACGTTAAGTTTTGCATGGATTGTCGATTTTCCGCTTTTTGAAAAAGGAGAAAAAGAGGGAGAATGGAAATCTGCACATCATCCATTTACAGCTCCACAAGAAGGTTGGGAAAATTTGGAGCCAGGGCAGATGAAGGCTCAGGCATATGATTTAGTTTGTAATGGATCTGAAATTGGTGGTGGTTCTATACGTATTTATGATAAAAAAATGCAGCATAAAATTTTTGAAATATTAGGTCTTTCTCAGGAAGAAATTCAAGCAAAATTTGGTTTTTTCTTAGAAGCACAGGAATATGGGTTTCCGCCTTCTGGAGGCATAGCGCTTGGATTAGATAGGCTTTTGATGATTTTGTGTGGTGCTCCTTCTATTCGTGAAGTCATAGCGTTTCCAAAAACACAAAAAGGATATGATGCAATGATGCAATCACCGACTCCAATAACGCCTTCAGTTTTAAAAGAATATGGTATTTCTATTGCTGCTTTATCTAAAGAAGGTCACAATAAAGATAAAAAATAAAAAAAGGAGCAGTGGTGAAAATTAATCGTATAGTAGGGCGCGAAGTTTTTACAGCGTCTGGAGAACCGACTCTTTGTTGCGATATTGTTTTAGAAAATGAAAAACAAGTGTCGGCTATATTGCCCATAGATGAGACAATGGAGCAAGAAGGTTATTTTGTTTGTTACGATGGTGGGTCTCGTTATAATGGCAAAGGTATGCAAAAAGCAGTCATGCATATTGATACGTTAATAGCGCCAGCGTTGCTAGGAAAAGAGCCAGATCTTTTTGTAATTGATGCTGTTCTTTCTGAACTTGATGGAACAACGGAACGCACAACCTTAGGCGCCAATGTTACCCTTGCAGTCAGTATGGCCGTTTGCAAAGCTCAAGCAGTAGCGCAAGATATAGAGTTATTCGAGGTGATTGCACAATTGCAGGATTCACATTCAGTTTCTTTACCTTTTCCTTTGATGACGATCGTGAATGAAGGGCTTGCATCAAGTGCAGAATTTCCATGCAGTTCAATTTTTGTCGTTCCTGTCGGTGCTCAAAATTTTAAAACGGCTTTAGAATATGGATTAACGATTTTTGATGACTATAAAAAACAACTGATAGCATTGCAAAAAAAGTTTACTATTACAGCTGATGGCGCGATTTCGTTTGTGTATGATTCTTTTTTTGAGCCTCTAGATATTTTAAAAAAAACGCTGCAAGAGGCAGAATTAGAAAATTTTTTTGTGATTGGTTTTGATATCAAAGCGCATTCTTTTTATGATCAAAAAAAAGAATTATATCTTTGGCGTAATAAAGAATTTTCAAGTGATGCGTTAATTAATTTTTATCAAATGTTGGTTGAAAAATATCCTGTTTATTCATTCGAAAATGCTTTATCTTGGCATGATATTCAAGGGAATAAAAAACTTTTTGAAAGTTTAGGAAGCTCTGTTCAAATTGCAAGCAATGATGGTTTTATTCATAATGCGACCTTATTGCAAGGTTTGCATGCAGAGCGATTAGTGAATGCATCGATTATTAATAGCATGGAGTACTCAACAATCTCTGAACTTTTAGAAGCGATTTTGTTTGCTCAATCATCTGGACTTAACACCATTATCAAAGGAAGTCAGTCAGAAACAGAAGATACGTTTCTTGCGGATTTAACGGTAGGAACGAGTTCTGGTCAAATACAAATTGGAGGAGGAGCTCACAGTCAGTATATGGCAAAATATAATAGATTGTTGTTGATCGAAGACTTTCTTGCAACGCAGTTATTGCAGCGTTAAAATAGAATTTTAATTTTTTATAAAAATAAATTAGTAAAGGAAAAAAAATATGAATTGTAAAACTATGTTTTTCATGATTTTTTTAATGAGTACGAATATACAATCAATGCAACAAGATGATTGCCACATGGTGACAGTAGGTCATACTAAAGACTATAAACCGCTTACTGTTGGTTTTGAACTTCCAATAGGAATAGCTTGTGCAACAGCTATGGTAATTGAGACGCCAAATCTTTTTCATCGAGATCCTATTGTTAGAAAAGATGCGCGACATGCAATTGTATTTTCTGCATGTGGTCTGGTTACGGCAGCAAGTTTTTTTGTTGCTAATAATTTAGGAGTATTTTTTCCTGATTCTACAAACATTGCAAAGTAAAAACATGAAAATAAAAATTATATTTTTATTTTGCGCGATAAACTTTGTTGCGATTAAATCTGCTAATAAAGCAGAATTCTGTTCATTGGCAATTCCGGTACTTAATTTTGCGACACAATTTGCTTTAACAGAATTTGCTATAGGATGTTACAAAGTTGTTAAATCTTATGTTGATGTTCCTAGAAGTCATCGAGAGTTGTTAAAAATTCAAGAAAGTAGAGCTGCAGGATTGGCGTATATGGCTAATGGTGCTTTGTATACAACTTTTGCTCTATCAATGTATGCATTGTGCCAAGATCCGAATAAAATAGAAAGGTAATTATGAACATAAAAAATAGTTTTTTAATATGTTTATTCGTGAGTTCTTTTGCAATAAAAGCAAGTTTGCCATTGTCAGAAGAAGCTTGCAAAATTCATCGTGGTTTGTCAGAAGCATGTTTTGTTGCAGGTGCTTTGCAATTAGGAGCAGGTTTTTATCGTTTAGGTCAAAGTTTGGCTGGTGTAAATAATTCTGTAGAAAAAAGAAATATAGCAGCGCGTTTGATGATGCAAGGAGCACTATTAACAGTAGTTGGATGTCTTGATAGTCTTATATGCCAAGATCCGAATAAAATAGAAAGGTAATTATGAATATAAAAAATAGTTTTTTAATATGTTTATTCGTGAGTTCTGCTATTAAATCTGCTGATACAGGGACGGTTTGTCTAATTGCATCACCGTTATCAACATTTTCTGCTGGTTTTGCGGCAGGCCAAGTGTTTGGAGGGTTTGTAAATATTACATATTCTTTGTTGAGTAATCCAAGAACTGAGCAAGATGTAGCGCGAAATGCAATAATAAGAAGACAAGGGCTTGAAAGTATAGTTGATGGCAGCGTTTTGTTAATTGCTTCTGTATCAATGTATGCAATGTGCCAAGATTCGAATAAATAGAGGTAATTATGAATATAAAAAATAGTTTTTTAATATGTTTATTCGTGAGTTCTTTTGCGATACAAGCAGGACAGGATCAAAGTAATCCATGCGTAGATCAGAATATCTACTTTGCTATAGGAACATCTGCAGGAGTTGGAGGGTTATTATTTGCTAAAGGCATGTCTGCAGCAGTAGATCCAAAAGCAACTAGGCATCAGCTTTATAGAGCAAAAATTGATGTTATTTCAGGAATGGGTTTTATGGCTTTAGCTGGATTGATTACAGTAATGGAATATATTACTCCAAAATGTTAAAAAACCTACGTTGAGTTGCGTTTATTTGAATTTTTAGTTAATTTCTGAAGTAGATACAATAATGTAAAAGTTTGTAATAAATTCAAATAAATAGTTAGGTGATTATGAATATAAAAAAGAGTTTTTTTATTTGTGTGTTAATGAGTTGTTTTTTAGCGCAAGCATCGCAAAGTTATGATCGTTTATGTAATACTGATAATGATCGTATAGATACAAATATGTTTGCGTTTGCGAGTGAAGCATTTGGAGCAGGGCTTGTCCTGTATGGTATTGGAACAGCTCTAGATCCGCGAGTAATTGATCGCCAACTGAAGCAAGCAAAAAACAATGTTATAACAGGGCTTGTGTTTATGGGTGTAGGTTTTTGGACTCTCATGGCAAATGATTATTTTCCAAAGTGTTAAAAATCTAAATTGATCTGAAAGCCGATGAGGGGGACTTGGAAAGATCTTTTTCCTCCTGTCGGCATTTTTCCAAAAATAATTCCCTGCGGCCCTTTATCAAAACAAAATTTTGCTTCGATAATAAAATCATTAATAGTTCGCTCATCTAAACTGAAATTAGAATTAGCGATTGTATTAGAAAACGATTCTGATAGAACATAGATTTTAGTTTCGTTTTCTTTGATGTGTTCATACGCAAATCGTAGCGAAAATCCTTTATAAATAATTGGTTCAAAATAGAGATTATATTTTTGAATGAATCCAAATTGTCTGCGAACCTTTGCAAGTTGCAGCAATAGAAGATCGGTTTGATTGATATCTGTTTGAATGCGTCGCATAGAAGTATGATTAAATGTTTGGAAAAAAATTAAGTTAACGCCAAGCCAAAATTGATTTTTGAAACATAAAGCAAGATCGCCACCAAAAGGTATTGCAAAGGCACCGCCAGTTCCAAAATCAAATGAGACTGCATAATCTTCGTTACGACGACTATCGGTAGGCAACACAACGCCAGCCCAAGCGCTCACCATTACTTGTTTGAGCCATGTTTTTTCTTGCGCAAAATATCCGCGCCATCCTGATCGTAATTCAATATTGCCGATTCCTGTGTTGCTCCAGTCGCCAATTTTAAGGCCATTGCCTAATCTAAAAACAGTATTTTCTAAATCATTAGTAATGTATTGATGTGTTAATGCATCATCGAGTGTAAAGTTTTGTGTTAAGTCTTTCCATTGCACATTTTTAACTTTTGCGCACAAAATAGGCAAAGATGCGCCGACCCAAATTCCATGATTGCAATAATAATGAACTAAAAAAGTTCCAAAAAATGGAATTTTTAAATCACCAGTTACCTTAAAATGGCCACGAATACCATCATCATCATTTACGTTGACTAGTTGTCCTAACTGCGCTTGTTCAGTGCTTGGAGCAAATCCTTTGAGCATTGCAAGTGCATCTTGCGTCTGAAAAGATCGTTGCAAAGGATTCACATTTTGATCAAGTCCATTATTTGCAGTGATCGAAAAAGTGGTTGCGCCGTTAAAGGTGAATTGCAAGCGCTCGCCAGGTTTTTTTACCGGAGTTAAGTTTGGATCAAATCCATTTAAAAGATTGATAGGTAAAAAAGAAAAACTTTGTTTACTTATAAAAAATAACATTACAAAAGAACATATAATTTTTAGTGATTTATGTTTTGTCATCCAAGTACTCGCATTCCATCATTAGTTGGTAAAATGAGCGATCCTAGTCCGCTGTTTTTTAAAAGATTTCCGATTGTTATACTATAGGTAATATCCGCCTGAATAGGTATTGTTGCACGTGTAGGATAAAAAATTGTTCCCGATCGTAAATATGCAGGAAGCGCTTCGAACACTGCTTCTTGATTTTCGTAGAGCGATCGAGAATCTGTTTGCAGTGATCCATTCGTAAAAAAGAAATTTCTATAGGCGCCAAGAGCGACAAAAGCACTTGTGTTTCTTTGTACAAAATATTCTTGAATAACGCTTGCCGTTGTAGCATCAATAACATTACCAGCACGCGTATCTTTGACGGCAATGCGATAGACAGATGACAATCCTAGGCTTACTGATGAGGCTAAAACATACACAGTTCCGCCAGCAGTTGCTCCTCCTCCAGCGCTTGATCCAGAAAAATCTTCTGCCAATCCTGTTGTAGAAAAAGGGACAAGGCGCGTAACGCTTTCGCAAGATTCTCCAAGTGTTAGTTTGTTCCAAGAAAGCGCAGCCAAATTGTTTGTTGCGATATCAGTCCCATTTGCATTCCTGAATAATCCTTGGCTCGTTGCAAGCAGTGCAATTTTTGCAGAAATTACAACATCAGAAAAGTGTGAAAAAGGAAATCCTGTCGATTGAGGTGTTGCTAAAGTTGTTGGAGTAATAGCTCCAGATAGTTGTGTTGCAGAAATGCGATCGAGCGTTTCGTTAGTTAAAACATAAAGATTAGCGCCGTCGCTGAGTAATTTTCTAACATTTTTATACGTTCCTATGTTTGCAAATGATGATGCAGGAAGGTTCGAAAAGTTTTTTTGTAAGCCCGCAGTTGTCCATCCTGGTCGCAAGACAGCTACGCCGCCAACACCTGCAACAACAAGATATGCATTTGCAACGCCATCATTCACCACGACAGCGCTTGTAATCGCACCAAGATCATTCAAAATCCCGCCAGTAACAGAGATAATGCGTGCTCCAGCTCCAGGAGTTGTGACTGAGCCATTAGAACTTGTTTGCATGTTTGTTGAAAAATTACCACGATCTGGCGTAAAGATTCCTCCAGCAGTATCAGCGCCTGTTTGTGCGATGACAATTTTTTTATAACCAGTAAAAACCATGCAAGAAAGTCGATTAGGTGCACTGGCAAAGCCATTTGTGTTTGCAGGAAAATCGAATAACCCTTGCATGCCGTAGGTGCTTGCTGAAAATTGTGATGAAATAAGTTCAATAAATCCAACAGAAGCATCAGTTGCTGTGCCTCCTAAAAAGCCATCATTTTTATGTGAGCTCCAGGTTGTCGTTGCAACACTATCAATCGTATCAGCCGTTGTTCCTTCCATCGTAAAAAATTTTCCAAGACTTGGCTGATAGCCAATGCCGTAAATAGATGAGCCTGTGTTGATGGGACACGTTACTCTCTGCCAATTTGTCCATCCTTTAATAACGCCGTAGGCATCGAATAATGCTTGTGAACTAAAAAGACCAGCAGCTTCGGTAGCGCCTTCTAAGCAAGAAACATATACGGTATCTTTAAACGTAACCATATCGGTAATAACGCCTGGAGCGCTTGCATTGCCAACTCTTGCTTGTAAATCTGCTTGCAGTGTTAGATCTGCAATAGTTGTCGCAGGAGTCTGAAATCCTCGACCGTAATAGGGAAGGCACGTATCGTTTGCGTTAAAAAATGGTGTAGCATTGACCCCTGGATTAATAATTTTGCTTGCAAGGGTTCCGTGTTCAGGGTCTAGTGGCCACGTCGCATTTGCAGGGTTTACTGATTTATTAACTAAAGGAATTGCAAATACAGAGCGATTTGCAGGATATACAGCATTGTTAGAAGAGCCAACTAAAATTCCATAACTGTATCCTATACTTGTGTGCAGAGTTCTGAATTTAGAAATTGTTAAGGTATAAGAAAGTCCAGATCCACCTTCTTCAACGCCACCAACATATGCTTGCGCAGTATTAATATATGCAGCTGCAGGTGCATAATCGGTAAGTGTTAATGAATTGGTATACGTAATGCTGCCAACTCCAGGGCCAGGTGTTGCAATTTGATTCACATAACCCATTACAATTCCGCGACAGCCGCCATTATTTGCAGCAACTCCTTGATATACAATATAGAGTCGTTGCAATGTTGTGTCGTAATACATATCGATAGGTGTTGCAGAAATGGTTGCGTTGTTTCGAACTTTTACAAAACTTTGTGTGCCATCTAAAGGTACAGATCGAATAAGATCGCTTCCAGTTACCGCAGGAGCTTGCACAAGTTGACTTGGCCCCGGTGCAATTAAAGCGATGCCAGAATTAAGAGCGCCGAATATTCCACCATTAGGTGCGACCGCTGCAAAAATATAATTTCCTCTAATGCGATAGGTTCCTGAATCTTCGTGTACCGCTGCACCAGCAACTGCTTTGATGCCACTAGTTACTGCGCCTGTTGCATCAACAATGTTTGAAACAGAAAAAACATCAAATGGACTTGCAGAAACACGAGAAACATTCCAATACAGATTTGTAGGGGAATCATTTGTTACGACAAAAGGTGTTCGTTGCAACAATCCCATCAATGAAATTTTTTGACCAAAAAGAGGATTTGCTTGATCTGCGATGCCATTTAAACGAACTTTTTCAGGAGCATAAGGATAAATATCGTCGAATCCTTCCGACGCGACGCTGATGGCATATGATGCTTGGTTGTTGTTAATGTTTGCAGGGATGGTAGCGCTCTGTTGTCCGATGTATAAAAAAGATTTGTAAGGATCGTCGTCGGTAGCATGAGCAGAAACTTTTGAAGAAAAAGTATTCGTTCCTTTTGTTCCATCTGCCTGCAATAAAACAGGTGCATATGTTTTAAAAGAGCATATGAATAAGAAAAAAAGTAGTATGCGCGATATAAACACCGTCACTCCTTTTGTGTATGATCATTACATATTCAATGAAAAAATAATTATAAGCTAATTTTTAAAAAGCGCCATCTGTAAGGATGCGATATTTCACAAAATGATCAATGTATGCTATAGATAATGCATTACAATATGCACAAGGGGGGATCTTAATGCATACAAAAATTTTTTCAGCGACCATTGTTGGCGTTGATGCGTATATCGTTGAAGTTGAAGTTGATATTTCTTTTGGAATGGTAAACTTTTTTATCGTTGGATTGCCTGATGCTGCGATAAAAGAGAGTCGTCAACGAGTGCAAACAGGCTTGAAAAACTGCGGAATTAGTCTTCCTGATCGAAAAATTACGGTGAATCTTGCGCCAGCAGATTTAAAAAAAGAAGGAACACTTTTTGATTTGCCAATTGCGATAGGAATTTTGCAAGCTTCTAAATTGATTTTGTTGCAGGAAGATTTTTTGCAAGAAACTATTTTTTTAGGAGAGCTTTCGCTCGATGGTTCAATCAAACCTTTAAAAGGTGCTCTTGCAATAGCGTATGATGCTAAAAAATTAGGAAAGTCACGAATTATTTTGCCAAAAGTAAATGCGCAAGAAGCCGCTTTTATTAAAGATTTAGAAGTAATTGGAGTTGATCATTTAGTTGAATTGATCGCATTTTTAAAACACGAAACTATCATACTTCCAACGCAACCTCTTGCTATTGCAAAAGAAAAAGAATTGCATGAACATGATTTTTCGCAAGTCAAAGGGCAAGAAGTTGCAAAGAGAGCATTGTTGATCGCCGCTGCTGGCAATCATAATATTCTTTTTATCGGATCTCCAGGAGCAGGTAAAACGATGCTTGCAAAAAGACTGGCAACGATTATGCCAGACATGGATTTTGAAGAAATTTTAGAAACAAGCAAAATTTATTCAATTAGCGGTAAGTTGCATGGAAAATCTTTAATTCATCAAAGACAATTTCGTGGACCACATCATACTATTTCTCAAGCGGGATTGGTTGGTGGTGGCTCGTTTCCGCAACCTGGCGAAGTCAGTTTAGCGCATCATGGCATATTGTTTCTTGACGAATTAACAGAATTTAAACGAGCAACTTTAGAAGCTTTGCGGCAACCTATCGAAAATAAAGAAGTTTCGATTTCGCGTGCACAACAATCATTAACATTTCCAGCAGCATTTTTATTAATTGCAGCTTTAAATCCTTGTCCGTGCGGGTTTTATGGAGATAAAAAAAGAAAATGTAGTTGTCAGCCTTTGCAAATTTCTCGATATTTAGAAAAACTCTCTGGACCATTATTGGATCGTATTGATTTGCAAATTTACGTTCCATCAATTGAATTTGATGCGCTTAAAGATACTAAAAAAACAACTTCTTCTGCTCAGATGAAAGTACAGGTTGATGCTGTTGCTCGCATACAAAAAGAGCGATTTTCTTCAAGCATTAAGCGCAATGCGACGATGAATTCTGATGATGTTGATGCATTTTGTGTTTTAACTGATGAGGCTCAAGTTTTGATTAAAAAAATATTTGAGCAGTTGCATTTAAGCATGCGTGGTTATCATAAAGTCCTCAAAGTCGCGCGAACCATAGCTGATATTGATCAAAAAGAAATTATTGACGTCCAGCATTTGCAAGAAGCATTGTCGTATCGCTCTCTAGATCAGTATTTTGAGAGGCTAAAAAGATGAGTATAAGAAGCATAAAGCGCTATCATTAAGGTTTTCCAAAAAAAATAATCAGCATGTTGATTGACAATGCTAAAGGTGCTGCTATCATTAAACAATAGATCGCGGGGTAGAGCAGCCTGGTAGCTCGTTGGGCTCATAACCCAAAGGTCGTTGGTTCGAATCCAACCCCCGCAACCAAATTCCAGCAAACATATTTTTATGACTAAAAAAATTAGCATTAGTTTCTCTTGCGTCATCCTTGTTTTTTTGATTCTTTCGGGGTTTTTTAAAAAAATGCATAAACCATTTTTCCAGGCAAGCCAAAATCAGCCTTATCATCTTTCTGTCGGCGCAGTTTTGTGTAATCAAAAAAAAGAAATAGCGTGCCATTATTTTAAAGAAATTTTTGGACACAAAGACATTTATATTTTGATGCGCGAAACAATGGAAGATAACGAAACGCCCTTGGATACGCTTCATCGGGGGCTCAAAGAAGAATTTGGCGCAACAGCTGAGCCATTAGCGTATGTCGGAGCTTTGGTTGGACCATTGCCTGATAAAAAACTTTCTTTTGAAAAAACAACACTTTATATTGCTTGCAAGCTTATTTCTTTTGATCAAAATGGACGAAGCACGGATGATGCCGAGTCAAAAAGTGAAATTTTGTGGATGGAGCCAGATAAGCTCATTGCAATCATGCAACAGCAGGGAATTCGCTTTAATCATCGCGCTGATGCGGATGAATCAGAAATGATCAAACGAGCACTTGTCTATTTTTAGGAGCTTAACCTCTATCCTTTTGCCAATCCAGCCTATTCTATTAAAATAATAATACTACTTGATTAAAAAATGCGAGAATGTTTTGATAGATGGAGGTTTTATCAATGATAAAAAATAAGAGTTATAAATTTTTTGTGGCATGTATAATAATTACGAATGTAGCGTCTTTTAAGGTAATGGCAGGTGTTCAAGAAACACCATCAGAAGCCTTAATCAGATCGTTAGCGGACGCTAAAAGTTATTGTAAAAGTGGTATTGTTCATGGATTGATGATGGTAGCAGCAGATGTTTTGGCTCGAGATGCTATAGCGCGCTATTCTGTTACGCGATTTCTTTTTAATATTCCAACTAAAAAAAGCATAGTACTTTCAACAGCTACTTTTTTTCTTGCAACTTATCTTTATCGTAGACATAGGCCTGTTGATTTGAATGATTCGAATGATAAGTATTATCGTTATACTATTGACGCATCGGCTAAGATTGTTGGTCCTTTATTAAAGCCTGGATTGTTGTTAGCAGCAACTGCAGCAACACTTCTTTTTGGATAAGATAATTGTTTTGCGATTGTTTTTATATTCCAGCTCTGTCTAATTGTTCTCGAATTGCTGCTCGGCGAAAACATGTTGTTATGTCTTCTATGGCAGCATCTTCAGCTCTTATTTGCGTTTCAATTTCATTATAGAGATAACGATTAAAAACTTTTTTTAGATTGGCTATGGATTCTATTTCTTCTTCGGTAAATGTTTTTTCTAATTTTTTTAAAAAAGCATCGAATCTTTTTTTTGTATATAATTTATTCCATTCTAATGTTCGTACATTTTTAAAAGTAATTGGTGACCAATCAGGTTTAGGTACGCTAGTTTCTTCGAATGGTTGATTAGATAGGCTTTCTTCTAAGTCTGAAGTCTTTAGCCAATAAATATCAAAAGATGCAAAAAATAATCCTAAAAAAATTGCTATATGTTTTACTTTCATCATTATTTACTTTTTGCTATTTCGTTTGACATGGCAATTAATAGAGCTAAAGTTTCTGTTTCTGCATTTTCATCGTTTGTTAATAATTTACGCATAAATGTTTCTATTATTAATTGAGTTTCGATATTGCGAGGTATACGGCCTTGATAGTTTTGTAAGAACATTTTACATCGCTCACGGTCATTATATTTTTTATTCAAGATAGCGGTTGCTGTTGTTTTTAAATCTAAATCGGCCTCTTTGCATTGTTGTAGTGCTTCTAAAAATGCTTCTTGTATTATGCGCTTTCCTACGATGGCTACATAAGCATCTGTAAAATCAACAAGTATAGCTACTTCTTCAGGCGTTAATTTCACGTCTTCGCTTGCAGCCGCAGCGGCCGCAGCTGCGCTTTTTAGCCAGCAAGTATTAAAACATGCAAAAAGCAATCCTAAAAAAATGAATGTATTTTTTATTTTCATTAAAACCTCCTTTTTATTTTGTAGCGTCTTGTTCAGATTGCACATTTGTTATCGCAAGACAAAATAACAACAAAATATATCGCTTCATAAAATCAATCTCTGATTAAAAAAAATATTTTACTAATAATTAAAAACTATGCTTAATCAAGATCAGCTAGAATTCTAGCTCGATTAAAAGGTAATTTTTGGTCAACCATTAGTGCTGCAATTTTCTCAGAACATTCATTTTCAGCCATAATAGCAGCAATTTTTGCACTTCTAGCTTCTTCTGCTTCTTTAGCGATTCTAGCCTCTTTAGTGATTCTAGCATCTTCTGCCTTTCTAGCTTTTTTAGCAGCTTTTTCTTTAGCTTCTTTAGCTTCTTTAGCAGCTTTTTCAACTTTTCTAGCTTGCTCTGCTCGTTCTTGGGCGGCTTTTTGATCTGACGTTGCTTGAAATATTTCTTCTGATCTTTGATTTGCAGTTTTTACTTGTTTGTTATGTAGAAGTGCGCCTTGTTTAATTCTTTCTGCGTCTTCTGATAATGTTGTTGGTGCTATCTTTAGTCCTTGTAAAAACTTTCTAGTTAATTCTGGCTGAGAAAGATCTTCTAGACCACGTAATTGAGAGAAATTTTCTCTTAGAGCATGTAATTCAGCAATTATTCCTTCGACGGCTTCTTTAGTATTTTTGGCTTTAGGTATTGATTTTAAAAAGTAAATTATCAAAGGATCTTTGAGGTCTGCAATAGAAATTGGATGTTTATTATCAATGTCATCATTTGTTACGTTTTTTTGCAACGCTTGATTAAGAAGCCCTATGGTTGTTATTGCAGATGCTTTCATTATTTCTATATCAAATCTTTTTAAAATGTCACTTATATTTTCTGTTGTATTAAGAAAAATTAAATCTTCATCTGTAAAATTATTTAATTTTACAGCAATATAAAAATTTATAAGTTCTTGATCTTTTATTGCTTCACCTAAAGGTTGGCCTTTTAAAATTTTTCTATTTATTCTATCAGCAATATCTAAGAGTTTTCCGTCTTCATAGTTAATCCCATATTTTAAAAGAACCTTTTCTTTAATGGATAATTCTGTAGCATCTTCAAATTCCTCGTCTTCTTCCTCGTCTTCTTCAGCGGCAAAATCTATAGCATCTTCAAACAAGTCCTCTTCTTCAACGGCCGCAGCAGCAGCAGCGGCACTTGTAGAAGAGGCGGATTTAATGGTATCTGAAATTGTAAATAATAAGCTAAATAATAAGCCTATTGATAATATTTTTGTTTGGTTAGATTTCATTGTAAACTCCTAAATTATTTATTTAATAACATTATTATAATACTTATATTTTAATAATATTTATATTTGAATTACAATAAAACAATAAAAACAAATCAATAAAAATGAGAAAATAAGCTGTAGATTTACTTATAAAAGAGAAAGATCGAGGATTATTACTACTCTCTCGACCTTATATGTGTGGTTTTCTTACTTATATAATTAAATTATATCTGAATATATTTAACAAGTCAAGCTCTTAAAGATGCATGCATTGGCGGTATTTATAACATACAACAATAAAATCTTGCTCCAGATAAATGCAAACGATAAATCAAATGATAACCAAGGCCCTCCTGATATTAAAAATTATATGCATTAGGAGCCTATAGTATGAGTAGATCACGCTCGCGGGAGTCTGTGTTGCTACAGATATAATCTATCACGACACATCCCTCTATAAATCGTTATATAATTATGTTGCTTTATTGGATCCATACTATTAATCCATTCAATAGTATCATCGAGTGCTTTTTTGTCAGAATCTTCGTTTCCAGTGTGTCTTGTCATGAAAATATATGTTAATTCTTCTTGCGTAAGATCTGCTGTTGTAAGTAATTGGTGAACTGCTTGTTGTTGTACAGTTTTTACAGTTGCCGCAGCTGCAGCTGCTTTTTCGGCACCATGCAAACTGTATCCAGAAGCCAACATTACAAACATAAATAATTTGTTTTTTATTGTTTTCATTATCATTAAACCTTTACGTTATTTTAGTTAAAAATTAGGGACTGGCATTAATTTAATTATAACAAAACAATAAGAATATAAAAATAAGCTGTAGATCGACTTATAAAAGAGAAAGGTCGAGGATTATTACTACTCTCTCGACCTTATATGTGTGGTTTTCTTACTTAGATAATTAAATTATATCTGAATATATTTTACAAGTCAAGCCCTTTTTGTAAAACATTATTTTTTGAGCCAAAAAAAATAAGAATAAGCTTGGTTTAAAAGCCGCCAAAAGGATTATAGCTGCTGTTATTGGTTAGCATGCATGCTAATGATACGCATCCGCTATTGCCAGGAACGACGGGAGGAGTAGGGGTTGGCGCTGATGGAGGAGTTGGAGTTTGAGCAGGCGGTTGAATTGGCGGTGTTGTTAAGGTTGTGTTGTATGCATTAATTTGATTTTGAATAGCTTGTGCAAGCTGAGGATTAAGGTTTGCTTGATAATTAGCTCCAAACATATTGGTATATGCTGGTCCATCGCTATTAATTAAGCTAATAGTTGCAAAGGATCCCGGAGTTAATTGTGCGATTTGAGTTTGGCTTGGTCCTGAAACTAGATTGAATATCGTTCCTGTTACTAAGCTTAAAGCGCTCGTGATGGTGTTAGTTGGAGCGAGTGGTTCAAGTGATTGTGGTGTTCCTGGCGGATTGCCATTCGTAGGTACATTTACAAAAATGAGATAATCAAGGCCAGAAAGATATTGCGTAAACGAGATACATGAATAGAGAGGGATGCCCGATTTTAAGGCAGCATCAACACCATTTACGATAACATTTTGAAACGACAATGCGCCTTCTTCTTTTTTATAATAGAGCTGTTGAGCTTGTTGTATAGCAGCGACTAGTTGTTGCGGTAGTTTAGCTTGCTGTTGATACGCTGCAAGTGCATCAGGGTACGTTGTCTGTATTTGTCCTTGCATATTATAACAGTTGCCAGTAACTAAACTAATGACGTACGGCGTAGTGCTGGTAATAGGTTGTCCTAATTGAGCGCCAGATCCAATTAATCTTTGTCCTGCTCCTGCGCTATTTTGTCCAGGAGGATTTTGTAGTGATACAACATAATCAGAAAGATTTGCTGGTAGAGGCAATTTTGTAGAAGGAGTGCTGTAGGCATAGACTCCTTGAGCTACAGTTAAACTAGAGAAAGGAATTAATTTCCATGAACCATACTGTGGATTAACTTCTGCATTAAATGTTTTTTTCCATAATTCTTCTCTTTGTGATTCTTCTGTTGGCGAATCAAATGATTGAATGAGTTGTTGAGTTTGTGCATTTGCAGAAGTTCGATCTGGAGAGAGGGTAATAGTTTGTTGTGGCGAAAGGATTTCGTATTCTACAGCAGCTCCTGATGTGATGATTCCATACGATCCTGTATATAATGCTTGTGGATGGTATTGTATTTGAGACATGAGCGTTTGGTAAGGAATAACTTCAGATTGTGCAAGTTCAGAGACTACCGCGGTTTGTGCCCATCGAACATTTTGATCATCTTCTTTATAAAATGAAACAGATAATTGTTGATTAGAAAGTGTTGCGGTCATGCGATACCAGGCGCCTCTTGCAAACCAATTGCGTGATTCTGTAGGAGTTTGATTGCTTAGAATAAATTGTTTATCAGAATGTTCGTAAATGCCAAGAGCTGGTGCATTATTCGTTTGATCATTTTGATAACAGACAAATGCTTTTGCTTTATTATCAAAATTATAAAGATAGCGATTAAACGTATCAAAAGATTTCCATTTATTTTGAAAAGCTTGCAAAGAAATGCTATTGGCAAAAGGAATAGATTGTTGTGCAAATGTTTCGAAATTATTGGTTATAGCGTTTAAAAATCCTGTATCGATATAATTTTTATTAAGATAAATGCCTATATAAAAATCACCTTTTGTTTGATAAATAATGCGCCAACGAACTTCTACCGAAAGTGGAGTTGTGCATGCAGAGATATCTTTTTGCGTAATAAAGTGTGGAAATGTGGTAACGGTTTGACTCGTGCCAGAAGTTTGTGATGCAAGGCTTTGTGCAAGTGCATTCGAAGCGAGCGTAACATTTTGTGCGATTCCATTATTAAAAGGAGCTGGTTGAGCTGCAATTTCTTGTGCGAATGTTCCTCTGCCGGCATTAAAAACTCTAAATCCTTGGCTTGGATTTATATCAAAACGATTTGTTTTGATGCCGTAATTATAACCTGCGTCAGCGTATAAAATTTGAGTCTTTGGATAATTTTGCGTGTCGGGCGTTAATAATTGATCATAGATAGAACTGAGCATATATCCTTGCGCCGATCGTAATGCATTTAACGTGCTATTCATATAGTTTTGATAATAGACCAATCCTCGATCGCCATTTATACCTTGTTCCTGTAATCGTTCTGAAGTTTCGGCTAAAGTAGCAGCTTGTAATGCATTTTGAGCAACGGGAAGCGCTTGAACATACGCACTAAATGTTTCTAAGAAATCTTCTTGGCTCTGTTTTTCGTAAATAGCTTGCATATCTTGCTGGTTTGCTCCGATAACACTAAGAGCCATCATGCCTGTTCCCATAACGAGCATAACAGCTCCTATACCGATTTCTAAAGCTGATCCTGTTCCTAATGTTGCGACTGTAATAGCAGTCATTAAAACTAAACTAACGATAGAAGAGATTAATCGACGATGTGCATTCATAGTTGTTTGTAAAGCTTTGTCAGCAGAGAAAAAATTGCCGCCTGTTACGACTGCTTCTAGTCCAGCAGCAATTCCTGCAACGTCAACAATCAGATCGGTTATAGCGCTTGTTAAGTAGCCAATTGCGACCATTAAACTTTTTAAAGCATCGGTAAAAGTGGTAACTAAAAGTGTTGCCGCTTGCAAAATAGAAAGTATTAAATCTTTTGCAAAATATTGTCCCGTAGTTTCAAAAGCATTAAATCCGCCACTATAATAATTGCCACTCATAGCGCTGCCAACACTTTCGATAGCGCCGACAGCAGCTTCTTCGAGCATCATGGTTGCTTCGAATGTTAATTTGACCATTGATGTGCCAACGTTAATTAAAAAGTCTGTTGAATCTCTGAATGCACCAATTGCAATAGACGCAACTTCATCAAGACAGTTTTCGAGATCGCTTCCTAATCCAGGATCATCAACAATAGCGCCAACTGTTTGTGCAATGACTGAATTTGCCATATTTTGTATTTCTTGCGCAACATCAGTCAAATTATCAACCATATACATACAAGAATTGCCAGCATCAGCTATTTGCTGTGCAGCAGCATCAAAATAATTGCCAGCATCAGTACTTGCATCGCTATACGATATGCCTTGCACAAGGCACGCAATGCCTGTTTGATAGTAAAGGCCTATGCCTACGTCTTCTACGGAATAGGCAAGATGCACAAAAAGGTCTCCGGCGTCTTGTACCGTATGCCAAAGATCATCGCCTATTTTGGTAAAATCAGTTTTAAAAGTATGGCCCATAGATTCAAATGCACCTTTAATATCGTGCCATAAATCACTCCAAAAACCTGCAGGAGTCGCGCCTTTAACAGGATTAAGGGACAATGTTTTTGTGAGTGTATTAATTGATTCCAGAAGTAATTCGTCTTCTGGTTGATAAAAAATAAAGTTTGGAAATAGCGCGGTGTTAAAAAGTTTATTTGATTGCAAGGTGTCAAGAGATTTCATCGTAGAAGAAAGATTTTCATCATTAAAAAGATAATTGGTCAGTGATCCTAAAACACGAAGTGCATTAAAACTTACTAATTCTAAAAAAAGTTTTGTAGGAAGGTGTCCCGTATCATTTTGGTTTTCTTCAAATAGCTTAAAAAAATAAGGTGTTTGTGTAAGGCCAGCATAAGGAGTGCCTTTGACTGGCGTAATCATTTTTTCTTCGAGTAAAAAGGCTCCTAGAGGTGTTAACGAAATCGTTGTATTTTCTATAGAAAAAAGAGCCTCCATACCTTTTTGTGGAACAATAGCAGAGCCTTCAAAAGTAAGATAATTTCGATAACCAGGAGCAATAATAGAAGCCTTACCAGAAGATTGTTGTACCACTTGATGTTGTAACGGTGTTACTGTTTTTTGTGTTTGCAAGATGTCATATTTTTGGCAAAACGTGTAAAAATCACCTTCTTTAAAAGTTTCAATAGCATCATATAATTGTGCAGGATCAGTAATAGTTTTCCAATCATTACATTGCGCCAAGGCTCGTGATCGTAATATATCGGTGATGATAATAAGTGTTCGAACGTAATCAGCGCTTGTTCGTAAGGTTGTATATTGCGTTGAATAATAAGCAGTTTCAAATTGTGGCAAGAAGGAAAACATTTTGATTTCATCTTGATTAATAGTAGCTAAAAGTTGCAATTCATAGGTAAAAGAATTAGCAATAAAAACTTTTAAATGATTTTGCCAAGAATCGGTATTCATGCAAGCGGTCAACAACACAGGTGCTAGTTTTGTTTGCAATGTTTGATTAAGAGTCGTGGTAAGATCATTGACTGTTGCGGTCCATTGCGTGATTGCTTGCGTATCATTATGATGGGTCGCGATTGCTAATTGAGATTGCGCTTCGATAAAGGTATCGTGTAATGATTTTGAAGAGCCTTTTGCAGAAGTTTGTTCGATAAAATCTTGAATAGCTTCTTGTTTAAGATATGCATAAAATCTTTGAATCATTGATAAATTTGTGCCGGTAATGCCTAAAGTTTTATTAAAAAATAATGCAACCGTATCATCAAGTTCAGAAAGCGCAGGAAAGGTTTTTGCAGGATCAGGAAATAAAGAAAAAAAAGCAGATAACTGTTCTTCTGTTGCAGGTTCTATTGCTGATGCCTTGATTGCAAAAAAGGTATGGTGTGCAAGTAAAAAAATTAGAGCGAGAGTATTTTTTTTGATCAAAATTTTCATCAGGATTTTCCTCCTGTTGGTAAAATATTCTGCACAGAATCTATCTGTTCTGGCGTATAGGTAAGATCTAGAGGCTCTACGACGATATATTGCGCAGAACATCCTGCAGCTACAAAGCCAATATTGTGATATAAGAAAGTAAGTGGGCTTAAAAGATCGATTTCATACGCCATTTCTGTGACTGCGCTTGCCGTAGAAGATCCGGAAGTTGCAGGTGAAGGAGCACTGTGCATTGGAAAAATCATCGCTCCTGTTTTCATAGTAAAGATAGAAAGGAAGACTTTGTTTGATTGCGTAGTAATCAAGAATCTATATCGATTCCCTACCGTGAGTGCTGGTATTTGAGCAAGAGGATTAGCAATGAACGCAGCATTATTATTTTGTGCCATTGTTTCTAGAGCCATCTGATTCGTTGAAAATATTTGGAACAGAGGAGATTGAGCATTCTGTTGAACGCTGCCTAGAGGATTTTGTGTAATCGAAGTGGTATCAGCAAGTTGATCATCAGCCATGTCTGTAGCAGTCTGATAAAAAGTTTCTGAAAAACCAACATTCATCGTATTTTTTGGTTGATTTTGTGTGGTGTATATACATAAAAATCTATATTGATTATGGAAATCAGTAACGCCAGAAATCCATCGCGCTTTGTTGAACATAACGCCTAACACAAAAGGTGTTTCTGGTTCTGCAAGCAAGGTGAAATCAATCTTTATCGTATAGGATTCAGTACCATCAGCAAGATAAGATGCAGCTGGAATGTATTCTGCAAAAATACTGTTTTGTTCAATCAGCGTAGGATCTCCTTTAGGGTAGGTTGTGCTGGTACACGGAACAGTTGTGTATTGGACAAAACTGGTAATAGGATTTTTTTGCATTAAAGAATAATCTACAGAAGAGAATTCCCAATTTCCTACTCTAAAAATATTGTACCAAGGCGTGATAGGATTCATTGAATTTTGGTTTTTTGCAAAACAAGCAGCATAGGCAAAGAGTTGATCATCTTGCATAGGGTTAGTTAAAAAGACACTTTTTTGCATCGCATTTAAAAATTGTTGACTGATAAATGTTTGTTCTACCGAAAGTAGCGTAGGCAAGAGTCCTTGAATAACTGTTTTCCCCGATGAAGGATCAGTTGATGAACTAAAATTTGCAGCAATGAGTGCTGTAGATGCGCTAAATTTATTACTCAACGCAGTCATCTGCGATTGTTGATAGGTATTTAATTGCGTAAAAAAAGTATTTAATTGTTGTGATAAAGCTGTTCGTTGTTGCGAAAGCGCGTTAAAGACAAGAGCATCGGCAGCACTTTGCCAACTAGCAACCATTTGTGATCCCATAGAAATTTCTGTTTGCTCGATCATTGAGATCATCATTTTGCCAGAAGTTTTTGCCATCATAGCTCTAAAAACATTGGTGAACGTACATTTTTTTGCCAAATTAAAAACATATTTGGTAGGCTTTGAAATATAATTTAATCCTTTGCCAAGATATTTTATAAAAGTACTTTCTTTAAAATAGGTACCTACAGCACTGTTTGAAAAAAAATCTTTTAATTGTCCCATGCCAGTTTTTAAAAAAATAGTATTATATGTTTTTTGCAAGATTGCAGTCATTTTAAAAACACCCTGTTCCATTTTTTCTGCTGTTTGGCATGCGCGTTCAAGAGGGTTAATAGTGCTATTAACTTTTTGAGAAAATGCATTTAATGAACGAACAAATTTACTTTTAGAAGCATCTTCAGCGGCTTTTTGTGCGGCAGCTAATTCTTGTAAAGCTGCTTCTTGTTCTGCAGCAAGATCAGCTTCGTTTGTGGTGATTGCATCAATACTCGTGCTAAAGCTGTCTGCTGGTGTAACCATATCTTTGGCCGCAGGATCAAGTTTTCTGATATTTCTGACGGTGCTATCTGTCCATTTTGTGATACTTTGCCATAACGGCATGGTCTCTTCTTCGAATGATGCAAGGCTTTGCGCTTCTTCTGCTGGAGAAAGATCTGCTGTGTCGGTAATAGTTGGATTCAAAGATTCCATAAAACTTGTTTCTGTTTTTTCTAAAGCTGCTGTTGCTTCTTCTACCTCTGTAGTTGTTCCTTCCACAAGTCCACTTGCTAAGCCTGATGCATCTCCTGCTGCATCACCTGCGATATCGATAAGTTCTGATTGTGCACGAGCACCTGTATGATATTTTTTAGCGCCATTTAATAGAATATGTCGATGAGGAGGGAAATCCCAGAACCTGATAAGCAAAGGAATTGGTTGTATGTTTTGACCGACTAAAAGTAAAAGTATCGCTTCGTGATCAATGCATATTTCTTCTAATTCTATTTCTGTGTAACTTATGAGCGCACTTTTTAATTGTGTAATGATTGGTATTTTTTTACGAAATAGAGAAACTATCGAACACCACAAAAAAGCTGCTTGCTCTTTGATCCATCCATATATTTTTTTTGGTTGTGACATGTTTTGTAAGTAAAGTCGAGCCATGCGCTCAAAGTGTTCTTTTTGTAAGGTTAATATTTTGATGCGATAGAGTTGTAGATCATTATTATAAGAGTCATTATTCACAGATTTTTCTTCATCTTCTATTTTTGTTTTTAGCCATGCAGCAGTTTTTTCAGAAGCTGACATTTGTTGATATGTGTCAGTGATTGCAATAAGTTCGAATAATTTTTTTATGATGATTAATGATAGATCTGAAACATGTGCGCCTGTTTTTCCGTATACCTTATCGATTATTTTTGCATCATGAGTCTGACTGTAAGAAAAAAAATAAAAAGAAAGAAACCCAAAAAAAAATATTTTTTTATAAAACATACGCACTATGCTCCTCCTGCTAAAGATGGTGATGAAGTATTTGATACAGCGCTTATAGCAGTTGTTGCAACTGGGCTTGCTTGTTTTGCAAGATTTGCTTGTTTTTCAGCGATATACGAAGAACATTGATTCGCTTCTTGCTGACTGAATGATGGAAGAGGTTCTTTTGAAACACCTTGTGTTGTTGCTGCAGCCTTTTTAAAAATAATCGTAAGACAAGGGTCAAAAATACCAAGATCAAGTAGTGCTAGAAAATCTCCGACGCAGCCACGGACTATTGTTGTAACACCAGCTTTATTTTGTGGAACGATGCCAGAAAGAGCACTCTTTGCAGTTGTCGATTGATTGAGCCAGAGAGGCTGTGCGATAATAGGTTGTTGATATAAACGAATGAGCGCTGAATTTTTATTCATAGGATCTTGCTGAAATGTCGGAATGTTCATATAGAATCCTGTAATCCCATCATTTATAAAAACAGAAGGTTCGTAGACTGTAGTTTGTCCGGTAGAAGCTGGTACAGTAACTGCTTTTATCCACGAAGGCAACGAGGCAGTAAGTTCAGTTGTTGCATCAGGAGCCTGTAAGAAAAAGAATTTTTGATAAGCAAATGCTGGTCCAAGTGTGGTGGTGTTCGTTACCGTTTGTCCCGTTAATGGGTCTATGGCAGAGCCATTTGGAGAGATTGCTTGTTCTATGCCAAACGTTGGATAAGGTGCTACAGAACTGTTTTGTACTAATTGTGCAAGCTTAGGAAGAATTCGTAGCGTTTCGAATGTTTTTTGATCGTAAAAAAATAAAGGAGGATTTGTCTGTTCAATTAACTTTGCAATGCCATTATCGCTCGATTCGTATAGCAACGTTTTTTGAATATTTTGAGCAGCGGTTGCAAATTCAGTTAATCCTTTGTACGAAGGATTTTGAGCATCAGAAGTTATAACTTCCAGCAACTGTGCGTAGTTATTAAAAAAAATAAGATATTGTTGCAGCGTCCATAAAAAAGAAGAGCGCATGTTTGTATTTTGATGAGTATAACGAACAACATTAGCAACGGTTTCAAGAGCGCTTAATTGTGGATCAGTAAGTCCCGAAGGACCAGAATACGTTTTTTTAGTGATGCTTTTTTCTAGGGCAATATACTTATTAAAAAGAGCAGCAAGCGATTGTGCTGTTGCTAAAGGAATCATAGAAAATGAAAAATGTGGATTTTTAAAAAGTGGCAAAAGAGCTTTGTATTCATTAATCTCTGCTGCATTTAATCCATAGATTATTTTAAGTATCACAGGGTCAGAAAAATGTTCTTTTTGCATGCTTAAAAGTAGTGAATAGTAGGATGTTCCTTTTGCGGTTTGTCCTGTAGATTTCGTAGGTTTATTATGCGTTGTTCCAGGAGTCGCAAATAAGGTGAGTAAGGCTGTTTGAGGATTCATCCACGAAGTCGTAGCAGAAAGTGTACTTGGCGGCGAAACTTGTAAAAGATCGCCTACAGAAAGTGAAGTAGTTGTTTGAGCAAGTAACGAACCAATCGCGTTTAACGTTTCATACTGCGATGAACTAATGCTTAAAAAAAGAGCATTTTGCGAAGAAGTATCATCAGCAAAAAGATGCGAAAGTGCGGTAGCATTTTTTTGGTTGTAGGAGCGTTGTGTTTCTAGCACTTGATCAACGAGTTGAAAAAGCTCTAAAAGCACGATTTGCTCGGTTTGTGTTAATTGATCAAAAGAAGTAAATTTCCCTGAATTAATCGTTTGCAAGGCTTGCGTAATGATCGATTCTTGTTCTGTTTCAGAAAGACTTGGTTTTAATGTTGCAAGTCTTTGTTGCGCTTGTTTTTGAAATGCTGTTGAACTTAATGGTTGCAATTGATAAGAAGCAAAAGTGGTTAATGTTTTTTGTAAGATTGTTTTTTGAGAGGCAGAAAGACTCTCTTCGGTCATAGGATGTTTTTTAAGATTAACAGCTAGATTTTGCAAAAGTGATGCATCTGATTGTGCAGCACCCGATTGATTACTTGCAATAAGCAATCCGTAAGCAAGTAAAGATCGATCTTTTGTAGAAATATGTTCAAGCATAAGAGGATGAGTAGGCGAAAGCATTGATGTAGCGAGTGTTTTAAGCGCGCACGATTGTGATGGAGAAAGTACTTGATAAGATGGATTTAGTTGTCCTAATAATTGAATTATTTGTGATAATTGTTGCGTGGATGCCGTTTCGTATCGTTCTAAAATATAACTGATGCTACTTTTTAATTTTTGTATTTGTTCAAGGGTGAGTTTTGTCGAAGGAGAAAGCGTAAGTAATTTAGAAAATGTTCTACAAAATTCTATCACCTCTTTGAGTTCTTGCCCGAACACAAGTTTGCTGATGAATTTTTGTATTCTTTGCATGTCTTGAGATGAAGGTTGAGCTTGTGCAGGATGAGCACAAGAATCTGCAAGTGTCTGAAAATTCGTAAGCGTCTGTTGTTGCATGCAATATGCAATAATATGATTCAATGCTTGATCAAGTGCATGAGCTTCTTCTTGAGAAAGGTGTTTTGCAGAAAACGAAGTTGTTCCAAGCGCTTGCATAGCTGCAGTAAGTGCCGGAGACTCTGGAATTGCTAAAAGAGGAATATATTTTTTTAAGGCAAGATAGGTTGCAGTAATTTGAGAGGGTTCCAATTTTTCAAGTCCTAGTACCGCAAGTACTGATTGTTCCATATCAAGAATGAATATATTCGGATCACTTATTTTATCAGATTGAACGCACGCCATTCCCGCATTCAAAGCATAGTTTTCTGGTATGCCTGGTAGCAGTGCGCGTAATGATTGATTCAGTTGTGCCATGACAAGCGCAAGCATATGATTAATGATTAATGTCTTTTTGTTAAGAGCATATTGTTTTTCTGTGATCATATAACTTTTGACATCATCGATATGCGTCATATTAAGAGCGGTATAAATACCTGTAAGATAGAGATAGATTTGATGCAAAGCCGTAATGTGTATTTTTTTAAATAATGGTAAAAACGAAGGTGTTTCGTGCATAGCATTCATAAAATTTGTGTATGCAGTTTCAAGCTGTGGATGGTGTGGAAAAAGAGGACCGGTCGGTTTTTTTAGTTCTTGTTGTACTTGCGTAAAGCTAATATTTGTTAAATTTCCTAACGCATTTCCTAATGCTGTTGTTTGTAATTTTGTTTTTGGCGTTATTTTTAAAGCAGCGCCACCGACAGAAGTGTTTGTCGTAAATGCAGCATTTGATTTTTGAGCAAGCGTTGCGTTTGGATTTGCAAGAATTGTAGCGATGCTTTGTGATGCTTTATGAACATTTACTTTTGAGTTTCCATCAGAGCTTAAAAAAGGATTATTTTGCGATTGATTTGTAGTAATTGTTTGGTTAGCGCCAGGCGACTGAAAAGGGCTTGCAATCGCATTGGTCACTACATTTGTTGCGTTAATTCCCGAAAACGTGCTTTGCCAGGGAACAGTAGTAGTTGTAAAAGTTGATGAAGAGATGCTATGCGCGGTAATTAAAAAAATACGAGCGGCTCTTTTTAAAGATCTTTTATAGGTCATATTTTTCTTCATTATTTTTTATACCGTTCTATGCATGAATCGTTTTTTTTTGTATGCTTTATTCTTTTAATTAAAGTCAATAAAACAGATGATAACGCAGAAGGATTTCATGAAAAAAACACAAATAATAGTGTGGATTTCGGCACTGGTAGGTTTTGGATGGATAGGGTTAAACACCTATCATTATTTTTTAGATAAAAAAAACCCTGAACTCATCGTTTCAGGCATTGGCAATGATCATTATTATGCTGGTGATATTGCTTGTATTGTGAATGGATCCCATTCTTACAAAGTTAAAAAGATTTCTGTTTTTCTTGATGGAACGCCTTTAATTTATAATTTTACTTTGAATAAAAAATCATTCGAACATCCTTTTACGATTAATACGCGAGCATTAACTAATGGAAAGCATGATTTAAAAGTGTCGATTGTTGATGGTACTTATCAGAGTCACGAGACAACAAAAGATTATACGTTTAATGTTGATAATACGCCGTTGCAAGCAGCATTTGTAAAACAGAATAATGATGTAAAAGTTTTTCAAGGCAAGACGGTAGTCATTCAATTCCAAGTCAGCAAGGCATTAAAAGAAGCTAAAGTTCATGCTTTTAGCAAAACATTTAATTGTGTTCCAGAAAAAGTAGATTCATTGATTTATGAAACATTTATTCCTATCGATTGCGAAGAAACACCGAATGAATATCCATTTACGATAACATGCACAGATCACGTGGAAAATGTGGTAACGCTCGAAGGCAAATTGCAAGTTATTCCCTTTCCGTTTAAAAAACAAAATTTAACCATTGATGATGATTATGCAAAACAGCAAAAAGAATTAGGGCAATCGCAAACATTACTCAATGATCAATTAGTCGTTCTTGCGCAAAGATCGCCGCAGAAAAAATTATGGCAAGGGCAGTTTTGTGTTCCGACGGAACTGATTCGTCTTTCTACAGAGTTTGGTGTTGTTCGTACGACGCCAATTCGTGGCCGCTACACACATAAAGCAGTTGATATTGTAAATCATCCGCGCAGTATCGTATGGGCACCGCAAGATGGTGTTGTGGTAGTTAAGGATCGTTACGGTTACAGCGGTAATACGGTTGTTATTGATCATGGATGCGGTATTCTGTCGCTTTTATATCATTTGGATTCATTTACTGATGGTCTGCAAGTTGGTCAGCGCGTCAAAAAAGGTAATCCTGTAGGAACGATAGGCAAGACTGGTTATGCTGGCGGTTATCATTTGCATTGGGAAATGCGCATTAATGATATTGCTATCGATCCTCTTGAATGGACTAAATTTTCCGTTGTTTAAATTATGTTTTGCTCCACCATGCTTTAAGTCTTGCAACTAAAGAAGTCAGGGATGTTTGTTCGGTAACAGTAGGCTGAAGTGTTTCTACAGCTTCAACAACAACGAATTCATCAGGATTAGCGTTATCAGTAGTTCCGGGAAGATCCATGATATCAGCCATGTTTCCGTGTACGCTTCCTGTCATAGGATGGTCTTTTAAAATTTGAGCAGCACGTTCACGACTTTGTGTAGCCGAGCGATCATTATAAGCATCATGATGTCTATAGTCACCTTCTGGCCTTGGTTTGCTTGTTGCCCACGAAGGAGTATAGCGTGCTGCGCCAAAAAGATTGAAAACATTTGCCATTAGTAACAATATAAAAAATTTCTTCATAAAAACCTCATTTTTTTAAAATCATAGATATTACTATAAGAATAACAAAACAAAGTTTATAAAGCGAGAGTTTTTGTAAAAAACCTTTACAGAACAACAAAAGAAAAAGCCCTTCAACTTAAAAATAAGCTGAAGGGTTAGGGGGGTGAACAATGCTTTTACGCATTGTTCGTTTAGGGACCTTTTTATTTTTTCAAAAAAATATGATCGTGATCGTAACATTGCCCTTTTTGCTTGTCAAGCTTAAAGAGCCAAAGTTTATTCTTAAAAAAACTTCAAAATAAGCTTTAGATCGAGTTATTAAGGTTTGTGTCCTTTGATAAAATTATATATTAACGGAAATTGTAAAGGATTGTTTTGGAGCTCAGAAGATTGAGCCGTTTCTATGATTGAGCCTTGTTTTAAAAGGTAGAGCATGCAGGGAAGTTTTTCTAAAAGCAGTGTATCGTGCGAAGCAATAATAATAGTAAAACCTTGAGATGATAGATCTGTAATCGTAGAAATCATATGCATAGTTAACGAGGGATCGAGCGCAGAAGTTGGTTCGTCAAAACAAATGATATCAGGCTTTAGGGCTAAGGTTCGCGCAACAGCAAGACGCTGCTTTTGTCCGCCAGAAAGCTTTTTGATACACAGTGTTGCCTTGTCTGCAAGATCATATTTGTGTAAAAGTTCCATCGCTAAAAGTTGCGCAGTTTTAGGAGCGTAGCCTAATATTTTTTCTAAAGGTAGCGTAATGTTCGTTATTACATTCATGTTAGAAAACAAATTAAAATGCTGAAAAACCATGCCGATCGTATGATCTTGATGTCGTAATGGCTTGTCGTCTATCGTAATCGATCCTGTGTCATAGGTTTCTAGCGAACATAAAATGCGCAGTAACGTTGATTTGCCAACTCCTGATGACCCTATAAAAACAGATAAAGAGCCGCGCGGTAATGCAAGGCTGATATTATGCAAGATAGGTTTTTTATTAAAAAATTTAGATACATTTTTACATATTAACATGCAGATTCCCATTTCTTTTCATAATAATGTAGTAACACAGAAACGCTTGTGGTCATCATAAAATAGAAGAAAGTGATCGCAAGATAGAGCGTAATAACATCGTAGGATGTTGAAGTTAAATTTTTTCCTACTTTAAAAAGTTCATTTACGCCGATGATATATGCCAAACTTGAATCTTTAATAAGTGTGACAAATTCGTTAATCAAAGAAGGAAAAATTGCGCGAAATGCCTGTGGTAAAATAATAAACCGAATGATGTCTAGTTGAGAAAATCCCATCACAAAAGCAGCTTCTAGTTCTCCTGGCGCAATTGATTGAATGCCTGTTTTAATCGTTTGGCTAATGTACGCAGAGCTATTGATGCCGATTGCAAGAATGGCAATATATAAAGGATCTATAGGAAGGTTCAAAACGTAATAGAGTAAAACGATTTGAACAATCATCGGCGTTCCGCGAATGATCATTAAAAAAATAGAAATAAAAAAATTAATAACTCGATTACCTTTGTGTTGCAAAAGTGCGATGCACGTTCCGCCAGATAATCCTAGTAAAGTCGCTCCTAGCGCAATAAGCAGAGAATATAAAGCAGCATGAGCAAGTTGTGGTAAGGTTTGTAATAAAAGTTGAACATTAATGAGCATGTTAAGAAAACCATTTCTTTTTTAAGGTTTCGATAGTTCCGTCATCTATCATTGTTACAAGAGTAGCATTAATTTTTTCAAGAAGTTCAGGATATTTTTTAGAAATTCCAAGTGCGCAGCTTTCTGCAGTGCCTTCAAGAACATGTTCTGTAAAGTGCTGAGCAGTATCTGTTTTTGCGTAAGGGCCATAGACGCTCTTTGCAAGAACAAATGCGTCGGCTTTATCGCACGAAAGGGATAAAAATCCTTGAGCAACTGTCTCTATGCGCTCGAGTTCGATACCATTAATTCCAGAAAGCAGCATATCGGCGGTGTATCCTTCATTTACCAAAACTTTTTTTCCAATAAGATCTTTTGGCGCTTGAATTAGTGGATTAGTTTTTGTTAAAGCGATTAAGGGATCATTTTCAAGATAGGTAATAGTGAAAAATATTTTTTGAGCGCGTTGTTCAGTTGGACATAATCCAGCAGCAACAACAGCAAGTGTTCCGCGTTGTAATTCAAGCAAAAGAACGTCAAAGCTTATATTTTTTATGACTAGAGGCAGATTCAAGCGTTTGCTCACTTCTTGAATCACATCAATATCAAAGCCAACAATTTCGCCATCGCGTACAAAAGTAAAAGGAGCGTAATCTGCGCACGTTCCTATGGTAAGAGAATCGGTAGGAGATGTTTTTGGTGATGATTCAGAAGTAAACTTATAAGAGATAAAAAGACCAAAAATAATAATGAAAGCTGCAAAAAAAAGATGTTTTATATTCATAAAAAACTCAAGTAAAAAAAGAATAGAATAAGATTTTTTTTAAAATATAGTGTTTAAAGCAAAAGTAAAATAAGTATGCAGTTTTTTCTGTTTTTTCATTCAAGTGACAAAATATTCTTTTAATGTTATGATTTTGTTTGTATTTTTCTTAACATTAAACTAATAAGGTTAAATAAATGAAAATTAA
>JACCDG010802853.1_pt1 | contig 42810 bp, 45 predicted proteins | sample 7442471 | NCBI WGS metagenome assembly JACCDG01 (sample SAMN15323444, study PRJNA562643) | freshwater metagenome | isolation source: river surface water | place: USA:Blue River Watershed | collected 2017-08-17
CTACTAAGTTTTGTGTTTGAATGGGGTGCGCTTTCTACTGGGAGGCGCGCCCCAAGTTTTTTTGAGTATTTAGAGCCCACAGGTAGGAGTTTCGAGCATGCTGTCGTTTAAAGAATTGCTGCTTCCTCAACCTTTAGAAAAGGCGCTCGCGGCGATGGGACAAATTAAACCCACGCCGATTCAGGTGCAAACCATCCCCATTGCATTGACTAATCGCGACTTGTTGAGTTGCACTCAAGCCTGTTCCGGTAAGTTTATCGCGTTCTGCATCCCCCTGATCGCGAGTCTCATTAAGTCTCCTCGCCGAAACGCTCTGATTTTGGTTCCAACAAAAGAACTCGCCGCGCAGATTGACGTTGTCCTGGGTGAGTTGACTCAAAATCTACCTGAATTAACCCGCACAGTTCTTACCCCTGCAAACGCAGTGAGTATTCAGGTCAAAGCGCTGCGCCTTAAGCCTCGCATCATCATCGCGACTCCAGGGCGCCTCGTTGAGTTGCTGCGTAAAGGGGCAACGTCTTTGTCCCCTGTGGGCATCCTGGTTCTTGATCAAGCAGATCGCATGTTTGAGAAGGAGCTCGCGCTCCCGCTCAACGAAGTTTTGCGTTTTATCCCCAAGAGCCGTCAGACGCTCTTGTTCTGCGAGGTGGCTTCTCCGGCTATCGCTAAGCATGCTTCAAAATTTTTGAAAGATCCGGTTCGTATCACTGTGGAAGAAGAAGCTGCATCCGAGCTTCCGCAGAGGTCAGTGATGACTTCTGAGAAGCGTGTGCGTCTTCCTCGCTCGTCGGGGGCCACTGGTTCTCGGCGAAAGGGAGTTGGATCGCAGCAAGTAAAAAAAGCTAATTTTGCAAAAGCATCAGCTGCGCAGTAATCGCCACTTTGACAGCTGTTGCCTCTCGGGGTAGTCGCCTAGCTACCTGAATAGGAGGCATGAATGAAAGTTACTCGGGGATTGATTTCTTTGGCGGTGTTGGCCTTGCTCAAAGGCTCATGGTCTTTTGCCGCGTGTACTCTGGATCGACCCATCGAATTGGGGTCATTGGATCTCGTGAAGCAAGGATTGGTTCTTCGCAACGTAGAGTTTGATCAAGAGCCTCGGTTCACGACTCCTTCGCGCTATGATTCTTCTACGGATGCATTGAGCCTTGAGTTCTTTGAGGTGATTGCGAATGGCGAACGCACGGGGCGCCTAGGCGCCATGGTTGAGGCTGTAGGTAGGGATGAGGTCGTAGGATTCTCTGAGGTCTACGTGGGTGAATTCGCGTTTGCTGGCTCGCAGCAAACTCAGGGTGACGTGACTGCCTACACGAGTTTGTTGACTGAGCACTTTAATGATCCTCAGAGCTCTCGCAAGGGCGCTGTTACTCGACTGATAGCTACTGTGGATCACGGTAAACTCATATCGGTTGAGCTGCAAATTCCGGTTTTTAGAGGCGTCGGATCTCCAGTGTTCACTGGAGATCATCAGATACTTTGTTTGAAGAGCGCGCACTGAGTTAATTTGAAGTCATAAAAAAACGGGCTCACCGACGATTCGAAGAGCCCGTTTTTGATTTCTTAATCTTACTGCTCGATATGGCAGTCCTGACTCTTCGATTGCAGATAGATGTCAGTGTATCCGCCTGAAGTGTAATTCTGGCAACCATCGTAGTCTTCAGACGTATCGTCGTATCCCTTTTGGCATCCAACAAAAGTCTCGTTTTGGCAGAGAGGGAGCGGAGGCTGGAGCAATCCACCAGGGGCATCGAGGCCACCCACTGCGATGCTTGCCGAGCAGTAGCCCGTTGCCGAGATCTGTCCTACGGCGTATCCGTCGTCAAAGCAGGTGCGGTTGCACGAGCGGTAAGCGAGCGCTAGGCGATCCCAAACCTTTTTCCAGAACGTGGTGCTTCTAAAATGCCCAACCCAGCGGGTATGAGACTCAAATCTCGCCCTGTCGCGTGAGTCGCCCCAGCTGATTGGACGGCGGTTCTCAGGATGAAGCTCAAAGCGAGCAGAAGAGACCAACATGTTCGAAAGCTCGCGGAGCATTTCGCCCGCGCGGTCGCAGCCTTTCGCTTCGATAAAATGAGACATGAGCGAAGCGGCTGCTTCATCCTCGAAGTCATCTGGGCGAACGGGAGGAGGAGTGAAGAGTCGTCCGGGCACATGAGGCCTATAGTGAGCTGGAGGTCTTGGGTATACGGGAGGAACGCCTGAGAAGTCAGGGCGGCCCCGTCGAGGCGGGGGCAGGATCACCACGGGGCTTCCTGGCGCATGATGAGAAGGGGGGGGTGCAGGCGTTGCGACAGGCGGTGGAGGAACTGGACGTCCTGGTCGGTGTACAGGCGGACGCGGGCGACTATGTGCCGGAGGCGGCACGTGAGTGGGGCGCGGAGGCGCGGCAAAAGAAAAAGTGGTCAGAAGAAGCGGTAAGCTGGTTAGACAGAATTTGAGAGTCTTCATAAACAAGTTCGCTCCGTAATTCTTAGGGCACAGGGGTTAGAAACATTGAGGAAGTCCCGCGGCCAGGCAGTGCTCGACCGCGGGAACCTGCAGTTACAAGAGACTCGAATCAGAGCAACTCACACTCAGGGCTGTCTCTAGCTCAGTGCTCAAAGACACTCCATCGGTGCAAGACTCCACCGTCGCACGCAAAGTCGAGTGGCAGACAGTGGACTCGGCTTCAGAACCGCCGCTCCAACCGGAGTAAAGCGGATTCAAGTCTAGGCTGATAATCGCATCGATGCTGACGGATGCGACCTGGCAGGCAACTGCGCCATAGAGGCTTCCGACAAAGTCCCCATCGTACAAAACTGCATCGCAGCCTTGGCGGACTTGGGTCAAAGTGCTTCGGACCGAGCCCAAGTAGCCGGAGTAGAATCCTGCTACAAAAGCATCTGAGTGGGAGCTTGGAGCTCGCACTGTACGAGTCACGGCAAGGAGCGCTCGTTTTAGAGGCGCGATTCCCGAGCAGCCCAATTGATCGGTCGTTCGCTGCTTGAGTCGATCGACCAAAACGGTGCCGTTGCGTTCACCCAAGCTGAAGCCATCGAAGTAATCTCCTCCGGCGACAACTGCAGGGTTGGTCAAGGTAGGTTCATCGACAATGGATGAGCCAGGCGATGCGGTTGTAGCTGCTGGAGCTGAGACGTTTAGGCTTCGACCCAAAGCGTGTGCGGCTGAAGCGTTTTGCCAAGTCAGGAACAAGGCAGTTGTTGCGTATAAACCCCATTTTCTCGAAAGCATGGCTGGTTTTCTCCATTCATTTTTCTAATCGTAGGATTTGACTGTTGTCAGGATTAGGACGAAGCCAGCGTGGCGTTAGCGAAGAGATCGATCACGCTGCCATCCAGAAGCGTGAAGCGGCGGTCGCGAATCGGCACATCGCTAGGCACAAAGCAGTCTTGGCGAACTGAGTTGTCGAAAGTCTGTTCGAATCCGCCGGTTGTGTATGGAAAACAGCCTTGGATCTCGGATGTTGCCGACTGAATGTACTGGCTCTTGCATCCTAAAACCAAGTTCTCTCCGCAGAATGGAAGTGGCGGTTGAGCGATGAAGCCAGGGTCGTACAAGCCTCCCAATGCGATGCTGGCGGCGCAGTAACCTTGAGCCGAGATCTCGCCGATGGCGGAGCCCTCGCTGAAGCACCTGACTTGACATCGATCGTACGCCTTCTCGAGCTCGTCCCAAAGCGTGTCCGTGTATCCTAAGAAGAAGCACGCTGCGAACTCGCCACCCATCGCTGGTCGGCCCAAAGGAGTCTCGGCGATGATCGTCCCCAATCGGTCCAACTTATCGCAGGTGCGGCCGAGTCGCGACCAGACGGCGTTGAAAATGCGAGATGCGTTTCGGGCTCCCATTTGCTGTCCGCGCGCTCCGGCCGAGAATCGGGCGAAGCAATCAGATCGTCGGACAAAAGCTTCTGCTTGCGTGTTGAGGATGATGGTTGCAAGGGTCAAAGCGGTAGCGGTCGCGATCCAGGTCTTGGCTTTCGACATCGTATACTCCTTGGTTTTACAGGGTCCAAGAGGTTCAGGCTTGGAGCGCGGCTCGGGCAAAGCGCGCGCAAGCGCCCGTAGTGCGCGGAACGTGCCAGCGCATCTTATGAGAGATAAGGGGCTTAGAAAAACGCTATGAATTGAGTCTTTCGGGCGCGGTTTTCGTATTTCGGTTATTCAAATTAGTGAGAGACAAAAATGGGAGCACTGCATTGATCGCCGATATGGGGGAGAAAATTTTCATGTGGGCTGGGGCCAAGAGGATTCTGAAACCGGTGGGTTACGACAATTTGTAACCGAATAATTTAGTCAAGTAAAGAGTTCCATGTAGGAAGTCTCCAGAACCGACGGTATTATCAGCGATAAGTGACTCAACGTATGAAGCTTTATCGAGTTGTCGCATCTTTGCTGGGCTTGGCTCTTGCCGCCGCTTGCGGTCAGACGACGACGCAGACTGGGACACCGGGCCTTGAGCAAACCAACTGCAGCGCCAGAGTCGCTCAGCTAGCGGTCCGAGATGGCTTTATTCAGAATCTATGCGGGTGCGTGGAGCCTATAGTCGAGCCCACCCCTGCGAGCCCCACGACTTTGGTGACTTGCACGGTGACGGCGGGAACGACGGTGTTTTTTCATTACATCGCGACAACGCTCACGCATGCGATCGTGTCGACAGGTTCACCCTCGTTTGTCTCGAGCCCCCTAAGCGATCCTGTAGCGCAGACACCGTATCGGATTCATGGAGTGCTCTTCGATAAGGCGGGGACTTATCGATTTGAAGACGCGTTTAATGAAGGGCTTCAGGGCCGGATTGTCGTTCAGTAGGGAACCGGCAAAATTTTCTCCGTTAAGCCTCCTCTCCTCCTCCCGATAAGCACTATGTCTGCTTCACAACGCCACAACCAGGAGGGATGTCATGGCGATCAATCCACAAGGTCAAAAAAATTCAGAAAACAAAAACGTCGAAGTTCTCTATCAGAAGATGGGTAACCGCTGGTTTGCCTTCTCTGTCGTCGAGGGCGAGGTCTTTGTAGGTTCGATCTCTCAAGAAGAGATTGATGCGCTCGAAAAGCAGGGCGATAAAACTTTCGGGATCACCGGAAGTACATGAGCAAGCGTCAGTCGACCGCCAATGCTTCGACAGGGACTTCAAAAGTCAAGAGCGCAGGTTCGGTGACTCGGGCTGAGCTAGAAGTTTTGCGCCAAAAAATCACCGATCTTGCCGAAGAAAAACCGCAAAAAGCCGCCGTGATCCTGACAGACTGGATCAAGCGGTCGAGCAGTCGAAAAGCTGGCTGATCTCTTCCATTCACTCTCTCGCTCTATTACACTGGTGGTGTTGAGTCTTTTAGATCCACGCCAGGATTGGCTAGGAGAGAAAATGGAATTTCAAAGTATCAGAAAAAATATCGCCCTTTTTTCAGTGTCTGCGATGAGTGTTGCAGTCACTGGGGGAGCCTCTCTCGCCTATGCTGAGAGCTACGTTCAAGAGCAAGAGGCCATGGAGTTCACCACTGAGCAATCCGCTATTGACCGAGCGGTATTGAGCGACTCCGCGCACGAAGATCTCAAGAAGATGCTCGAGAACGCAGATCCAAGCCTGGGCGACCGAGTCCCGGGTTTCTCGTCCATTACGGATGTTGAATCCACGACGAGCGTGGCTATCTCGACTGAAGAAACAGACATGGTCTCTATGCAGCCTTCGGAGGCTTCGGACGATAGCGGCCGATAAGACCGAGCTTCAGTGTCTGTGCTAGGTGAATGCTTTTCTGTGCCGCCTAAGTCGCTCGCGTAAGGCAACTAAAGGTAGAAGATGGTTACATCGCCTGCGTCTTTGTGCGCATGCTCAGAGTACATCTTCAAGAACCGAACAAATTGTTGAAATGCTGGATACGTCGACAGCGACTTGTCCACGCTGCATCCATAGCGGACATAGCGACGGTTGTTCTCGATCGAGGGTCGAGAGTTCTGGACCTTCACCCGAATCTCAAGAAACGTATCCTGGCTGAAGTAAATTCGAAGCGGAATATCCGCCGCATCCTTGGGCCAGGGGTTCTCAGCATCGTAAGGGATCTGAAACGAGCAGCCGTCCTCGCTGACTTCGATGAACTCGATAGGGCACATCTTGGTATTGCCTACCACCGAGTAAACGCTGAGTAGGTGCTTGAAGAAGATGCGCTCAGTCGACCGGCGCTTCTCTTCGAGCTTGTGAGCCCGTACCTCACTGAAGTCGATCACTTGTTGGCTTCCGTTGCCGTGCGTGGTTCCCGTCCGTTGGGACATACTCATATCCTCCAAGGGACGTATCGGAAGCAAATTGGAGACCTAAATAAGCATCTTTTGCCCAGTCAGTTTAACTTACGTGGCGAGATGAGTTAACCCTGCGTGACTTGGGCAACATCGACGATCTCATCGAGCATCTTAAGAAACGAAAGATAGGCCTTTAGCGCTGCGGACTCTTTCTTATTGAGCTCTGCGCCAACTCTTCTGACTGTTTTGACTTGTTCAAGTCGCACGATGTCTACGGTCAAGGGAAGATACAAAGATTGATTGAGGTAGAAATGGAGCTCAATGCGATCGCCGTTTTTTAGAGGATAGTCGGCAGCCACTTCGCCGTCCGTATCGATGTCAAAGCCAATACCGAAGTCGCTCACATCATGGACTTGAAGCCGATGAATGCCTTTTTTCGGTACGACTACGAAAAGTGAAAAAGTGTCGAGGACGGGGCGTCTCTTCGAGCGTCTCTTTTCGATCACGTTTGAGTCGGTCTTGGGGCTCATTGCAGTCCCTCCCTGCGCGGCATCCCGTTTGGGGTGGGCGCGATTTTCTCGGCTTGCTCAATCTTGGCTTTCAGCGCAGCCAAAGCCGTTTGAGCTCCGGACACCACGGTCCCTAGTTGGATATCAAAGGCTTGTGGGCTGGATTTTCCGCTCACGAACTCGTCTTGGATCGTGTGAACTTGTTCTATCGCGGTACCGGCTGACTGGGTCAGTTGGTAGAGGACTCCATAAAAGAAATCATTTACGGCTTCGGGCGTCCATTTCGAGAAAGTATCATTGAGCTGGCTCGAGAGTTCATGCCACTTGCCGTGAAAATCAGACCAGCTTTTCTTGGCAAGCGGAGGCAGCTTGCCTTTCTTTGCTTGGCTTTTGACTTTGGCGAACAAGGTAGTCGTCTCGGTGAGGCGTCCTTCGAGGGTCGTTGCAAACTGCTTGACCTCGTTCAACTCGCTTTGCGCTTTTTCACGAAGCTTGTCGTGAAAGTCCTTCAGCCTGCTCGTATACATCGCGTCCTTGGGACCACCCAAGAAATAGGTTTTTGAAGAGAGCAGCTTAAAGCCGCGGGGCATGGCAGCAGGAGCTTTGGCAAGGATCGGGGGGATCGGATCAAGCACTTTTTTGACGGTCGCTAGCTGCTCGGTTGCCTCGGTTGCGTATACGATGAACTCGCCCTTAGGCAGCGGCTTGCCATCTGGAAACTTGATCACGCTGCTCTTGCCCAACTTCTTGGTGAGCGTTGCCCGTGTTTTGGATTCGAACGAAAGCTGGTTGAGAAGCGTGTCTGGAATTCCTTCTACGTAGATATCGACGACTGCGCCGTCTGGCAGGTCTGCGGCAATATAAAACGAAGGTGCGAGCGGATCAGTAGTTGAAAGAGCGATAGCCAGTTTAGGCGGTCCTGCTTCAAGCTTCTGATTGGCCGCTGCTTTGAGGGCGTCATATTCTTCGGGGGAGACATCCTCGAGAGCCGGGATGGGCGAAATCCACTTGCCTAGAGCGGGGAAGTGATCAACTAGTTTGAGAAGATAGGGCTGTGTAGTGTCCGTGGCCGTTTGCAGAGTGGCCTTTACAGCAGGAATATCTAGCACAGGTTGGAGGGCGCCCTGAAAGTAAGCAGTCGTCAACCCGATGGGAATAAGCAGGATGAGCAACCAGAGAAGCCATCCGCTCCCACTTGACTTGCGCTTTGGTTTCTTGGGGACAATGACTTGGGCTGGCTCGGTCATTGACTCCTGAAGATCGGTAGAGGAGTCAGGTGTTGCCTCGGCTTCTTGATGATTGAGAGGCTTTTGGGTCACCGCGGGCCGCTGTATAGAGGGGCTGCTGAGTGTGACGGTGGGCTCACGGATGTCAGTTTCAGCGCTTGTAGCTGTTGCCGGACTTTGACTCACGAGTGGCGCGAACTCTGGGACTTCGGGCATGGCTTTCCAGTCCGCCATCCCTTCAGCCCAGACATAGTTAGTGGTTGTAACTTGGCTCTGCGCCATCTTGGCCTGGATCTCGGCCAAAGAAAAAGGACCCTCATGGTGGTCGGTGAGATAGACGAACCACTTTTTTTCGTTGAAGCTATCCATTTGGGTGATTATCCAGTTAAAACTATAAGGTAAATGTCTCAGCGAAGCAAATCCTGCCTGATCGGGATTCCCGATCATCAAGGCATCATCAATTTGGGCGGACGGATTGGGGCGGCAGAGGGCCCTCGAGCGTTTCGGCGCGTGTGGCCAAGGCTGCACAAGTCGCGTTCGCTGTTGGATACGATTGTCGATTTAGGTGATGTGAGCGCGCTGACGAGCGATGTCTCGGTTAATCATCGCAAGGCCGCTGAGTTTATCGCGCGCGGTCATCGCACGCATGGCAGGACGATCGTTATAGGCGGTGGGCATGATCACGGGTTCTCACTGCTTCAAGGCGTGCTCTCGGGGATGGGTGGCAAGAAGCTGCGATTGGGTTGTTTGAATATTGACGCTCATTTGGATCTTCGCAAGCCTGCGCCGCTGCCGTCGAGTGGGTCGCCGTTTTATCTCGCGATTGAGTCTGGGGTTTTGGATGGCTCGAGGCTCGTTGAGTTTGGGGTGCAATCGCACTGCAATGCCCCTGATCTTTGGGAGTACGCGCGCAAGAAGAAGATTAAGGTCATTGAGTTGAATCGCTTGAGGCACGGACGCGCGATGACAGCGTTTCGTGGGGCCTTGCGAGCGCTAGCTGCGAAATGTGATGCCGTGGTGCTGAGCCTTGATCTCGACGCTGCGGCAGAAGCGTATTCTCCTGGCGTCTCGGCGCCGCAATCTGAGGGATTTACATCGTCCGAGTTGATCGAGATGTGTGAGGTCGCCGGTGCGATGAAGAAAGTAGTAGCGCTCGGGATCTTTGAGCTCAATCCTGCGCACGATATCGCCGATCGCACGGCGCGATTGGCGGCGACTGCGGCTTATCATTTTTTGGACTAGAGCCTGTTTTCGATTCATTCACTTAAAAAATAAGCGAAGCCCGGGAGGAGGGGGGTATCTCCCGGGCTTCGTATTGGGTAACCTGGCTGCGACTCAACTGACCGCTAGGGCTGCCGCGCGCGGGTCACCTGGCTTGGAGGGACTTAGATCCTCGCGGCGCTGGCTTCAGCACCGACGACTTCTGGGCCTGGCAAAGAAGGGTCTATGCCGTTGGATCCTTTGTCGTAGGATTTTTCTTCGCGTGGGGCGCGGGCACCGTCCGCCGCGTTGAGCTCAGCAAGGGCGTCGGAAGGAATCGCGAGGGAGCCGTTGCGATCGGAGAAAAGGGCTGCAAAGAGATCTGGCTCCTCCATGTGGAGTTCTCGCAGCTTCTTTTGGTATTTTTTACTTCCTTTGTCTACTTTTGCACAAAAATGCTCAGCATATTGGACACTTGAATCGAGAAGGTTAGTTGCATCTCCGAGATACCTTCTGGTGGATTCAAGAGCGATAGCCAAATCCGATTGAACATCGCGACATGTTTTTCTCTTCATTCTAAGAAGTGCGCTGGTATCGCGCTCAGCGTTTGTGAGGACCTCGCAAGCTTGTTTTTCGTCCTCGTCAGAGCAGGTTTCTTCCTTACCTTCTCTTAAGATTGGAACAAACTTACCGAAAGAAGCGATATCGTCGCTGGTGCACAAATCTCTCCAAGACTCCAAGCTTTTACTGCGTGAGCTTGCTCCTTGTGCTTCGCTCATTTTGAATACGAGCTCTTGCGCGAGTTTTTGTGCAGCTTCTGCGCGGATGCATTTTTCTTCCTCGCCGCAACCGGTTGCAAGAAATGCCATCGGCAATAATAAGGCTAGGGTCAAAACCTTCACGGAGTAATTGGACTTCATAAATCTCTCCTCAAAGCTCTTTGGCCATGTCGGATCCTCCGAAGGGCGCAAAGTATAGATCTCTCGTTGCGAGTAGGTAGAGCAAGGCAAGTGCCATGGGGATCCTGCGAAATTTATAGCATTTTTAAATCAAAAAACGGGCAGGTCCCAAACGACATAGACAGGTGTCAAAAGAGTAGCCATACAGCGGCTTGAAGATTAAGCGATCTTCTTGTTCGCGCGTTTACGTCGCGGAGGCTTAGGCGGGGATTGTTGAGTGTCGCTCGCAGTGGGGATTTCTCCAAAGGGCTCTTCGCTAGACTCTGCCGATTCATTCCCCACGAGATTCTCGTCTCCGTCGAGTGGCGGGAGTGCGGCTGGAAACTCTGCTGCCTCGGGGGCGTTGGCTGGGGCTGAGGCAGGTGCCGCAGTCTTCACGTTCTTTGTGTTTGTAGGCGCAGCATCCGGCCCGTCCACCTCAACGTGCAATGCTTGAATGAGTTTGGCTTGCCCCACGAGAGACGCCGTCGTTTTTGTGATCTGCGCGCTCAGCACTTGTGCGGTCTCACGAACTTCGTCGTAGGAGTGAAACGCGACGTCCGCGTCGGTCGACCACGGCTCGATTTGTTTCTCAATGTCGAGAATGAGGGTTTTTCCCTGGTGATTGATATCCCTGAGTTTGAGAATGGCACGGTGAAGCTCTTCGGCCATCGCGGCGATGCGGGACGCTTCGCCTCCGATGCGGTTGGCTTCGATCATCGCACTCAACGCGACACTTTCGGCCCGAGAGGATATCTGGTCAGCGCCATCAAAAAGCTTGCCGCTGTCGTGAATTCGAGTGAGGCCAGTGTGGATGTTTTCGCGCAGATCTCCTACAAACTTCTGAGTTCGCATCGCATGCTGCGCGAGGCGCTGAGCTTGCCTTACCATCTCGCGGATATTGCCGCCCAGGTGGGCGAGCTGAGTCTTTGCGCGTCCCACGCATTCACTCACTTCATTTCTTAAACGCGCGCTGCCGCCAAAGCCAAAGTACCTGCCAGTCGCCAGAACGCTTGCGACAAAATAGATGAACAAAGTGAGGGAGACCAAGAGGTCGTTTGCAAAGCCAGACTTAGTGCCGAGATACCCGGTATAGCCAATGTTGAGCTGGATCCGGATGCCTGCGCTTTCTTCTGGCGCGAACACTTTGGTATATTCGAAAAGTCCGTTGACGTTGTCGAGCAGAAACGACTCGGGCACTTGGAGCGCATCGTCGTCCAAAGGCATCTTAGTGATTTTGATGAGGCGAGGCTCCTCGCCTTGCGCTAAATAACTGACGGCCCAGTTGAGCGGATCTAGAGTTCCGGCTTCTTTGGCTTTGAGGGTCATTCCCCAGGCTTGGGTCGCGATCTGGCGGGCCCACGCGAGCCCAGTCCGGCTTTGATGGACGTCGCTGCGCTGACGATCAAGTAGTACGGTTCCCGTAGTGGCTAGGAGAGCCAGCGTAATGCTGAGGGTAAGATGAATGTGACGACGAGTGACTTTCACGTCATGCTCATCGGTCATTTAAATTAATATATTAAAGTTTTTGCTGGGTTGGGGGCGCACGCCCCGGCCTCACCCTAGCTCCGGCTTGCGTTCCCGTCGTCGGCGCGGCTTGCGGTCAAAATAGACATACTCGCGCTGCCTCAAATCCGCTGTGATCCGCTCCTGGATCTGCGCACGAACTTCGTTTGCCAATCGCTCCAGGTTCTTGCGATCTCCTGCTTGATCCTTATGCGCACTCAGATCAATAGGCGGCAGGAATCGAATGTCCCACTTCGCCGGCAGCGGCACCATATTGAACGGAATCGGCATCAGTATCGGCTTCACGTACTGGGTCAGCCTCAAAGTTCCGAGATTGATATTGGCCTCCTCTGCGCCAATAATTACACAGGGCACGATCGGCGCGCCGGAAAGCAAAGCCATGCGGATGAAACCCGTATGAAATGTCTGCAAACGATAGCGCTCGCTCGACGGCTTAAAGCTCCCTTCCTCGCCTTCAGGAAAGCAGATTACGAGGTGATTCTTTCTCAGAAGGACAGTGCCGTTTTCCGTGGTCGCGGGCTTGAGCCCCATCTTTTCTGCTACACCTGAAAACATCGGAAACCAGCGAAAGAAGTTCCAGAGCGTAAGCGTGCGTGGAATCCTTCCCGTTTGCTCGTGCAGCACATGACCCAGCATCACTGCGTCCAGACCTGCGCAGCCAGAATGATTCGGGGCGATAAGCGCCTTGCCGCGTCGAGGGATGTTCTCTAAGCCGTGAGTCTCAATGCGAAAGTATTTGCGAACGATTTCCAGTAGAAACTTTGGAAAGACGACGAGCGCAAGTTTTTCGGCATTTTGTTCTTTGAGGCGAAAGAGCCTTTCAACGCGGCGGCCAAAGAAGTCTTCCATAGCGGTGCAACTAGACTAAAAGATTGCTAGGTCCGAGCCAAGACTGTATTTTTTGCCGACTCCTATGGAATACATTCTTGCGATTGATCAAGGCACCACTGGCACCACAGCTCTCCTCATGGACACTCAGCTCAATCGGGTTGCAGAGGCCAGCGTAGATTTTGAGCAGCACTTTCCCAAGCCGGGTTGGGTTGAGCACGATCTAAATGATATTTGGATGACGGTGGTTCAGACAGTTCGTGAAGTCACCAAGCATATCGAAACACGCAAGATCGCAGCGATTGGGATTACCAACCAGCGAGAGACGATTTGCTTTTGGGATAAGCAAAGCTGTGAGCCGTTGGCGCGCGCGATTGTGTGGCAAGATCGTCGCACTCAGGAGCTTTGCGAACAGCTTCGCGCTAAGGGAGCTGAGCCGTTCTTTCAAGACAACACAGGACTCCTTCTTGATCCGTACTTCTCTGGCTCTAAAGTAGCTTGGGCGCTAGCCAACTGGGGAGAGGTCAAGAACGCGCATAAAGCCGGACGTCTCGCGGTCGGCACCATCGATAGCTATGTTCTGGCGCGCCTTTCGGGCGGCGCTGTCCACGCGACAGAACCAAGCAATGCTTCGCGGACTCTCTGCTTCAACCTCCACAAGCATCAGTGGGACCCGGAGCTGTGTCGCGCTCTGGGAGTCCCGGTCGAAATCTGGCCTGAAGTGCGTCCTTCGACCGGGACCTTTGCTCTCACGCGGGGATTTTCTGGGTTGCCGGATGGCATTCCAATCACTGGCATTTTGGGAGATCAACAGTCGGCATTGATGGGGCAGGTTTGCACGAAAGAAGGTTCGGCCAAGTGCACTTACGGCACAGGCGCGTTCATGCTCCTCAATACTGGGCGCAAACCTGCCAAGAGCCGGCATCGGCTGGTCACCACGATAGCGTGGGCATTGGCGGATGGTTCTTACACTTACGCACTAGAAGGCAGCGCTTTTATCGCGGGTGCTGCCGTGCAATGGGTGCGTGACGGGCTCAAGTTCATTCAAGACTCGTCGGAGATCGAGTCGCTCGCGGCGTCAGTCAAGTCCACCGAAGGTGTCGTATTTGTCCCTGCGCTCACAGGACTTGGCGCTCCTTATTGGGATCCAGGCGCGACCGGCATGTTTACAGGCATCACTCGAGGCACGACTCGAGCGCATATGGCTCGCGCAGTCCTTGAGGGTATCGCTTTTCAGAACGCCGAGATTTTGTCGGCGATGCAAAAAGATATGGGTAAGCCTCTTGAGAGCCTCAACGTGGATGGCGGTGCATCCGCCAATAATCTCATGATGCAGTTTCAGGCAGATGTCTTGGGCGTGAAGCTGCGCAGGCCAAAGTTCATCGAAACTACGAGCTTAGGAGCTGTCTTCGCTGCGGGCTTGGGCGCGGGGCTTTGGACGGAGATGAGCGATCTCGAGAAGACCTGGAAACAAGAGCGTTGCTTTGAGCCGGCCTACACCGCGAGTGAGCGGGCGCAGGCGTTAGAAGGGTGGGATCGGGCGGTGAGAAGGGTGAGACTGAAGTAGCGTCTTGTTTTTCGACGAGAATGTTTCTTGCTCAGCGATCTTCTGTCTATCGATTGCAGGCGGCAAAAGGTGCCGCGCTTCCCTTTGGCATAGAGACCATCGATGTCAGACAATGCATCAACGAGTTGGCCGAGCTAGGTTGAGATGTTATCCTGCTTAAATCATGGCACTTGATGATTTTGACGAAAGAAGACGCCAGCACGCACTTAAAAGAGAGCGCGAGCGAGAGGAAGAAGATGCTCAAGGGTCCTTAGCTGATAAAAGGCGCGGGCTCACCCCCAATGCGATCAATGAAAACGCGAGCTCCTCTGAAGGCAAGATCCTCGAGTTTTTCGAAAGAGCCGACCCCCTGATGGAGCAGCTCAACAATCTATACAGTCAGTACATTGCTGGAGTTGAGCGCATGCCCCCGATTGAGCGTCGCAAACAACTGGATCAAATGATGGCCACGCTTCAGCTGATGGCCAAGCCCACTCAGGCTCTGCAGTTTAGGTACAACACAGTCCATGCAAAATATGTTTCTCACCGAGATCGATGGGATCGCCTCTGCCGAGATCTCGAGTCTGGAAAAATCAAGCGCACCGTGGGCCCTAAGCGCGATTAAAGCCCGGATTCAGCCTAGCAATTCTCTCAGGCCCGCTTCGTCAAGCACCTTCACGCCTAGCTCCTGCGCTTTCGTAAGCTTGCTGCCCGCTTCTTCACCGGCGACAACGAAGTCGGTTTTTTTCGAAACGCTCGAAGACACTTTGCCTCCGTTCTCTTCGACGAGCTTGGTGGCGTCGCTCCGAGAAAGAGTCGGAAACGTGCCGGTCAATACCAGCGTCTTGCCTGCCAGCTTACCCATTCCCGCAGCTCGACGCGTAGGTGCTTGAATTGCCACGTACTCGAGCAGTTCTTTGAGTTCGGTGCGAGACTGCTTGTTTTGAAAAAACTGCTTCAGGCTCTTAGCGACTTCGGGACCCACTTCATGAATCTGCTCGAGCTCCACTTCAGTGGCCTCGAAGAGTGGCTCGATCGATCCATAGTGGTTCGCAAGAATCTTAGCGGTGCGCTCGCCCACGTGACGGATGCCTAGTCCAAAGATCACGCGATAGAGCTCGGCCTTGCTTGCTGTTTGAATCGACTTGATCAAGTTGTCGCTCGACTTCTCGCCAAAGCCTTCGAGCGCGAGGACCTGTTCCTTTTTGAGCTTAAAAACATCCGCGTATTGCTTCACTAAACCTTGGTCGACGAGCTGCTCAACGATCTTCTCACCCATTCCATCCACATTGAGGGCGTCAATCATCACAAAGTGGCGGATGCGTTCCTTGAGCTGAGCTTCGCAAGTGCGACTCAAGCAGCGAACGACGGCTTCGCCCTCTTTGCGCTCTACTTTAGATCCGCACACGGGGCATTGATCGGGTAGCTTGAATTTGCGCTCTTTGCCTGTGCGCACATCAGTGATGACCTTAACCACTTCGGGGATCACATCTCCTGCGCGCTGAATAAGCACGCGATCCCCGATGCGGATGTCCTTGCGATCAATCTCGTCCTGATTGTGCAAAGTAGCGCGTCTTACGGTTGCGCCACCCAGTCTCACCGGGGCAACGATCGCCACTGGAGTCAATGCGCCAGTGCGGCCCACTTGCACAATGATGTCTTCGATCGTCGTGGTTTCCTGCCGGGGAGGATACTTAAAAGCGATCATCCCGCGAGGGCTGCGTGAGATATAGCCTGCGCGATCAATGTCGATCAGGCGATTGAGTTTGACGACGATGCCGTCGATCTCGAACGGAAGCTTCTCGCGCTGATTTTCGATCGAGCGGTAGAAATCCAATACCTGTGCCGGACCATTGCAGACTTTGCGCTGCTTGCCCACCGGGAATCCCCACTCCGCGAGCAAGTCCTCGTACTCGGCCATACTCGTGATCTTGAGGCCCTCAGAATAGCCCATTCCGTAGCAAAACAGTGTCAACGGCCTTGAGGCGGTTATCGAAGGGTCGAGTTGTCTGAGAGATCCGGCAGCCGCGTTGCGGGGATTGGCAAAGAGTTTTTGCCCCTTCTTCTCTTGCTGCTTATTGAGACGTTCAAAGTCGGCGATCGGCAGTATCACTTCTCCCCGCACTTCGATGATTTTAGGTGGCTTGTTCGTCCTCAGTCTCAGCGGGACTGCGCGGATGGTGCGGACATTGGCGGTGACATCTTCGCCAGTCTCGCCATCTCCGCGCGTGGATGCGCAGGTCAATAGCCCATTTTCGTAGGTCAGGTTGATCGACAGTCCATCAAACTTAAGCTCAGTAAAATACTCGAGAGGTTCTTCGGCAGGCTTTTCGACAAATCGATGCACGCGCTCGTCAAAATCAGTGAACTCTTTTTCTGCAAGGGCGTTGGCGAGCGAGAGCATGGCCACACGGTGTTTGACCTTTTTGAGTTCGTCCTGAGCCTGTCCCCCAACGCGTTGGGTGGGTGAGTCGCTGAGTCTGAGATCGGGATAATGCTCTTCTAGGAATTGAAGTTCGCGAAAGAGCGTGTCGTAAGCGGCGTCCGAAATCTCTGGGTCATCGAGGACGTAATAGCGAAACTCGTGGTGGTGGAGCTCAGTCGTGAGCTCTTGAATCCGCTTCGCAGCTACGGCACGCGGGAGAACGGGTGGCGTGCGTTGAACAGGGTTCTCTGATGGCTGAGTTTGCATGGTGGCAGCAGCTTTCCGGGGTGTCTTTTTTGTGGCCATTTCAGGCCGAAAGATCCCCGAGGATCACTTCAATTTCAACTCAGAAATAGTAGAGAACGCTCGGAATAAAATTGTAAGTCTTGTGAGACAAGCTCGCGCCCGAGTCAAAGTCTGCGCCATCTGCCTGAATCTCGAAGCCGGCCTGAAACGTGATGCGGGCTTTGTAGCGATAATAGCCACCAAAGTAGATTCTTGCGTGGCTCGCTGAGCTCACCGAGCCATTGAGGCTGCTTGTCTCAGAAGCGCTATTGAGCAACCCAAACTCAAGCTCGAGGCGAGCTCCCCAGTTGTTACGGATCGGAAGGTCACCGCCTAGTCCGAGGAAGAAGGCTTTTTCTGAGAACGGAGCCGTAAAGCTGGTATCGATCGTCGGGAACGTATAGGAGTTTGAATTGTAGCCGGCTTTGATCCAGGCTTTGGGCCCAAAGAAGTCGCCTGTGAGGAGAAACGAGTAGCCTAAGCCCAGCTTGAAGCCAAAAATACTTGTGCCACCTATGACTGCGGTATCAGCCACCCCGGTTGCGATGTCGCTCTGCGAGTAAGCGAAGCTCGAGTAGCTCAATCCCAGATTGGCGAAGAACTCCTTGTTGAACCATACTTCTCCCAGGCCGCTTGCGCCGATGAGCATTCCGCCCCCGCTTTTGCCGGTGGTGCCGCTCATCGTGCTGTATTGGCGGCTCATGTTGCCCGCGAGAAGCGATCCCATGAGAAACCCGAGTCTAGGTGTTTCATCCAAGGTAGGGTCAATTTCGCTCTCTCGAATCACTTCAGCCTGCGAGGCGAGCTCTGTCTTGGGGATGATCTGAATGACTTTTTGCAAGCGCGCGATCTGCTTGCCCTCTTCCTCGTTCAAGACCTTGCAAAACGCGATGCCTTCGTCCGCTTGCTCGACGATCAGCCGTCCGGTGGGCGTGATTCTCCAGTCCACGATAGATCTCAAAAGTGGGTGCTTCTTCATGTCGTCGATCGTGCCGATTACAAGAGTGTCACCTGGTTTGAGCTTGGCGAGTGCGCCGATATTGACAGTAGCCGAGTTATTGTCTCGACCCGTGACATTGGCAAGCCACGGTACTTTCCCAAACATTCGGTCGAGCGCAACCTTGAGGGATCCGCGAATATCTCCGAGTCCTGGAAAATCACCGTTGCCTTGCGCTGACTCGCCAGCGCGTGTATGGCGAGCGCCAGGCTCAGTGAGTGTAAACGTCTCAGTCGACATGATCTCCATCTGAGGCGAGTGCAGCCAGTCGATGGTGAATCGATAGTCTGCCCCCTCTTTTAGGATTCGAGTTCGCAAAATGCTCTCTGTTCTCAGAGAGCGCGAGAGTTGTCCCAGAATCTCCGGGTCCTCGATGGCCTTGTTGTATGGGAGCTTTGAGGAAGCCAAGATCGCATCGGCTTTTGTGAAATCTTGGAGCCTAAAACGGCTTTGTTTAGAAAAATATTCTTTGTAAGCCGCTAGAACATATTCGCCAAATAGGCCGTCGACATTATCCCACGACTTGAGCGCCCCGATGGTAGACAGAGCGAATCGATGATCGAGTTCGGAATTGGCTTTGGCCAGAGGGACATGGGTCAGCGTAGCAAGCGCGAGAGCGGCGAAGAAGATGGCTGCGATCGGACGGAGGTTATCCATTCATACTCGGCGGCGGATCGAGCCGCGACTCCTGCTCCTCATAGATGGCCACAAGCATCTTGAGCTCAGTAATCTCTTCTTGTGCCTTCTTGAGTTGAGCTCGCAGCGAGGCGGTCTCTGTTAGAGGCTCGGTGCTTGAAGCCCACTCTTGCGGCGCCGCCTGTCCTGCCGGCAGCAGGTAGCGCCCATTCACCACTCGATGCGGGATTTTGTTCGCCTTGATGTGACGCCGAAGCGTAGAAAGGCTGACGCCATTCTTCATCGCGTAGTCCATGAGTGGGAGCCAGTCGCTCTGGGTTTGGTGATCGTCCGCGTTACTAATAGAGTGTGCTGTCGCCATAGTGCTCATTCAATTGTATTTGCAGGAGCTTTAAATTCAAGTACTCTCGTTACATATGACGAGTCCCAGGCGCAAAGCCCCGGGCGATCGCATCCAAATCGGCCCGAAGCGGAAGATTGCTTTCGTCTGCAGTGGGGGCGCTACTAAAGCCGGAGCCTTTCACTTGGGCGTAGCTTTGGCGCTTCAGGAGCAAGGGTTTAAGTTTTACGGCGGTGTTCAGCCTGTTTCTGGTGCGCCACGGGCTCCTGGGCCTATGGATATCTCGACTTACGTCGGGTCGAGTGCCGGTTCGATCATCGCCACCTATTTGGCGGCCGGTTATTCGCTCGATAATATTTTTAATTCATTTCTTTCGAGAACCCCCAAGGAACCGATCGATCCGGCTGACATGACGCCCAAGATTCTGCCTCGGTTGACTTACCAAAAGATGTTTAAGCTGCGGCCGGGTCTCGCCAAAGAGCAGCTTAACCAGTTCTCTTACTTGAAACGCACGATCTCGAATCTGCTGGAGGGTAACTGGCAAGCGCTCCTCCAACTCAAGTGGCTGAAAGCGACTGGCATCTTTTCGACCGCGGGTATCGAGCAGTACTTGCGCGAAGAGGTCCTCCCTTCAAATCGTTTTCAAGATTACATGGCGGACCTCTTCATCGTGGCGACTCAGCTCAATCACTCGCGAAAAGTGGTGTTTGGCAAGTATGCGTATCAGCCGCCGCCTTGGGATCTTACCTGTCAGTACGACAACGATGTTGGCATTTCGGATGCTTGCGCAGCAAGCGCCGCGCTCCCAGTGATATTCTCGCCGCACTCGATCCGCAATCAGAACGGAAATCTCGTTTATTATATCGACGGCGAAATTCGCGACACGCTCTCGACCCATATTGCTATTGATGCCGGGTGCGACCTGGTTTTTGCGAGTTATACGCATAAACCCTATCATTTTCTGCGCGAAGTGGGGTCTCTTACAGACCACGGCTTGCCAGCCATCGTGATCCAGTCGATCTATTTGCTGATCGAGCAGAAGATCAACAACCATGTCTACAATCGAGAGTTCAACCGCAATGCGATCACGGAGGTCGCCCGTTATTGTCGCGAGAACGGCGTCTCCGAAGAGCACCGCCGTCGTATCTGCGAAATCCTCGAGACCGAGCTTCATCATCGGATGGAAGTCGATACGATCTACATTCATCCGAGCCCGACGGATGCGCAGGCGTTTTTTGGAGAACACTTTAGCCTTTCTCCCAACAAAATGACCGAAATCGTGAAAAGCGGATTTCGAGCTGCGATCGAGACTCTTCGCAAGTACGACTTTGCAGATCGCCAAGATCGTCTGGAAATAGGGACCGCCAGTTCTACTCAGAAACCTAGCGAATGACGGCCGGGCTTAAGGAAGAAGGGCAGCCGTCGATTCGCCACTTTCTGGTGATGAGCAGCGACGTTAAGTTTCACGAGATGATGGAACGCACCATCAAAGAGCGTTTTCCCAAGGTAAGCGTAATGCGTGCGCACTCCGGGGGCGACCTGGCGCAAGTCCGCTTTTTGAGCGGTAATCCCTCCTCGGTCGAGAGGGTATTGATACTCGACAAGCGTCATGCGGTTCGTTCTGAGCTTTGGCAAGCCGTACGCCATGCTTCGCTAGAAGGTGGGCGTATTCTCACGGTGGCAGAGGCTCCGAGCATGCCTAAGGATCTGTATCCCGTTCCTGATCGCACTTACGATTTGCTCTCTCACAACATGGAGTGGGGCTCTAAGGTTCTCTCTAGTGCGATTGTCTCTCTCCTGTCGGGAGGCACGTTGGGCGATGTTTTGTTTTCGACGTCAGACAGGATGCAAGGTGGGGGCTCGGTGACGAGCTCCAGGCTAAAGACATCTCTAATCGAAGCGATTCTCGGATCGCTCGAGCGGGGTGGGGTTCAACTCACGAAAAGAGCCAGAATTTCAACAGTTATTGACGAACTTTTGATGAACGCGCTTTACGACGCTCCGGCCGGCAGGGATCGAGCAGCTCGCGCGGGAGAGAGCAAGCAGCCTTTGCGAGTGGAGAAGCGAAAAGACACCGAGCTGCCTGAGGGCGAGCATGTGCAGGTGAAGTGGTCTTATACGGGCGAGGCTTTCAATCTCATGGTTGTCGATCCCTACGGCACTCTCGAGCCCGCTGTTCTCTGGCAGCGCGTGGTGAACTTCTTTTCTAAAAACATGGTTGAGGTCAATCGTACCAGTGGTCTAGGCGGCGGTGTCGGTCTCTATATGATCTTTCGAAGCGTTGCTTCTTACTTCGCTCGCGTCGAACAGGGGCGAATGACTGAGGTGACGATCAAGATGGATCTGTCTCCCTCTTTTTCCGATGTTCCTAAGTCGCGCCGAGTGAAGCGTGAGAAGGAAATCATGGCGTATTTTAAAGCTTCTGCAACTGGGTAAGGTGTTGGACTGTTGACGCTTCAGAAGCGCGCATCCGACTTCGCAGTTCGTTGATCTATCAGTTTCGCCGAGGTCACCTCAAAGGTCTGAAATAACTATTGAAGTGATAACTCTAGCGGATCGAGAATTTTCATAAAAATTTCACGGCTATAAGGAAGCTGCCGATAAGAAAAGGTATGCGGCTGACGATAGCCAAGAAACTCAACATCTTTGTCGTGGTGCTTTTCATCGCGACAACCTTTGGTATTTTCTTTCTAGCCGCTGATATCTTTTCGTCGGATATGACGACCGCTGTGCGCAGGGAGACGCTCGAGGTTTCTGCGATGCTCGCTGGCCGGGTTCGGACGGAGTTGAGGCGCACCGTGGATCGTGGCTTGTTGCTCGCTTTGGCTTCGCTCGAAGACTTCAAACGAGACGAGGACAAGCTTAAGTTTGTAGAAAGAAATCTGTCGGCGGATATGCAGATGATAGGACTGAGTCAATATCAGATGAGTGCTCCAGCGTCTGCAGGCGCACCTTCTGCCTGGGTAGCCTCCTGGCGCGCCACCAGGCTTGGAATCGGGAAAAAAATTGTAGCAGCAGATTTTGATCGACTCGACCGTGAGCACCCCATCGGATTTGATTCTGTTTTGAAGGGAGAGATCAAAATCATCGTCGGGAAACTGAGTGACGGGACTGCGATCCTGAGGATTGGGGTCCCATTCGTCAAACAAGGCGAGGGCGTTCGGGGTGAGATTCTGGTCTTAGAAGTTTTTCGTGAAAAGCTGACGGCTTTGTTTGGCGAAGCAAGTCCCTACATGAGTTATTTGGTGGATCGTAGAGGGATGGTGATCGCATCGACTGAGCCATCGGTGATTGCATTGGGTCAGGATTTGAAGCGAACACAATCGATTCTTGCTGCAATTGGTGAGGGAAGTGTCGCGAACAACGGTAGGTTTGACTTTGTGGATGCCGCTGGCGAGAAGCTTCTTGCTGCCTATCAACGCGTTGGTTTTGGCGGTTTGACGGTGATCACGCAGGCGCCGGCCTCGGTCGCCGCTCAAGCGCTCGATGCACTTGTCGGAGGTGCGGTTGTTTTTGGTGGGGCGGTTCTCTTTATAGCGCTCTTTCTGATGTTTATTCTGGTTCAAGGGATGACGGGCCCGGTCCACGCGCTGAATGCGGCGGCAGCGAAGGTGGCTACGGGAGATTTTAGTGTTCGCGTGAGATCAAAGTCTGAAAGAGGAGAAGGCGATGAGATTCAGTCGCTTTCATTTTCGTTTAACCAGATGGTCGTCGCATTAGCTGACCGGGAACGAGTCCGAAATAAGGCCAGGAACACCTTTGCTAAATTTCATAGCAAGGAAATGGCCGAAAGAATCCTCGCCGGAGATCTCAAGCTGGGTGGCGAGCGCAAGTTCGCTACAGTGTTTTTTTCGGACATCCGCGGCTTTACTCAGATTAGCGAGGGCCTTGATCCTCAGGAGCTCGTCAAGATCCTCAATCGCTATATGAGCCGGATGGTCGACGTCATTCTGAAGAACGGTGGTACGGTCGATAAATACGTCGGCGACTCAATCATGGCTGTCTGGGGTGTTCCTGTCAGTCGTAAAGGCGACTGCGTGAGAGCTGTGCGCGCTTGCCTTGAGATGCGCATGGCCCTTGAGGAGCTCAATGCTGAGTTCATTACAGAGGGCTTGCCTTTGCTGAAGATGGGGATGGGACTCAACTACGGTCAATTGGTCTCGGGCAATATCGGTTCAGAAGCACGCATGGAGTTCACGGTGATCGGCGATACCGTCAATACGGCATCTCGCGTGGAGTCGCTCACTAAAGAGTTTGGTACGGATCTCCTGATCAGCCAAACCCTGTTAGATCAGGTGCAGGACAAGTTCATCGTAGAGAAGGTTCACGAGGTGAGAGTCAAGGGAAAGGCGCAGCCACTGGCTATCTACAAGGTCAAGGGCTACATCGAAGAGCATGGCATCGAAGTGATTATCGAAACGCCATTCAGCGATTATCCGCCCGAGAAGCGAGTAACGTTCGAATACGAAGACCAAGAAGATGCTCGAAGTTTGCCTGGCGCTTCTCTCGCTGAAGAATACGCTAGCGATAAGAGGGCGGCGCTTGCAGAGCTTCCGATTGCGTTAGCGGAGCACGAATCCGAGCAGTCTGGATCGTTTGATTTGGCTCTGAATCAGGAATTAGCTTTGGATCGCAAGTCAGCCTCGCTGGCTCTGCCACTGGTGGGTTCATCACCAATAGAGCCGGATAGGGACGAGGCTACCGAGGGCGCGGGGTTGGCGCCTCCCGCTGCAACGCAAGGAGAGTCGCCTTATGCTCATCCTGAACCGCCTTCCGTACCTATCGACGTGGAGATCGACTTGCTCGCCGAAGTTCCGGAGAACACCCATCTCACTGAGCTTCCCGCCTCCAAGGAAGACGACGAAGACGCAGCCTAGGGTCCCGCACTGGGGTCTTTATGGCTTGATGCGTTAAAAGTTTGGCATTGCGAGGTTCTTTTGAGGTTCCCTTTGACCTTCGCCCTACTCTGCAATAAGGCACGCAGAGTCATACGAGGGGTATTCATGGGTTTTTCTCCACGATCTGGGATTCTATTTTTAGTTGCGTTAACGATATCAACGAACGCGGCACACGCAGCTCCCACGCCGCCTCAAGCTGAGGCGCCCAGCCTACCAGTCGTCTTTGTTGACAAGGTCAGGAAGACTGCGCTTTTCGAGATGCTCACTTACCCGGCGCGCGTGGTTTCTAAAGTCAGCACAGTGATTCTTGCTGAGTCCGAGGGAATCGTTAAGCGCATCCATTCGCCGCTAGGACAACACGTCATGCGCCGCGAGCGCCTCATGACTATCGCTCACACAGATCCTGTATATCAATATGCGCCTCTCGCTGTCACTGCCCCTGCCGCCGGAGTCGTTAGTCTCGTCGATGTCACCGAAGGTAGTCAGGTTACCAAAGGTCAGCGCCTTGCCATTGTCACCGATCCTGCACAAGTGCGCCTAACCGTCGAAGTGCCCGCGCAAGATCTAGCAGCGCTAAAGAAAGGAATGACCGGCGAGTTCAAGCGATCGAATGATGCTCGTCATATCCCGGTCAAAGTGCGCGGTATCAGTCCTTTCGTTGATCCCGCAACGGGTACCGCCACTTGCGAGCTTGAGTTTGACGTCAAGGCCACAGCCCTTCAGCCTGGCCTTCTCGGTCAGGTGATCTTCAAAGCCAACGAGCACCCAGGCATTTCCATCCCTGACCACGCCGTCGTCTACAGAGCATCCGACACCTTCGTTCGTGTCATCCAAGAAGGCAAAGCTAAGCAAGTCGCCATCAAGCTCGGTCGAAAAGATCGAGGCAACGTCGAAATTCTCCAGGGTCTCGAGGCCGGTTCGACTCTTGTGATGAGATCCAGCCGATACATTGCCGACGGTGAGGCCGTCACGATTCAACAGGCGGAGTCTACTAATCCATGAGTGGTCTGTACGCCTCTCCTCTGCGAGTCTATCTCTGCTTGGCAATGCTCGCGTTCGCGGGACTTTTCTCTGGCTACAAACTTCCTATCTCGCTTTTTCCCAACAGCTCAAAGCCTGTCATCTGGGTCAAGGTTCCTTACGGCAACAGTACGCCAGAAGAGTTTCTCAACAGTTACGGGCGGTACCTCGAGGATCAGTTCCACTCGATACAAACCGACGAGCTCCAGGTCGAAAAGCTCAGAGCCAGCTACGATGAAGATGGCGCCGAATATAACGTTGAGTTCAAGTGGGGTAGCCCTTCCCGCGAAGCGCTCAAGGAAGTCGAAACCGTTACACATGCTTTTGGCGCTCGATTGCCTTCTGACGTTCGCGACAGCATCAACATCTGGTCTCGCAATGACAACGGCGGCTTCTTCGCGCTCAGCTACTATAGCGAGAGCCGAAGTCTAGACGAGATCCATGACATTCTCGAACCGCAGATCGCGGCCCAGCTCTCCAAAGTGCAGGATGCTGGCGGGGCAGAGCTCTGGAACCCAGCCCAGAAGGAAGTGCGAGTCGAGCTGATTCCTGAACGAATGGCTGCGCTCCGATTGCTTCCTGTAGACATTGGCGCTGCGATCGAAAGATCGCTCGGTGCTCGAGGTGCGGGTTCCGTGACTATCGGCACCCGCCAGCTCACCATCCAGATGCCCCGTTTTGTCAGACAGCTCGACGATTTGGGCCGAGTACTGGTTCCGACTCCATCGGGTCGGACTATTCATCTCGCCGACGTGGCCACAATCGATTTCGCGCTCAAATCGACCAATATAGAGTCCTTTAAGACTAGTGGAGCTCCCAGTATCATCCTCTTCGCGCGTCCACGCGCGGGGGGCAACGTCAAGCGCATGTCTGAGGACATTCTCAAGATTGTTGAAAGCGTCCAACCCAAGCTTCCTAAAGACATCCAATACAGAGTGTTGGTCGATCCTTCGGAGTTCGTACGAGGGGCCATAGCCAATGTCTTTCATGAGGTCGGCATCGGCGCATTTCTCGCTGTGCTCGTTCTCTTTCTCTTTATTGGAAGCTTTCGCAACACCGTTACCGCTGCGATCGAGATTCCTCTCAGCATGATTTTGGCTTTCATTCTCATGAAGTTTTCTGGAATGAATCTCAATTTAATATCGCTCGGGGGGCTCGCGCTCTCTGCTGGCATGAACGTCGACGCCTCTGTCGTTGTGATGGAGAACATTTTTAGGCATTTCGAGGAGCTCAAGCCCGGAACCCGGCTTTCGGCCCTGGATCGTTTGCGCGTCGTCATTAAGGCCGTGTCCGAAGTGCGATTCTCTGTAATTGCTTCGACGATCGCGTCTCTCGTCGTGTTCTTGCCGCTCGCGTTCACCTCCGACCTAAGTTACGCGATATTGGGCGATCTAGCCAAGACCGTGGTGTTCTCTCATGGTCTCTCCGCGTTCGTGGCGCTTATTTTGGTACCCACCGTGCGTCTCCATTTGATGGCTCATAAGGGTGCGCCGGATGCCAAGCACCCTCTTGAGCCCCCCTCTCACTCGCCCGTTGAGCGGCAAATCAAATGGATCGAAAATACTTACGCTTCCGCTCTAGGCCGATTTGTCGAGAGCGCGCGCCTGAAGTGGGGCCTTTGTCTGGGGCTGATCGCTACGCTCGGCCTCTTGGTCGCTCTCGTTTTGCCCCGTCTCCCCAAAGAGATTATCGGTATGCCTGATACCGATTGGATCATGCTGTTCGTGAACACCAAAGGCAATACACTGCTGAAGCAAATGGATTCGCAATCAGATGAGGTCGAAGCGGAGCTCCTTAGTAAATTTGGAACAAAAGTTTTATACACTTTCACTCAGGTCCGCGGTCCCAATCGATCCCAAATCATGGTTCGACTCAAGAATAAGTCGGAAATGATGACCTTTTGGAAGAACCTAGAGTCCCATTTCACAAATACGCCCTTTCTTAAGTATCAGGTTTTTCCGTGGAACCCGGCCGAGCTTCCGATTCCTGATCCTCCGCAGCTCAAGGTAGTCGTACGTGGCGGGACGCTCGCCGATCGCGCCGAAGTGACTCGGCAAATCGAATCCAAGCTGGACGAGTCGCAAGTTTTTCCGCGCGTCTGGGCAGAGCCTGAAGTGAATCGTCTAGAGAGCGTGGTGCTGCGGCCTAACCTGGACCAGTGGCCCGCCCTGAGAGCCACGATGGGAGAGTCGTTTTCTCCATCGGATTTGGCGGATCTCGCTCGTGTGGCCACGGTTGGCCGAAAAGCTGGATCCATGACGATCGACGGCCATCACACGGAGGTCATGCTTCATTACCCAGAGGGTACGATTCAGGCTGCTGAGGATCTCGGATCGATGCCGATTGGCGTGGGCTCCAAGATCATTCCGCTCAAGGCGCTTAGTCAGGTCGGGATAGAAGAGCTTCCTCCAACGATTTATCGGGAGGATCAACGTGAGCTCTTCATCGTGGTGGGTAGGAAAAACCAAGGTGATAGCAATGCAAAGGTCGCCGAGGGGGTGGCTAAAGCCACTGCGCTCATCGATCAGTGGAAACAGGACGATGCCAAGCGTTGGCCCAAAGGGCAAGTGCGCCCCTCGGTCGTGATCGAGGATGCGCAAAAAGACTTGCATGAGGCGCTTCGGCAGCTCGGTACCGCTGTCGCGCTCTCGATCTTGCTGATTTTTCTCACTCTTGTTGTGCAGTTTGGAAGCTTCATGAACGCGCTTCTGGTTCTTGTCGCAGTCCCGTTGGGCTTCATCGGCGTGATTCTATCGCTCTTTGTGTTTCAGAGCACTTTGTCTCTCAATTCAGTTCTGGGCGTGATCCTTCTCAATGGCATCGCAGTTGCCAACAGCATCATCTTGGTAGATTTTCTCAAGCGGCTCGTCGATGGGGGAATGGATCCCGCGCGTGCTGCCGTCGAGGCGGGTCGGCGGCGTCTCAGGCCGATTCTCATTACTTCGCTCACCACGATTCTGGGCATGCTTCCCATAGCAATCGGGATGGGCGAGGGTGGAAGGATCCTCCAACCTCTGGGGATCGCCGTGAGTGGTGGATTGTGGGTGTCGATGGGATTAACCTTGTTCATCGTGCCCGCCTTGCAGGTGGCGTATCTGCAATGGTCTCATCGGCGCTCAAATCGTCTGCTCCTTGCTCATGCCGAAGGTCCTCGTGAGGCAGTGAATTTTTTTTCTGGCGCTGTCGTTGCGGATGAAGCCGCTGAAGCTGCCTTTGAAGGAGCGCTTCCCCGCGCAAAAATTATCACCCCCGGTGTAAAACCACCGGAATTTTCGAAGGAATTGCAATGAGGTTCCTTGCGATCGCTATTCTGATATTTACTCTCTTAACTCCGTCCGTCTATGCAGCACTTGATTTTGATCAAGCTTTGAATCAAATCGTTTCGAGAAGTACCTCGGTCGCCATTCAAGACGCGAACCTCAATGCAACTCACGCAAGAAACCTTCCCGTCCGTCTCAGCTTTGTTCCGAGTCTTTCCCTCGAGGCGAAGCATATTGAGACAAGGACGGTAGCTGTCAACAATACTCCATTGAGCTTTCGTCAAGTCGAGGGAGTTGCCCAGCTCAATATCTTCAAGTTCGGTGCTGACTACGCTGCAATTCAAGCAGCCAACCACTTTGAGGATCAACAGCGCTTCTTGCTCGACGAATCAGTATTGCGTGCTGAGGAGTCTGGAGTGCGCGCCTTGGTCGCACGCACGCAACGACAGAAAGAAGTCGCAACGCTCACGGAGATCTTAAAAATACAAAAAGACCTGCTGGACATCGCACGGCAACGCTATGCAAGTGGCTATCTTCCGCTTCAAGAAGTCGATAAAGTTTCAGTCGATCTCGACAATGCGGGTTCTAGGCTAGCTGACGGCCAAGTTCGAGCAATTGACGCCATGACGACCCTTGAAGGATTGCTGGGTCACTCAGACATTGTTGCAAATTGGCCTTGGAAAGATCGCTTTGGCTCTGCTCTTGCGCAAAGTGAAGCTCTCGTGACCGATCCCACCAGCCTTCTTTCGAGTCGCCCCGATTGGCGCGCGGCCCAGTCACGAGTTGAGGCTCAAGATCGTCGCGTGAGCCAAGCTTGGCGCCAGATGTACCCTTCGCTGGACGCGAGTTTCAGCTATGGTTACATATCGCTTGGCACCACCCAATGGACAGGTTCAGTAGGCGCTACTTTGCCTCTCTTTGATCGCCTACTTAACTACTCGTCTGCGAAGGCCGAGTCTTATATGCGCTCCGCAGCCGATGCTTCACTTGAGCAGGTCCGCCGTGACGCGAAAGTCGATTGGGAGTCGGCGCGCTTGACGTTTCAGACATCGCTTCATTCGGCTCTTACTCGGGATCGCACGCTAGTGACTTCTCGGCGTTTGTATCAAGATAATCTCAAGAGGTTTCAGGGAGGACGCGCGAGCGCGAACGACTTGGCCTTGGATCGAGGTCGCCTATTTGACTCCGAGCTCTTAGCGATTCAAGGGTGGGCGGCTGTTCATGTAGCTTACGCGCGCTATTGTCATTCGCGTGGTCTTCGCATCGCAAGTTGTCGCTAACCCGCGCTGATTTGGCGAGAGTCCTGCTTGCCAAACTGTGAGTAGGCGGCCACGAACCGAACAAATTGCTTATAAGCTTCGTATGACGCAAAACCCGTGTCGAGCTTGCAGGCAACGCGTTTTGCGGTTCTGCCCCCGGTGCCTATCTCTGCGTCGATCCGGAGCACATCCAGTCCTACCCGTAAATAGGAGTCTTTACTAAAATAGATTCTGACCGCCAATTGATCGTTCTCGACTGAAAGCATGGAAAGCTCGGCATCCGAGATGGAGAACGAGCATCCTGTTTCGCTCACCTCGTGAAGCCTAATCGGAAAGATGTCGCCATTCTTTTGTTCGCAGTACACGTCGACGAGTTGCTGAATGAGAAATCGCTCCATCCCACGTCGATTTTCGGTGTTTCGCTGCGCGCGTATCTGAGCGAGGTCGATGAGATTGCTGATAGGTGCCGAAGGAGTTTGCGCCCCTTTATCGACGACCTTTAGGCCAGATCCATTTTTGGATCCGGCTTTGCCCGAGTTACCACCGCCGCCGCGACTCTTTTTGTTGTTTGCCATGTAGATCGACTTCTCCCTAGAGAACTGATCGGTTCGAGGGAGCGGGGAATTGAGGACAAGAGCTTGGCGCTTAGATTTTGACGGCTTAATGGGGGGTAACATTTATGACCATATAAGTCGGTTTTTCAATCCGCTTGTTTCCGTTCCTAAATCCGTGTAGCTGTAATGCCTTCAACCGTATGCGGAGAGGTGTGAGAGTGGTTGAATCAGCACGCCTCGAAAGCGTGTAAACCGGAAACGGTTTCGAGGGTTCGAATCCCTCCCTCTCCGCCATAAATAACGATTATATATAAATAAATCAAAGGGTTATAAACTGATGCTAGTTTTAACCCACAACCCAACCCACAAGTCGTTTGATGACCGGCGGGGAAATCTAAACGTGATTGCCTACCCAAAAAGACTGAGGGCACCGAGCGACATATACGCTGGTGCCCTCAAGCAAGCTGGATTTTTACGTTCAATCCCTAGACGGCTTGTACGTAACCAAAGCAGACGTTGTAGCCTGAAATTTTTTGCCTTCTCCTAGGTCCCTTTGATCGACCTGAGAGAATCGAATTTCAAGGCCATCAATCCCGTTTCGCCGATAGAGTTTTGCATTGCTAGGAAGCATGGCGATTACGTCAGACAGATACCTGTTCGTGACGTATGGAGGGCCAATAACTCTAGACCCTGCATTCTTGTAAGACATCATACCGATCGAATCGAAATGAACATCCACAACCATCGGTAAATTGAATTGAGGGTTGTCGTAGGTGCCGGAATTTGCGTCGAAGACCGTTACTCGGCCTGATGGTGCGTGGAGCACGCTGGTGACCGGAATAGTAATGCCCGAAAAAAACTTTACGGGTGACTCTTCAAGGAACTCTCTGCATTCAAAGGTCAAAGCCGTATCGCGTATGTTCGATACACCATTAAAAGTTGAGTCGCTGATATAGCGTCGCGCTTTTCCGTAAAAAGCGCCGATGTACTTTCCATCTGCGGCATCCAGCTCATTCGAGCGCAGATATGCCCCGGTTCTGGTCATCTTGTTCCATCTATTTAGCAAGTTCAGCCGGTCGGCCATTTGGCTGTTACTCGCTGTTAAACAGCCTCCCGCCTTTGCCTGTTACCGCCTGTTAAACAGGAGAGCGATCGTCCCAAGAATGTCCAGTAACGTCGCGTTTTGTGGCGTAATAGAGTGGTAACTTGACCGGATGTAGTTTTTAACCTACAATAGCCTTTATGGAAGCTCATGAGAGGGAAGTTGAATATTACGAAACGGAAGACGGCAAAACCCCGTTCCGCGAGTGGTTCAACTCTCTCAGAGATCGGACTGCGCGAAACAAGATTGATGCCCGGATCAGACGAGTTGAGTTTGGAAACATGGGCCACTGCGAGCCAGTCGGCGAGGGCGTAATGGAGCTTAAAATCGACTTTGGCCCCGGCTACCGCGTGTACTTCGGCCAGGTGGGCAACAAACTCGTCGTCCTTCTCAACGGCGGCGACAAAAGCTCTCAGTCCAAAGACATTAAAACCGCTCATGCCTATTGGGCGGATTATCGGAGGCGACATGGCTAAGACCCAAAGAAAAACCTACAAAGAAGATCGTTTGGAGAAACTCAAAGACCCCGAGGAAGCGGTCGAGTATCTCAAAGCCTGTCTCGAAGAAACCGACATGCCCGAGCTGTTCCTCGTGGCCCTCAAGGATATTGCCGAAGCCCGCAGCATCGGCATGTCCCAGCTTGCGCGGGATGCCCACCTGAACCGCGAGAACCTCTACACGATGCTCTCGAAACAAGGAAACCCCGAGCTAGGAAGTCTCACTGCGATCCTTGATGCTCTCGGGTTGAAACTCTCGGTCGAGCGCAAAGAGGCATCGTGATCGCTGCTCTTCCCAATCCTTGAGCGCCCGCTCAAATGAGTCATCGTCACCCGAGAAGTACGCTTGTTCTAGCCTGAGATCGAGATCGTCAAGCTCGTGAAGCGCATCGCACGATAGACGACCGAGAGTTCCAGGTTGGTACGCCTGAGCCAACCTCTTCTGAGCGAGCATCAATGCGGCGTATTTGGACGGCTCTTGGGAGTGGGCTCTGCTAATTCCGCTAATCTCGCTAATGGACTCCCCGGAACTAGCGGGATTAGCAGAATTAGCAGCTCGGGATAGGGCCACTCGTGGGTCAAATCGCTTGAACATCGACTTGCCTCCAAAGTCTCCAAACCTCACGTCGCATCTTGCCGTCGATCATCGCCCCTTCTGGGACTGGAACAATCCACCCATGTCGCTCAAGAGTTTCGAGCAGCTTCCGGGCAGTCTTGGCGTCTCGGATCGAGTTGGGGCCGTACTGATAGACACCGGGCAGATAGACGTAGGGTTGTTCTTTCGTGCATTGTTTTTTCGCCCACTCAAGAAGCCGCTCAGCCTGGACGAGTTCGGGCGGGGTCACGGACGAATGGAAGAGCCGAAGCGCCTCGGACAAATAAAATTGAACAAGGTCAATCGCACCCGTCATCGCATCTGCGGAAATCTCGGATGCCGAGAGGTTCTCGAACAGCGTCAGTGTACCCGCCAGCCTGAGTGCATGCTCCGCGACCTTGGCGGCGAATCCCCGAACGGGTGCAAGCTCGCCATCGACCCCGAGCTGAGTCTCGATGGCATCGTGAAACTGGACCCAAACCCCCTTCGCCGTGGCTGAAAGGCCGCAGGTTGCTGTGAGCAGAATTTCGCCCACTCGGCCATGAGCCGCCTGCGCTTTTCAAATAGGTCGCCCCTGCGATAGGCGGCCTCGACCTTATCCTCGACCGCGTGCGCGAGCGCCATCTCAGCGACCTCACGCGGGTAGTTGGTTCGTTCCGCCGCCCAATCGCGGAAGGTCGATCGAAAGCCGTGGGATGTGACGCCGATCTCCATGCGACGAAGCACCGCGAGCATCGCCATATCAGAAAGGGGTCGGTCGTCGTTACCGGTCGTGAAAACGTACTCACCTTAGCTTGCTTCACGCTGGGTCTTGAGAATCTGAAGTGCAGTCGGCGACAAGGGAACTCGGTGCTCCTTCTTGGCCTTCATGCGTATGGCGGGGATGGTCCAGGTCGCGTGATCAAAGTCGATCTCATCCCAACGGGCACCGCGCGTTTCCACCGTTCGGGTCGCCGTCAGGATCAGGAACTCCAAGGCGCGGGACGAAACGCCGCTGGTGGACCGGAGGCGCTCCATGAAGACGCTGATCTCGCCAAGGGCCAGCGCGGGCTGGTGTTTGACGGGTCGAACGTCCGACCGCTTGGGTAAGAGCTTATCGAGATGGCCGCGCCACCGCGCGGGGTTCTCCCCGGTGCGGTACTCACGCGCCGTCGCCCATCCCAGGACGAGTTCAATCCGGTTCCGCAAGCGTCTAGCCGTCTCGGTCTTCTCCCACCAGATGGGCTCAAGTACACGCATGACCAGCGCGGTATCGACCGCCTGGACGGGGAGGCTGCCGATGATGGGGCTCGCATAGGTGGCGATCGTGTTTTTCTACTGGTCGGCGTGCTTCGCGTTCTTCCAGCCTGCTCGGTGGGAGGCGATATAGGCATCAGCGCAAAAATCAAATGTCACGCTCTTGGCGGCTTCGAGACGCTGCTGTGCCCGTTTGGCCTTTCGGGCCTCGATCGGATCAACGTCATCCACCAGGGATTTGCGGCACTCTAGGGCTTTCGCACGGGCCTCGGCCAGGGTAACCAGGGCCACCGGCCCCAAGCCCATCTCGCGAGCCTTGCCGTTCAACATGAAGCGAAAGAGCCAGGATTTGGCCAGTTGGGCAGAGACTTGAAGATAGAGCCCGCCCCCGTCGGCGTATCGACCCGGTTGGCTCATCCGATTCACAGCTAAAGTATTGAGCCTCGAAGTCTGTCTTGTCCGCCGCACTTGTACCCACGATTCTACCCACAAAGAGTAACTGGACTATGTTGGATGGAGTCGGATTTGTAATGACAGCAGTTTTGACAAACGAGGCCGAAAAATAGGCACTTTCGACGATAATCGGACGGCAATGGATTCTACCGGAATAGCTCCGAGCGGACTCCCTCTCCGCCATTTTCAAGCAGGCCTGAACGGGTTGAAAACCTAAAATCAACCTAAACACAGAAAACATAAAACAAATAAAACCGCGAGGATTCTAAAACCGAATGAGCGATGTCGGGATCGACATCACTGAAAATCACGGTTCATCACGTGAGTGCGATACACTTTGGGCACATTTGAGGCACATCAAGGGCCTGGGGATCGAACCCACAAGAGTGTCACCAACCCCTTCAAATTTTCATCAACGTTTGAAGGAGTCTCTATGAAATCAGTCGGCTACCGCGCGAAAACCAACGGGTTATTTAGTTCGGGCGGCCTGAAGCCTACCTCAAAACTTGAAGCACGACTGGGAGTTTCATCTCGGAGATCAGTACCAGTTTTTAATACTGATTTTAGATTAGTCAGAAAGAACACCCAACATAATCGGCAATTCAAGTGACTTTTGGCTCTTTCCTCTTCTTCAGTTGGAATATCCGATTGTCTCAATTGCAAAAGGGTAGCTCCCGAAACCGTTCTGAAGGAGACAGCCACTTGCATTGAGCCGAACGTAAAGGCGACTTTTTCATTTTCAATAATTTCAATGAATTTGCCCGATATCGTGTATCCATGACGCCACTTCCAAGAGTAACCATCTCCGGGGCCAATCAATTCTCCGTCCTTCTTACTGACCCCACCAGGCGAAGCGACTTCAATCTGATCAATAAAAAAGGACTTCAACCCAGTAGGGGTAGCCCACGCGCGAAAAACCCTTTCTATCTCCGTGGGGTAGTAAAAGCTTATGTCGAAATAGTTCCAGTCGTGCGTCATGTGCTGTTCTATAGTCGGTTGCATGGGGTTTCGCAAATTAACCCAATCGTTCGGAGAACTCGTTGAGGAATGGTACCTGTACTTTGAAAAACTCAAAGTGGTTACGAGACAACGATCTCGAACGACTCATGAGGATTACCTGGGTGGAATTCGGAAGTGGTTTCATGACTATTGGAAACGGCCTGCAGTGGAAGTCACGCCCTATGTGGTTACTGAAGTGTTCGAAGCCATGAAGCTGAAGGGTCTCTGTTTTGGGCATGGGAAGAAGCTAAAGCAGGTGCTTAAAAGCATCTTTGACTTTGGCATTCAAAGTGGAGCACTCCCCTATCTTCAACGAAGTCCCCTCTTCTCGGCTCTGGAAAGTGTGTCGAACTCACAAGCGGCGTCATGAGACGTCACTTGAGTTTGGCACATATTAGGCACACGATTTTGGAACCACTTAAAATTTGCAGGAATTTTCGATCCGTCGAAGAATCCGCCATTATAGAAAGCAATAGAAAAGAATAAACCGCTGCTAGGGTCTTGACCCATGTACAGCGGTTTTTTGTTTGCGGCCGAAACGTCGCTTCAGCACGAGAGCCGATAGAAAGGAGTCCTTCTCCAGGGCGTCCTTCGGGTGTTAAGTACTGCGTTGCTTAGTCGCACGCACAGTACTCTGACCCTCGAGGTCCACAAAATGGCTTGTGCCGTTTTAGAGCATGATCCGCCATCATCTCGAAGGCCGCCGCTTTCTGCAGTTGGCCATTCACAATCATTGTTTATAATAAAATCAGTAGCTTAGAATTTAGAGCTTCTGCTAACCCACAAACCAACTCACAAATTTTGCAGACTAGGAAGCCTTCTGCTTCTTCGCACGAACCCGGCTCCGCCGGTCGAGTCTTGATATTCAATCGCTTGGCTTCAGCGTCCAAGTCACTCAGAATTTTTTGGGTGAAATCGACATTCACGCGCTGGATTTCTGCGGGAGCACCCTATCAGAATTCAAGCCGTCTCCTAAATCGAAGTAACAATCGAAAACCAAGAGTGAATGGCGTTAAGGGTTTACCGGCGTCGCTCCAAAGTTGCTGACTTCAAGAGTAAATGCGTTAAAATATGAGAATGTCAAAATTCTCCGACAAAATATTCTCTGGGAAACCAGCCACCGATGAAGACTGGACTAATTACCTTCATGATGCTCACCACAGCATGCCGGGAATGACCGAGTTTTGCTTTGCAGATCACCCTACTGACTTGGGGCCAAATACTTATGAAGTGTTGGCGAGCAAGTTGGACACATTTAAGCATAAGGCGCCTTCTATTTTGGATTTGGCCTGTGGTGATGGGTATTTGCTTCCCTATGTTCGGAAGTATGTTGAAACTTGGAACCGCTATGTTGGTGTCGACATGGTGGAGTCAGAAATTCAGAGAGCAGCGGAGCGATATCGGGAGAGCTCCGTCGAATTCGTTTGTGCGAAGGCTCAGAAGTTACCGTTTAGCAGGAATGAGTTCGATATAGTTTTATGCCATATGGCGCTTATGCTCATGCTTCCTTTGGACCCAGTTCTTGCCGAAATTTCCAGAGTTTTGAAAGACAAAGGCTCTTTTCTATGCGTCATCGGGAGAAAGACCCCAAAGGGTGGGCTTTTCTCCGTCATGGGAGAGAAAACGGTGCAATTCATTCAAACTGAGTTGTCCAAAGCAGCACATTTTCGAACAGGAGACGAAAGAATTGCTGATTCTAAGACTCTACATGGCCTCTTTTCCAGCTATTCTCTAAAAGTCGAGAGGGCAACGGATTATTCGATGCTCATCTCTGGGTCACCCGAGAGTCTTTGGGAGAATTTTAAAAACTTTTATGTTGTCAGCATCCTCCCAGAAGCGGTGCAAGGCCAACTCGAAACAAAGTTGTTATCTGATTTGCGCGCTCACTCTGTGGGTGGACAGGCTAAGTTGGAGCTGCCATTAACTCTAATCGAAGCGACAAAAGAGTGAGCATATGAACTGGGCACCTCATTTGTTCAAAACGGATCAATCGATCGCGAACTTATGACTATCCTCCACGAGAGTCGTAATCCGCACTTGACGTTCTGAGGCGAGAATTCATCGGGATCGAGCTCAAAGCCCCCAAAAACGATGTCCTTCTTATTCTTGGTACTCATGCCAGGCCTCCAATAAAGACTCCTTCTTACCCTTTAAGTACTCCTTGATCTGCCGTAGGGCTTTTCTGAGAATCCTGGGGAGTAGAAGCATTTAATCGGTTCCAGATTGAACTTCGCCCATTGGTTAGGCCTCAATACATGCACATGCGGCGGAGAGCACCAGGCCCTGTGAGGATACTTTTACTGTTTTCCATAGTGTTTACGTAAGAATGCAAATACATCGTCAGCCCAAATTGAGCCTCCAGCGTAAGCGAACCCACGTGTTCCCTGTTGAATATCGCATTGTGTCAAAATGACTTGTCTTTCCTTAGTTCGCGTTGTACTTGCCCGCCATTCACTTGATTCTCGGGAAAGGGGCTTCTCAATGATCAGCGCGCCATGGAATGCATGTTTTCTTGGGAAATTGGGCCTTCTCTTCGTATGCGCTCTCACCGCTCTCGCGCTCGATGCGCATGCAGGGCCTGACTCTAAGGCCAGGGCTAAGAAATTATTCTCTCGCCTGACGGGAACTGCGGTCAGTAGCCGAGATCCGAGAGTCGGGCTCATGGCCAAGCTCTTGGACCAGGGAGAGGGGCTCAAAGCCGCGCAAATCGCAATGAACGACGAGGACTTCTATGGGGTCACGGTCAAGCATTGGGCGAGCCTGATGTCCAACAGGCAAGAAAGCCCCTACGTCCCTTTGGATGATTTTCAAGCGCTCGTCATTGGATTGGTCCGTGATGAGCTCGACGCCCGGCTGCTTCTGACGGGAGATTTTTCATATATCAGGGGTGGAGGGTATGTGCGGAATTCGGCGGACTTCGATTACATCATTTTTGATCGAGCTTCTGCCAGCTACAAGAAAGACTTGATCCGAGTTCCTCAGACGCTACCTCAAGACGACGAAAAGGCACTCCAGCCTGCGGGCTTACTTACGACTCACGCGTGGGCCAAGGCTCACTACAGCGGTGGCACCAATCGCAGGGCGGTGCAGTTCGCGTTTCAGGAGTTTTTGTGCATCCCGATCGAGAGTTGGAAAACACCAGCTCTAGATGACCAATTCGTCAGGAAGGACGTAGATCGAAAACCAGGGGACAACCCCGATGTTTTCAGGACGCAGTGCCGGAACTGCCATGCTCCTATGGATGCCATGGCTGGGGCCTTTGCCAATGTAAATTTTGACCCCGAATTAGACCTCTTTGACTACACTTCCGGGGTTCATGAAAAATACTCCCAGAATACCACCGTATCTCCCGGGGGCAACGAGACTCTCGATGCGAGCTGGGTCAATCTCCTCGCTGCAAACCATATTCAAGACGAGTATTTCGGATGGGGAGCGGCTCCCATTCAAGGCGAAGGGATCCAAGAGTTCGGACAGATGCTGTCCCAGTCCAAAGCGTTCAGGACTTGCATGGTGAAGCGAGTATTCAAGGAGCTTTGCAAGCGGGATCCAATGGCAGAGGACCAGAGCGCGATCCTCACGATCGGTCAAGATTTCGCGTCCCGCGGTCACAATCTCAAAAACGTCTTTGCCGAAGTCGCGCTTTTGCCCGCTTGTTTGGGGGATGGAGCCCAATGAGAAAACCAGTGATTCCTACGTGGGCGCTCGCGGCTCTGACCCTAGTGACGATCAGCCTGCATTCGAACGAAAGCCATGCTGTCCCTGCCGATGGTCCCTCGACGGAGACTGTCGGGATCAAGAACTTCAGTCAATATTTCAAATCCATGGAAAGGATCACCTCGGTCCAAACCAACAAACATCCAGAGATCATCTCGTACTATTTGGCCAACGTCACGCGCCTGCCAAAGCTGGGGAGAGTTGAAGAGATCAACGGCCCCACGCTTATGACCTATGTCGCTTTGGCTGGGCTGTTTTGTCGCGCAGAGGTGGGCCAAAGAAAAGGTCTTAACGAGACGAAGAGCGAGGCCGCTATTGTAGCGCTCATCCACCAGTATGCCCAACTGTTTGTGGATCGGGATGCTCGGCCTGCCGAGATCCGCGCTCTATTGAGCCTCTCGATAGAGGGCAGCCCCAGCAAAATCCGCAAGAAGCTGGCTCTGAGCTTTTGCACGGCCTTCGCGTCATCGATGGAGTTCATCGCTTTATGAAAAAAACAATGTTGTATCCTGACCATCCTCGCCCCGTAACGCGACGGGATTTTATCAAGACAGGCATGATCCAATTTTCGTCGACCTTGCTTACTCCGACACTGCTCTCACAGGTTATTCTGCAACATCAAGCGCGGGCAGCAGGGTGCTCGAATGCGGCGGGCGCTTCGGGCTCTGAGCTGATCCCATTCCTGGTTTTTGATATGGCGGGAGGGGCTGCTTTGCCAGGCAATTTCTTGGTGGGAGGCAAGGGGGGATCCGAAGATCTGCTCAGCTCTTATAATCAATTGGGTTGGGACCCTCGGTCAGCCGGTGCGCTTGATCGAAGCTTTGGCCTGCCTATGGCGGCTCAAGCAAGTCAGATCCTGAGCGGGCTCAAACAAGCTGCCTCGCCCGAGGCCCAGGCTTTGCTTCGAATGGGAAGCTTCTGCAATTTCTCGCGCGACGATACTTCGGATAATCCACTTTCGGCGCTCACATTGGTCTCTAAGGCCGGTTACAAGGGCTCGATTTTTCCTAACGGCTTGGCGAGTGAGAACTCAGCCTCCGGAGGCAATTCTTCCTCCGGCCTTGCTGACCTAACTTTGAAGCCTATGCACGTAGCGCGGGTGGAGGACGTCGAGAAGTCACTGAGTTATGGGCCTGCATTCGCCGGCTTCTCGGACAAAGAGCTCAAGGCCCTCGGCAAATCGATCCATGACATGAGCGTGGATCAGATGACCCGTTTCGGGCGGCTGGGCTTGGGTAATCAGATGGCGCAGCTGTCAGAGTGCGCGCTTTCGCAGAATATGCAGTTTGGGAGCAAGATACCGGGCCTGGATCCCAGGCAGGACCAGGATATTCAGGCAATCTATAGCATCGAAGGCAGCCAGTCGGACAGCGTCGAGGCTGTTTCGGCAGCAGTCGTGATGAATGTGCTCAGAGGCAATTCTGGACCTGGCGCATTGACCGTGGGTGGATGCGACTACCACGACGGATCGCAGTCAACCGGGGATGGCAAAGATCGCGAGATGGGTCAGCAGATCGGACGCGCCATCGAAGCAGCATACCGACTCAAGAAGCCGCTGTTCTTTCAGTTGATCACCGATGGCGGCGTCTATGCGGATCCAGGCACGCGCAACTGGCGCGGCGACGCCTCGATCAAGAGCTTGACTGTGATTGGTTTTTTTAACCCGAGCGGAGCTCCTAGTCAGCGAAGGACGCAAGTGGGCTCTTATGTCGATGGCCAAGCCGTCGACCAGACGACCACGGTGGGAGGAGAGCCCGCGAAAGTCGCCTATGCGGTGCTAGCCAACTATCTCAATGCTTGCGGCAAGCTCAAGGCTTTTGATCAGCTTGCGCCGCGCAGTTTCTTTAGTGCCGCACAAATGGATGAAATCCTGATTTTCGGGTGAGGAATATGAAGCAAAGCAATGGTTTCATCGCAGCCGTTTTCGCAGTCGGATTCACATTGAGCTTAGCGACCCAGGCTGTAGCCGCTGACGTCTCCCCGTCGGAGTCGCCGGTCTGCGAAGAGGGTTTGGCTGGCTTTCGAAAGAATGTTCATGAGCTGCTCAAGAGTCGATGCATCGAGTGCCACGATGAGAGCGGGAGCGGGCCGACGCATACGGTGCTCGATCCCAAGCAATCTTACCTCAAAGTGCTTAAGTACGTGGACTTCGCGAATATTCAGAGATCCAAGTTCGTCACGAAAGGCGGCAACGGGCATTGCCGGGATAACGACGGCTCTCCTGACTGCGGCGCAAGCCCAGAGGAGTTGCAGGCTGCGATCCAAGCGTGGTGGAACGAGGGTGAGCGTACTTGCGTAGCTCAAAGCTCGCCAGGTGCATTGACGACTAAGGCCCTGCCTTTGCCTGCAGAGCTGCCTTCGACTGAGGATGAGTTCGTACCTATGGAATGGAATTTAGGAGAGGTGAGACCTGCGCTCAAAGACATCATCTTTAAGGTCTGGGTGCAGCAGTATTCGAAGCCTTCTAGCACGACCCGCGAAACCTACCGGTTTCGTGGCCCCAAGATATATTCTAAAGTCCCGCTTTCCGGGCAGTCGTTTGAGGTCAAGGGAATCCGGATCTTAGTCAATGGCGTATTAGATCCCTTGGCGGATAGTTACTCGCGACTTCATGTCCATACGGATGATCAAAACGCGGTTCCGTTCCTGCTCTCAACCCGGGACCTGGTCGTGTTGGCGGGTCAGGGCTCCCAGAATGATCAGATCTCGGTGACGTTTGAGGAGATCGATTTGCAATCTCAAGTGGAGTGCCGCGACTTGGAGCACTTCAAAACCGCTTTGTCAACGACCCAGGAGCTTTGCTCCTCTTGTCATATGGGAGCCGGGGAGAGGGCAACCCAAGCCTGGGATCTAAGAGGCGCGCCGGAGCAGATATGCCTTCGGTATTTGACCCGCATCAACAAGGACTTCGTGACACGCTCGCCGCTGGTGCAACTCAATCTGGGCTACAACGGGCATCTAGACTCCGGTGAGATCAAGGATATTTTGGAAGAAATCCGAAAGTGGTTGAAGAAGGAGCCTGCAATCAATGCTTACTAATTTGACCTTGCGAACAATCATTTTGGTGTTGGGTCTCAGCGCGGGAGCGCTGAGCTTTAGAGCTAAGGCAGAGCCTTTCCCTGAAGTCGCTCCGGTTATGTCAGAAGAGAACGCGACGTTACTCGCAAAGCTTAAAAAAGAAAATCGCATACGTCCGATGGAGTTTGTCCGGATCGCAAAACCAAAAAAACCCTTCATGATGGGATGTGATCCAAAAGAAGAGGGCAAAAACGAATATGGTGAAAGTGTTTGCGGCTCCAATGAACAGCCTGCTCATCCCGTTCAGATCCCGCGGGCGTTTGAAATGCAAACCACAGAGGTGACTCAAGCTCAATGGTTTGAGCTAATGGGTACGAATCCGAGCGCATTTAGCGAGGAAGGCTACTGTACTGGCAGTTTCGTTGCGGGGCTCAAGGTCTGCCCAAACCATCCGGTTACGCTCGTTTCTTGGAATGACGTTCAGGATTTCATTAAAAGGCTAAATGAGCTCAAAAAAAATAAAAGGTATGTGTATCGATTGCCTTATGAGGCCGAGTGGGAGTATGCGGCGCGCGCAGGCACGAAAACGAGCTATTTTTGCGGCAACGATCCTGGGTGCCTCGAAATGTATGGGATTTCTCCCGATTTCAATCCAGGGAAATGTGAATCCTGCAAAGGGGAGCCACAGCCCGCGGCCACCGGGTCTTTGTTAGCTAACGCCTTTGGACTCTATGACATGCACGGAAATGTCAGTGAGTGGGTCGAGAATTGCTTTACGGATTACTCAGATGGGCTCGTGCGAAACATCACTTTGCCGAAAGACTGCGATCAAGCTGTGATCCGCGGTGGTAACTACTGGGCTTCTGGCGTGGGTCTCCGATCGGCGGAACGGGAAGCGAGTTATCGTGACGCAGTTAGTTTTGTAACTGGGTTTCGCCTCGCAAGAATTTCTCGGCCGCGTCTGCCTGTCATGCAAAAAACACCTTGATTGGTCGTGAGACCGCGGACAAGCTGCGACCTTGATCTTGATGGCACCCGAGTGGGATAGTTAACCGAGTCAGATCCGTGGGTCTCGAAGTTGCTTCTCAGAAGGATCAGGCAACTGAAAGGTCGGGGCAAAAAAGTACGTTTCCCTCCGCGTGAGACCTATTTCAGCAGCTCATAGAGTTTGCTGAGGTAAAACGCGCGATAATTGCGGTAGCCGTAGGCAGAGTAGTCGCGTGTGATCGTGTACGGATGTACGGATAGTCGGGCACCGCGCCTTTGTTTTCGACGGCGAAACCATCGGGCCTAAAGAATAACGATCCAGTTATCTTGAGCGCGATGCGAGAGTAAAAGAGCGCAGGATGTTCGGTGACATGGTCACCGGCACCCATCGTTCTCGTGCCGAGGAGCTTTGGAGTAGCGCAGGTCTGACATCAATCAAGTGTTTTGTATTCACCTCAAGATCCGCTTCAAATGCTCGCGGATGCCATGGGCGACCTCAAAGGGTTTTTCGTGCAATATCCAGTGAGAAGC
>JACCDG010621151.1_pt1 | contig 42783 bp, 38 predicted proteins | sample 7442471 | NCBI WGS metagenome assembly JACCDG01 (sample SAMN15323444, study PRJNA562643) | freshwater metagenome | isolation source: river surface water | place: USA:Blue River Watershed | collected 2017-08-17
AGGCCGCCCACACCAGCAGGGCCAGGGCCAGCAGACCGGCCGCCCCCAGGCCCACCTTTCGCTTGTTCATGTGTCACCTCACTCCCGGGCCTTGAGCACCCCGACCAGATCGAGGTGACGGATGCGGCGGTTCACGATCCAGGCGCTGAAGACGGCCGCCACCACCACGCACAGCGCGGCGAAGGCATAGGTCATGGGCCGGATGTGCACCGCAAAGAAGAATTCATCGGTCTGGATCAGCCGGACGATGGTCGAGGACAACCCGTAACCGGCCCAGCCGCCCAGTGGCAGGGCGATCAGCATCTCCAGCAGCCACTCCCCCAGCAGCAAGGCCGAGACCTCGGCCTGGGTGAAGCCCAGCACCCGCAGGCTGGCCAGTTCCCGGGCGCGCTCGGCCAGCGCGATGCGGGTCTGGTTGTAGACCACGCCCACTGCGATCACGCTGGCAAAGGTCGTCAGCACCGCGCTGAAGATCAGCAGGTTGCGCGCGGTGATGCCCTGCACATTGCGCAGCATCACCGCCTTGCTGAAGGCGCCGGCCACGCGCGGGCGCTGCTGCAGTGCTTGCAGCAGCTCGATCTCGCGCCCGCGTTCGACCAGCAGCGTGAGCTGGTTGACCATGTCGCCCTCGTGCAGCAGCCGGTTGAGCCTGCTGCGCGCGATGTAGGCGTTCATGCCCATCATCTCCTGCACCACGCCCGTCACAGGCAGCGTCCACACGCGACGCTCGCCTTCGAGCCATTCCACGCGCACCTCGTCGCCCACGCGCAGGTCCAGCCGGCGCGCCAGCCGGTCGGTCAGCAGCAGGCCGTCTGCGCTGGGCTCATGGCTGTGCTGCGCCACATCGACGATGCGCTGGAGCCGGGACGGTGTGCTGCGCCCCTGCAGATTGCCGCGCCAGTGGCGGTGACCGTTGACGAGCCGCACGCCCACGCTGCGCGCCACCTCGACCGCGGTCACGCCGGGCAGGCGCAGCGCTTCGGAGGCCACCTGCGCGGGGGTGGCTTCTGCCAGCACCAGCGAGACGTCGCCACGCAGCACCTGCCGGAACTGGGTGTCCAGCATCAGGTCGATGCTGTCGCGCCAGAAGCTGCCGCTGATGACGATCGCCACCGAAGCGGCCACACCCAGCACGGTGAGCGTGCTGCGCCAGGGGTGGCGCTGCATGTGGCGCAGCACCATGCGCTGGCCCGGCCCCAGCCAGGCCGACACGGCCGTGGCTTCGAGCCAGCTGCGGCGGTAGTGCCCGGGGGCGGGTGGGCGCATGGCTTCGGCCGGCGGCAGCGTCACGCTGGCGCGGATCGCCTGCGCGGTGGCCAGCAGGCCGGTGGCCAGGCTCAGGCCCAGCGTCAGCAGCAGGGTGTCGCCGCGCAGGCGGTGGTGCAGCTCGGGAAAGATGAACACCTGGGTGTAGAGCGTGATGAACCACTGGCCCAGCGCGTCGCCCAGCAGCACCCCCAGCGTGCAGCCCAGCCCCACGATGAAGAGCACCATGCCCAGGTAATGCCAGCTGATGCGTGCGTTGCCGTAACCCAGCGCCTTGAGGGCGGCGATCTGCTCGCGCTGCAGGCCGATGTGCCGGGTCATCACCGTCTGCAGCAAAAACGCCGCCACCAGCAAAAAAATGCTCGGCAGCACCGTGCCCAGCACCTGCTGTTCGCGGATTTCCGAATTGAGCATGCGGTGCGAGAGGTGGTCTTCGCGGCCGTAGGCGTTGGCGCCGCCGTAGGGCGAGAGCAGCCGGTTGAGCGCGTCGATCACCTCGCTTTCATTGGCGCCGGGGGCCAGCCGCAGCGACACCTGGTTGAAGGCGCCGCGCATGTCCCAGGCGGCAGCCACCGCGTCGCGGTGCATCCAGAAAATGCCGAAACCGTGCACATCGGGCGAGCCGCCCAGGCCGGCAAAGATGAACTCGGGCGAGAGCGCGATGCCGGCCACCGTGAGCCCTTGCAGCTTGCCGTTCATCAAGGCCTGCAGCGTGTCGCCGGGGCGCAGGTGCCGGGCCTGCGCGAACGCGGCCGAGACCAGCACCTCCAGCCGGCCCGAGCTCACCGTGTCGGACGGCCAGTGGCCTTCGCGCACCACGACCTGGTTGAGGTGCTGGGGTGCGCGAGGGTCGATGGCCGTCAGCCGCCCGCGTATCGGGTCCTGCACGCCCGGCAGGAACACCTGGATGCCGTGCGCCACGCCGTCCTGCACCTGGGCCACGCCCGGCAGGGCCGCGACGCGTGGCAACAAGGCCACCGGCGCGCGCTTGAGGCTGCTGAACACATCGGCAAAACGGGCTTCGGTGTAGTAGGTGTCGCGCGACCACGCCAGCGCATCCCAGGCGCTGAAGGTGGCCAGAAAGCCCGCCACGCCGCTGGCCACCACCAGCGCAATCGTCAGCACCTGGCTCCAGAGCTGGCGCAGGTCGCGCCAGAGTTTGCGGTTCAGGGCCTGCACCGTGCGGCCTCACCAGGACAGCTCGCTGGGCCGCAGCTTTCGCGCGGGGCGTTCTTCGCGCTGGATGCGTCCGCCGGCCAGATGGATCACCCGGTCGGCCATGCCGGCGATCGCGGCGTTGTGCGTGATGACCACCGTGGTGGTGCCCAGATCGCGGTTGATGGCTTCGATCACTTCGAGCACCTGCTTGCCGGTGGCGTAGTCGAGCGCGCCGGTGGGTTCGTCGCACAGCAAGACCTGCGGGCGCTTGACGATGGCACGCGCAATCGCCACGCGCTGCTGTTCGCCGCCCGACAGCTGCGCCGGGAAGTGGTCCAGCCGCTCGGACAAACCCACCAGCGCCAGCGCCTCTTCGGCGGGCATCGCGCCGGGCACCAGGTCGGTCACGAGCTGCACGTTCTCGCGCACCGTCAGGCTGGGCATGAGGTTGTAGAACTGGAACACAAAGCCCACATGCTCGCGCCGGTAGCGGGTGAGCTCGGCGTCGTCGGCGCTGCTCAGGTCGTGCTCGGCAAAGCGCGCGTGGCCACTGCTCGGGCGGTCCAGACCGCCCAGGATGTTGAGCAGGGTGGACTTGCCGCTGCCCGAGGGGCCGAGCAGCACGATGAACTCGCTCGCCTCGACGCGCAGGTTCACATCCTGCAGGGCCAGGATCTCCTGGTCACCGGTCTGGTAGCGCTTGCCCAGATGCTCGGCGACCAGCACGGCAGGGCGTTCAGGCAAGGGGTTCACGCCGGGCAGTGTCGGCCTGCACAGGCTTGCACACCGTGCGCCAATGCACAGGCCAAAGACCCATGGGCTGCTGGCACAATCGTCCGCATGGCCAAGCATCTGCTGTGTGTGGGGCACATCGCTCTCGACCTGATTTTCAGCGTCAGCGAATTTCCTGACCACCCCACCAAGACCCCTGCCCACCGCTACCACCGCGGGGTGGGCGGCATGTCGGGCAATGCGGCGGTGGCGCTGGCACGGCTGGGCGCGCAGGTGGATTTCTGCGGCCCGGTCGGTCAGGACGAGGTGGCCGATGTGTTCGAGCAGGTGCTGCGTGCCGAAGGCGTGGGCCTGGCGGGCATGCGCCGCGTGCCGGGCGCCAGCAGCTCGGTGTCCAGCATCATCGTCGACCGGCATGGCGAGCGCATGATCTTCAATGCCAAGGGCTCGGCCCTTGACGCCCCCGGCCCCTTTGACGCGTCGGTGATGGACGGCATCGATTTCGTGCTGGTCGACCCGCGCTGCCCCGCCTGGGCCGAGGCGGCGCTGCACGAGGCACGCAGGCGCGGCATCCCGACCATGCTGGACGGCGAGGTCTCGCCCCGCGCCGATCTGCAGCGCCTGGTGCCGCTGGCCGACTGGCGCGTATTTTCTGAAAGGGGTTTGCTGGCCTACGCGGACGGCGAGCCCGAGGCCATGCTGCAGCAGCTGGCCGCGCAGGACCCCTCACGCCGCGTGGTGCGCACGCTCGGATCGCAAGGGCTTCAGTGGTGTGATGCGCAGGGGCGCCTGCAGCACCTGAGCGCGGTGCAGGCCGGTGCGGTGGTCGACACCCTGGGCGCGGGCGATGTGTTCCATGCCGCCCTGGGTCTTGCATTGGCCGAAGGCCAGGCCGATGAAGCCGCGCTGCGTTTTGCGGCGGCTGCTGCGGCCCTCAAGTGCACAAGGCCCGACGGCATCGCCGGAGCCCCGAGCCGTGCGCAAGTGCAAGCCCTGCTGCAAGACCTGGATGCCCGATCCAGTCGGGCATGACGGGTGAGGTGACCATTCGGGCATGACAGGTGAGGTTCCATGGCGGGGCATGGCACATGCGGTGTACTCGCGGGGCACCCCTATTGGTTTGTCATCCTCGGGCTTGACCCGAGGATCCAGTCGCGCCGTTATCAGCCGTTGACGAAGTTCGGCGCCCGCTTGTTCAGGAAGGCGTCCATGCCTTCCTTCTGGTCGGCGGTGGCGAACAGGCCGTGGAAGATGCGGCGCTCGAACATCACGCCGTCCGACAGGCCGCTTTCGAAGGCGCGGTTCACGCTTTCCTTGGCGGCCATCACCGCCAGCTGGCCGTAGCCGCAGATCACCAGGGCGGCGCCCAGGGCCTCGTCCATGAGCTTGTCCAGCGGCACCACGCGGCTGACCAGCCCGGCGCGCTCGGCTTCCGTGGCGTCCATCATGCGGGCTGTGAGCACCATGTCCATGGCCTTGGATTTGCCGATCGCGCGCGGCAGGCGCTGCGTGCCGCCCGCGCCGGGGATGATGCCGATCTTGATTTCGGGCTGGCCGAACTTGGCGTTGTCGGCGGCGATGATGAAGTCGCACATCATGGCCAGCTCGCAGCCGCCGCCCAGCGCAAAACCGGCCACCGCTGCGATCACGGGCTTGCGGATGGTGCGGATGGTTTCCCAGTTGCGGGTGATGAAGTCGTTTTTGTAGACCTCGTGGAAGTTGTACTTGGCCATGGCGGCGATGTCTGCGCCGGCGGCAAAGGCCTTTTCGCTGCCGGTGATGACCATGCAGCCGATCGCCTCGTCGGCGTCAAAGGCCTTGAGCGCGGCGCCCAGCTCGTCCATCAGCGGGCCGTTCAGGGCGTTCAGCGCCTTAGGGCGGTTGAGGGTGATGATGCCGACCTTGCCGCCTTCGACGCGGACTTCGATGTTTTCGTAGCTCATGGGTTCTCCAGCAAATGAACCGGACCACTATACCCAAGCCGGCTTGGCCCAGCCTGTCATCCAGGCGCCCGGGATATGAGGGAAAACATTAACCAACCGATCGGTCGGTTAATGCTACATTCCTGTCCCAAGGAGACCTCCATGACCGATTTGACCCCTGACTCCGTGCTCTACGAAGAGCGCGGTGCTGTTGCCGTTGTCACGCTCAACCGCCCGCAAGCCCTCAACAGCTTCACCCGCGAAATGCACCAGCGCCTGCGCGCCCTGCTCGACCGGGCCGAGGCCGCGCCGCATATTCGCGCACTGGTGCTCACGGGTGCCGGCCGCGGTTTTTGCGCCGGGCTGGATCTGTCCGAGCTGGACTTCACCCCCGGCCCCGGCCTGCTGGAACGCGCCGACCCGGGCCCGGTGATCGAAGAGGAATTCAACCCGACCACGCGCCGTCTGCAGTCGCTGAAATTGCCCATCGTGGTGGCCGTCAACGGCGTGGCCGCCGGTGCCGGCGCCTCGATCGCCATGGCCTGCGACATCGCTGTGGCCGCGCCCGGCGCGAGCTTTGTGCAGGCCTTCAGCAAGATCGGCCTGATCCCGGACGCGGGCGGCAGCTGGCTGCTGGTCGAGCGACTGGGCCTGGCCCGCGCCATGGCCTTGGCCATGACAGGCGACAAGCTCACCGCCGACAAGGCGCTGGAATGGGGCCTGATCTGGCAGGTGGCCGAGGACCCGGTGGCTGCGGCTGTCGCCATGGCTGAAAAACTTGCCGTCATGCCGACCAAGGCCCTGGTGGCCACCCGCCATCTGCTGGCAGGTGCCGGCACCCGTTCGCTCGACGCGCATCTGAATGTCGAGCGCGACACCCAGTCGGCGCTGGGCATGACGCACGATTACATGGAGGGCGTTCAGGCCTTCCTCGAAAAGCGCACGCCGCAGTTCAAGGGGGAATGAAATGACCCCACAGGAAATCGCCCGCAAGGTCGGCGAAACCATGTTCCCGGTGGACGTGGCCTCCAAGGACACCATGGGCATGGAGCTGCTGGCCTGCGAACCTGGCCGCGCCGTCATGCGCATGACGGTTAAAGAACTGCACCTCAACGGGCACAAGATCTGCCACGGCGGCTTCATCTTCACGCTCGCCGATTCCACTTTCGCTTTTGCCTGCAACAGCTACAACAAGAACGCCGTGGCTGCGGGCTGCAGCATCGAGTTCCTCAAGCCTGGCAAGCTCGGCGATGTGCTGACCTGCGAAGGCATTGAGCAGACCCTGAGCGGCCGCCATGGCATTTACGACATGAAAGTCACCAACCAGAATGGTGAAGTGGTGGCCGTGTTTCGCGGCAAGAGCGCCCAGATCGCGGGCACCGTTTTTCCGGAGTGATCCATGACGAACAGCAAGAATTTCCCCCTGGAGCCGATTGAAAAGGCCAGTATCGACGAGATGCGCAGCCTGCAGCTCAAGCGCCTGCAGCAGACCCTGCAGCACGCCTACGCCAACTCGCCGGTCTACCGGGCCAAGTTCGATGCGGCCGGCGTGCATCCCGACGACTGCAAGACCTTGGCCGACATCGCCAAGTTCCCCTTCACCACCAAGTCGGACCTGCGCGACAGTTATCCGTTTGGCATGTTCGCCGTGCCGCGTGAAAACTGCGCGCGCATCCACGCGTCCAGCGGCACCACCGGCAAGCCCACGGTGGTGGGCTATACGCTCAAGGACATCGACACTTGGGCCACGGTGGTGGCGCGCAGCATCCGTGCGGGCGGTGCCCGACCCGGCGACATGGTGCATGTGAGCTACGGCTACGGCCTGTTCACCGGCGGCATGGGCGCGCACTATGGCGCCGAAAAACTGGGCCTCACGGTGGTGCCCTTTGGCGGCGGTCAGACCGAGCGCCAGGTGCAGCTGATCCAGGACTTCAAGTCGAACATCATCATGGTCACGCCCAGCTACATGCTGGCGATTGCCGACGAGTTCGAGCGCCAGGGGATCGATCCCAAGAGCAGCTCGCTGCGCATCGGCATCTTTGGTGCCGAGCCCTGGACCAACGACATGCGCGCCGCGATCGAAAAACGCATGAACATCGACGCGGTGGACATCTATGGCCTGTCCGAGGTGATGGGCCCGGGCGTGGCCAGCGAGTGCATCGAAACCAAGGACGGTCCGACCATCTGGGAAGACCATTTCTATCCCGAGATCATCCACCCCGAGACGGGTGAGCCGGTGGCAGACGGCGAGATGGGCGAGCTGGTGTTCACCAGCCTGACCAAGGAGGCGCTGCCCATCATCCGCTACCGCACGCGCGACCTCACGCGTCTGTTGCCGGGCACGGCACGCCCGAGCATGCGCCGCATCGAAAAGATCACCGGCCGCAGCGACGACATGATGATCATCCGCGGCGTGAACGTGTTCCCCAGCCAGATCGAGGAATTGATCTTGAAGCGCAGCGAGCTGGCGCCGCACTACCAGTGCGTGCTCACGCGCGATGGTCCGATGGACGACCTGAAGGTGCTGGTGGAAACCAAGCCCGGTGTGTCACCCGAGAGCATCGAGGCGCGCGCGGCGGCCAAGATGCTGCAGCACGAGATCAAGGTCTACATCGGATCGAGCGTGGCCATCGAACTCAAGGCCGAAGGCGGCGTCGAGCGCAGCCAGGGCAAGGCCAAGCGGGTGGTGGATTTGCGGGGCAAGTAAGTGCCTTGATGGGGGGCGCTGAGGCCGGGGCTGGGCCGCGCTCCTCATGCTGCGCTGAAGCGCAGAAATCGTCGCACGGCCCAGCCCTGGCCTCAGCGCGTGGGTGTTCAAGCCCCAAACACCAGCGCCGCAATTCTGAGAGGGATCGGGTACGGATGGTGACGATTTCTGCGCTTCGGCGCAGCATGAGGAACCAGGCGTACCCGATCCCTCTCCCCCACCCAGGCCAAAACTCAGACGATAGGCCACCCAGCGGAGCGTGAAGAAGCCGCCTCCAGCCGCCAAACCGTACTCTGCTGAGGTACCACCAGGGGCAAACGCAGCAGCTGCTTGTCGCGCGAGACCAGCGCCACCGCCTTACGTTCCTTGCCCAGCAGTTCGGGCACATCGGCCAGCTTGTTCACGCGCCACGATTGCACAGTTTTGCCGAGCCGGCCGCGCGCACCCACCTCCAGACCCAGCCACTCGTCGCCGGCCGCCAACCCGGCCTGTTCGGCCGCGCTGCCGCGCAGCACCGCCTTGACCTGCACGCTGCCGTTCGCATCCTGGTGGCGCAGGCCCAAGTGCTGGGCAAAGTTGCCCGGCTCGGCGTGGATGCGGATGCCCTGGGCTTCGAGCAGTTTGGCCAGCGGTAGCTCGGCGGTGGAATGCACCCAGGCCTGCAGTTCCTTGCGCCATGAGCGGCCGGTGACGGCCTGCAGTTCGTCCAGTACATCCTGCTCGCGCATCGGACCCGCTTTGCAGCGTTTCCACAGCCCTCGCATCACTTCGTCGAGCGAGTGGCCTTCGGCGCGCAATGAGAGGTCCAGGCACAGCGCCACCAGTGCACCCTTGGTGTAGTAGCTCACTGTCGCGTTGGGGGTGTTCTCGTCCTGGCGGTAGTACTTGACCCAGGCATCCAGGCTGGCTTGCGCCACGGTCTGCACATGGCGTCCTGGCGTCTGGGCAACCAGGTTGATCGTTTTGCCCAGCAGCTGAAGGTAGCTGGTGTCGTCGATCAGGCCGGCACGGCGCAGCAGCAGGTCGTCGTAGTAGCTGGTGAAGCCCTCGAAGAACCACAGCAGCGGTGTGTAGTTTTCGCGGCTGTAGTCGTAGCGCGCAAACGCGTCGGGGCGCAGCTGCTTGACGTTCCAGGTGTGGAAGTATTCGTGGCTGATCAGGCCCAGCAGGGTGGTGTAGCCCTCGCCAGTTTTCTTCTCACCCTGGCGGGGTAGGTCGCGGCGGCCGCAGATCAGGGCGGTGCTGTTGCGGTGCTCCAGCCCGCCATAACCGTCGTCCACTGCGTTGAGCATGAAGAGGTAGTTTTTGTGCGGCGCCTTGCGCCCGGCCTGTGCGCCCTGGCCGTGCCAGAAGCGGATTTCGGCTTCGCAGATCTTTTGTGTGTCGGCCAGCAGGCGCGCGCCATCGAATGAAGGCAGGGCGCCGGCCACCACAAAGCGGTGAGGGATGCCGCAGGCCACGAAGCTGCCGCTCCAGAAAGTGCCCAGCTCCACCGGGCAGTCGACGAGTTCGTCGTAGTCGGCCGCCTGGTACAGGCCGAAGCCTTTCTTGTCGATCTTGACAGGTGCCAGACCCGTCGCAGCTTGCCAGCCGGGTTGGCCCTTGACCGGCAGCAGTTGAAGCTGGTGGGGTTTGCTCTCCTGTCCATGGACCCGCAGGCACAGGCTGGTGCCGTTGAAAAAACCGCGCCGGGCATCGAGCCAGGCGGTGCGCACCGAGTTGTCGAAGGCGTAGACCTCGTAGCTCAGCACCAGCGGAGTGCCGGGCTTGCAGTCGATCTGCCAGCTGCATTTGTCGAGTTGCCGGACTGGCACCTGGCGGCGGCCTTGCCGTGCCTGTAGCTTCTGCAGGTTCTTGGCGAACTCCCGCACCAGGTAGCTGCCCGGAATCCACACCGGCAGCGAGGCAGTTTGCTGCTCGGCCGGTTCAGGAATCGTCAGCGTGACGCGAAACAGGTGGGCATGGAGGCTGGCAGCTTCGACGGTGTAGGTCAGGGTGTTCATGTGCATGGCATCCCGTAGGAGCGGCGACCGCCGCGATGATGTGGGGTGTGACCGTTCGCCCTGAGCTTGTCGAAGGGCGGACTTCGACAGGCTCAGTCCGAACGGATCGGACTCAGGTCGCACCAGCGGCCAGGAAGCAGCTCATGCTGGAGACGAGGGTCAGGTGCAGGCGCATCGGCAGCCAGGGCGCCAGCCCCGCGGCCGGCCAGGTCTTGCGGTCGACCAGGTAGCAGCCGATCAGCACAAAGCCCAGCAGGGGCAGGCCGGCAAAGGCGGGCATCATCACGCCGATCCAGGCCAGAAGGGAAGGCAACACGCCCCAGGTGAAATGCACCGGCGGGGCGTTGTGGGCGGTGATCGCGTTGCGAAAGCCCACGCCCCAGTGGATACCGCCCAGAAAGGACACGATGACGCCGCCGTAGGCCTGCATGGACAGCGCCACATAAGGGTGCAGGTCTTCGCCCACCACCCACAGGCACAGGGCCAGGAAGACGAAGGGGATCAGCCCGGCATAGCCCAGGCGGCGGATCAGGACCCAGGTGGGGTCTTCGGTGTGCTGCGGCTTCATCATGTCACTTCACGTTGGCGAGCTGGCTTTCGATCTGCGCCAGCGGCACGGCGCCCGCCACCCGGGTGCCGTCGGCAAAGAACAGGGTGGGGGTGCCGGTGATGCGGCTTTTCTTTCCGAACTCGATATTGGCTTCGATGGCGGCGGTATCGCAGCTGGCCGACGCAGGCGTCACGCCATTGATCATCCAGTCGTTCCAGGCCTTGGCCTTGTCCTTGGCGCACCAGATGTTCTTCGATTTGGTTTTCGAGTCCTCGCCCAGGATGGGGTAGAGCACATGCGAGATGGTCACGTTGTCGAGCTTTTGCAGGTCTTTCTCGAAGCGCTTGCAGTAGCCACAGTTCGGGTCGGTAAACACCACCAGCTTGCGCTTGCCATTGCCGCGCACCTGGTTGAAAGCGTTCTTGAGCGGCAGCTGCTCAAAAGGCACGGCCGAGAGCTTGTCCACACGCTCTTCGGTCAGGTTATAAAAATTCTTGCGCACATCGAGAATATCCCCTTGGATCAAATAATGTCCCTTCGCATCTGTGTACATGACACTGTTGCCAAGTCGTATTTCGTAAATTCCAGGGATGGGCGTTTGAGTGATCTCATCAATGGTTGATAAATTGGGGTGTTTCCCGCTCAGGTTCTTGCGGATAGTCGCTTCCTGGGCTTGGGCACTGCCCAGGCCGAGTGCTGCGATGGCGAGCCAGTGTCGGATTCTCATGCGGGGGTCTTTCCGGAAGCGGATGCGCCCATGGCCTGGCGCGTCATCCAGCGTTTGAGGGGCCCTGAATGGTCGAAGCCGTTCAGGCCCCAGTTGCGAAGGTGCGGCCAGACCGTCCCGCTGCGCGCAAACAGCCGCTGCAGCCCGTCGGTGACCAGTCCCATGGCGATCACATCGGCCTGGCGGGCGCGTTCGTAGCGGCGCAGCAGCTTGGGGTCGTTGAGCGGTCGCCAGAATTCCTTGCCCTGGATGACCTTCACCAGCTCGGCCACATCGCCCAGGCCCACGTTCAGGCCCTGGCCTGCCAGCGGGTGCATGGCGTGGGCGGCGTCGCCAGCCAGGGCAAAGTGCTGGTCGGTGGTGCCGGGCACGGTGCCTGTCCAGCGCGCGGCGCGCGCCAGCTGCAGCGGCCAGACGGCGCGGTCGCTCGCGAGCTGCATGCGCCCCAGCGCGAAGCCGCAGGCGTTTTCCAGTTCGTGGGCAAAGGCTTCGGCGCTGAGGGCCTGCAAGGCCTGCGCGCGCGCCGGGTGCACCGACCACACCAGTGCGATGTCGCGTCCGCCTTCACCGCCCAGCGGCAGCAGGGCCAGGACTTCGGCCTGGGGCTGCGACAGGCCGGGTGCGTTGCCAAAGCGGAACCACTGGCGGGCGATGCCGCCGTGGGGTTGTTCGCAGTGCAGACGCGCTGCCACGGCGTGTTGTTCGTAGTGGGTGATGTCAAAAGCCACACCGAGCTCGGCCCGGGTCTGGCTGGCGCGGCCTTCGCAGACCACGGTGAGCGCGGCCGGTACCGGGGCGGTCACCACCTCGACCTGCGGCTGAAAGCGCACGGCGGCGGCCAGACGTTCTTCGAGCACCGGCACATCAACCATCCAGTTGAGTTCGCCTGTGCCCTGCTCGGCGGCATCGAAATGCAGGCTGCCCCCGGCATCGCCAAACACCTGCATGGCATGCACCGGCGTGACCGCAGGTGCCTCGGGCCAGCAGCGCAGGTCTTCGAGCAGGGCCCGCGCAGCGCCATTGAGGGAATAGGCCCGCACATCCGGTCCGCTGCCGGCCTTGGGCTGCTCGACCAGGGCCACGCGCAGCCGCTCGCGCGCCAGCAAGAGGGCCAGCGAGCGGCCAACGATGCCGGCGCCTCGGATGCAGATGTCGTGCGGGTAAGCCATGCGCACGATTGTAGAAGGCCGGACCTGTCCAGCAGGCCTGGCACGGCTTTGTCCACACGTTCTGACGGCCGGTGGCCAGGCTCAGGGGTTGCAGCGGTCGCAGCGCGCCGGATCGGCCAGGGCGGGCAGGCCGTCGCGGCGCTCTTCGGTGTGGTGGCAGCTGCCGCAGGACCACAGGTGCGCCAGTGGCTCGCGCGTGGCGCTGGCGCACAGCCGGCAGGGGCGGCCGGGTCGGTGCCCGCTAAGGGCAAAGCCGGGCTGGCCGCAGGCCGGGCAGGCGCTGAGCATCTTGCGGCACAGGTCTTCGGCCGCTCGGCGGATCATGGCCTGCCGCGTGGGGTTGCAATGGGCGCGCAGGTCGCTTTCGGCAAACACCTGGCCGCGCGCCGATTGCGCCAGGGTCTGGCTGAAGGCGTGCAGCAGCTCATCGGCCGTGCCCAGGCCCTTGATCACCCCGGGCGCTTCGCTGTGGTCCGGGCGCAGGCACAGCCGGTGCTCCGGAAAGCCCAGCTCGCGCGCCAGCTGCAGCAGCTCGTCGGGGCTGCGCGCCAGGCCCTGACCGGCGCGGGCAGGCCCCTGGGCCATGCCCACGATCTCCTGGCCGCTGCGCGCGTCGAGCAGCAGCACGATCTCGATGTTCCATGGGATCACGCCGGCGATCGGGTCGGACACAAACGCACCCTCGCTGGCCAGGGCCAGCGGCAGGCCGCTGTGCGCCAGCGCAGCGCGGGCCTTGGCGCGCGCTGCTTCGATCTGGCTGCCCGCGCGATCCACGTCCCGGGTGAAGGTGCCGAAGCGGTCGGTGTCCACCTCGGGCACATGCACCACACGGCAGCCGGTGGCGGGTTCGAGCACCGGCGTGATGATGGCTTGCTTGCCGTGCAGCGTGGGCAGCGCGATCGGCTGATGCCAGTGGCTGGCGTCCATCGGCTTCAGGCCCAGGCCCAGCGGGCGACTTCGGTGTAGAGCGGGATGCCCAGCAGGATGTTGAGCGGGAAGGTCAGGCCCAACGACAGCCCGAAGTACAGCGAGGGGTTGGCCTCGGGGATGGCGTAGCGCACCACCGCCGGCACCGCGATGTAGGACGCGCTGGCGGCCAGCACCATCAGCAGCGTGGTGTCGCCTTGGGACAACCCCACCAGCAGGCACAGGCCCAGCGCCAGGCTGGCGTGCACCAGCGGGGCCAACAGGCCATAGGCCAGTAGCCAGGGCGACTGGCCCTTGAGGCCGGGCAGGTTTCGTGCGGCCAGCAGGCCCATGTCGAGGAGGAAGAAGGCCAGCATCCCCTTGAACAGGTCCACCGAGAAGGGCTGCATCGCAGCCTTGCCCGCATCACCCGTGAGGATGCCTACCGCCATCGCACCCAGCAGGAGCAGCTGTGCACCGTCGGTGAAGGACTCGTGCAGCACCTTGCCCAGCGAGAAACCGGGTGCGCCCGAACCGCTGCCGAGCACCCCCGTGCCCGAGCTGCCCACTTGCACACTGGCTGTCTGCTGGCGCCGCAGCGCGCTGGCCATCAGCACTGCCATGATGATGGCCGGTGACTCCATCAGGGCCATGGCGGCGGCCATGTGCCCGCCAAAGACGATGTTCTGGTTTTCCAGGTGGCCGATGGCGGTGATGAAGGTCACCGCACTGACCGAGCCGTAGGTGGCCGACACGGCCGCGGCGTCAAAGCCCGACAGAAAACGGCTGAGCACCGCGTAGCTCAGCAACGGGATCAGCAAGGCCAGCGTGATGGCCAGCGACAGGCCGGTGGCCACTTCGGTCGTCAGGCCCGAATGCGCCAGGGCAAAGCCGCCTTTGAGGCCGAGCGCCATCAGCAGGTACAGCGACAAGAAGCGCGAGATGGCGGGCGGGATTTCCAGATTGGACTTGACCAGACCGGCCAGCACGCCGAAGACGAAGAAGAGGATCGCGGGATCGATGAGGGTTTGCATGAAAGGCTCGCTTTTTTTGTGTGTGGCACCGATTCTCGAGATGTAAGGTCATAAAGTAAAATCGATTTTTCAAAACGTATTCATCGAAATAAATCTATGAATATCACCTTTCGGCAGCTGCGGCTGTTTCTGGCCCTGGCCGACACCGGCAGCGTGAGCGCGGCTGCGCGGGCCATGCACGTGACACAGCCCACCGCCTCCATGCAGTTGCGCGAGATCGCTGAATCGGTGGGGCTGCCCCTGTACGAGGTGATCGCGCGCAAAGTGCACCTGACCGACGCGGGCCGGCAGCTGGCGCGCACGGCCCGGGCCATCGTCGACGAATGGGAAAGCTTCGGCCAGGCGGTCAACGCCATGCAGGGCCTCACGCGCGGGCAGCTGCGGGTGGCGGTAGTCAGCACCGCCAAGTACTTTGTGCCGCGCCTTTTGGGCAGCTTTTGCGAGCGCCACCCGGACATCGACATCTCGCTGGAAGTACTCAACCGCGACGGCGTGGTGCAGCGCCTGCGCGACAACCGCGACGACCTGTACGTCATGTCCATGCCGCCGCAGGACATCGACCTCGACGACCAGACCTTTCTGGCGAACCCGCTGGTGATGATCGCGCCGGCCGGCCACCCACTGGCCAGCCGTCAGCGCCTGCCGCTCAAGGCGCTGGCGGGCGAGCGGTTCATCCTGCGCGAATCCGGTTCGGGCACCCGCCTGGCCACCGACCGATTCTTTGGCGAGCAGCAGTTCGAGCCGCCCTCCCGCCTGGAGCTGGGCAGCAACGAGGCCATCAAGGAAGCGGTGGCCGGTCATCTGGGTGTGGCCGTGATCTCGCGGCACGCGATCAAGGCCGAAGACCTGGGGCGCGATCTGTGCCTGCTGCCGGTGGCGGGCTTGCCGATCCGCTCGCAGTGGCATGTGGTCTACCCCCGTGCCAAGCAGCTCTCGCCGATTGCGCGGGTGTTTCGCGAACACCTGCTCGAAGAGGCGCGGCGCTGGCCGATCGCCTGAGCGGCAGGCACGGGGGCCGACCGGGTCAGGCGCGGGTCTTACAATCGGACCATACCCTCTGCGCCCCGGCCGACGCCGCGCGCCCTCTGCCCGCCGGCCTGTTTCAGCGCCCGGGCACCGATTGACAAGGAACCCCTCCATGAGCCTCAAATGCGGCATCGTGGGCTTGCCCAACGTCGGCAAGTCCACACTGTTTAACGCCCTGACCAAAGCCGGCATTGCGGCCGAAAACTACCCTTTCTGCACTATCGAGCCCAACACCGGCGTGGTCGAAGTGCCCGACCCGCGCCTGCAGGAGCTGGCCAAGATCATCAGCCCCGAGCGCATTGTGCCGGCCATCGTCGAATTTGTGGATATCGCCGGTCTGGTGGCCGGTGCCTCCAAGGGCGAGGGCCTGGGCAACCAGTTCCTGGCCCACATCCGCGAGACCGACGCCATCGTCAACGTGGTGCGCTGCTTTGAAGACCCGAACGTGATCCACGTGGCCGGCAAGGTCGATCCGATCGCCGACATCGAGGTCATCCAGACCGAGCTGTGCCTGGCCGATCTGGGCACCGTCGAAAAATCGCTGCAGCGTTACACCAAGGCGGCCAAGAGCGGCAACGACAAGGAAGCCGCGGCCCTGGTGCAGATCCTGACCCGCGTGCAGGCCGTGCTCGACCAGGGCAAGCCGGTGCGCACGCTCGAGCTGAGCGACCAGGAGCGCGCGCTGCTCAAACCCCTGTGCCTGATCACCGCCAAGAGCGCGATGTTTGTGGGCAACGTGAGCGAAGACGGTTTCGAGAACAACCCGCTGCTCGACCGCCTCAAGGAATACGCCGCCGGCCAGAATGCGCCCGTGGTCGCCATCTGCGCCAAGATGGAAGCCGACATGTCCGAAATGAGCGACGAAGACAAGGCCATCTTCCTCGAGGAGATGGGCCAGACCGAGCCGGGTCTCAACCGCCTGATCCGCGCTGCCTTCAAGCTGCTGGGCCTGCAGACCTACTTCACCGCCGGTGTCAAGGAAGTGCGCGCCTGGACCATCCACATTGGCGACACCGCGCCGCAGGCCGCCGGCGTGATCCACGGCGACTTCGAGCGCGGCTTCATCCGCGCCCAGACCATCGCCTACGACGACTTCATCGCCTACAAGGGCGAGCAGGGCGCCAAGGACGCGGGCAAGATGCGCGCCGAAGGCAAGGAATACGTCGTCAAGGACGGCGACGTGATGAACTTCCTGTTCAACGTCTGACTTGTCCCGACCCATGAAAAAACCGCTCCGAGGAGCGGTTTTTTCATGCCCGTGTCAGTGCTGCGAGCGCCAGTGATCGAGCCGGCTGCGCGGCCCCTTGTGGCCGAGGTAGACGGGCGCCACACCCGAGAGCGCCGCCGGCGTGATGCCCAGCGCCTGCAGGCCCGGCAGTTGCCCGCTGGCCACGTTGTCCACCGCCATCGAGGCGAGGTTGTCGCGGCTCATCAGCGGTTCGCCGGGCAGCATTTCCATGGCCAGGGCCTGCAGCCAGCCGACCCAGCGCGGCAGCGGGATGACCGGGCGACCTTGGCCGCCGTTCACGCCCGCCCACTGACCTGAACGTTGGACCAGTTCACCGAGGGTGAAGGTTTCCGGTCCGCAGGCCTCAAAGGTCTGGCCGATGGTGTGGCGGTCTTGCAGGCAGCGTACGATAGCGGCGGCCACATCGACCACCCACACGGGCTGAAATCGGGTGCCGCTTCCAGCCAGCGGCACCAGAGGCGCCACCTGCTGCAGGTCCGCAAAGAGGTTGAGGAATCGGTCTTCGGCGCCAAAGATCACGCTGGGGCGCAGCACCGTGAGCTCAAGGCCCTGGCCTTGCAGCACGGTTTCGCCGCGTGCCTTGCTGCGCTGGTACATGGACGGGCCCTGCAGGTCCGCGCCCAAAGCGCTCACATGCACCAGCCGCTGCACGCCGGCCTGGCGCATGGCGGCAGCGATGCGCTGGGGCAGTTGCACATGCATGCGCTCAAAACGCGCTTCGTCGCCATGCAGCACGGCGATCAGATTGACCACCGCCGCATGGCCGGCCATCAGGCCCGCGAGCGCGGCGTCATCGTGCACATCGGTTTCGATGACGGTCAGCCCGGGCAGGGTCTGCACGCTGGCGGCGTTTCGTGAGCGACGCGTGGGCACCGTGACGCGGTAGCCCGCGCGCACCAGTTGTTCACACACATGGCGGCCAACGAACCCCGTTCCGCCCAGAACGAGGATGGGCTGTCGGTCCATGGCGCTTCAGCTCCGTGCCTGGGCCAGCCAGCGGGTGGCCAGTTCGACCCAGTAGGTGCCGCCCAGCGGGATCAGGTCATCGTTGAAGTCATAGCTCGGGTTGTGCAGTGTGCATGGGCCGCCGCCGTGGCCCATTTCGCGGTGGGCACCGTCGCCATTGCTGATGAACACATAGGCGCCGGGCTTGACCTGCAGCATGTACGAAAAATCTTCGGCGCCCATGGTGGGCTCCTGCGCCATGACGTTGCTTTCGCCCACGATGCTGTGCATGACCTGGCGTGCAAACTCGGCCTCGGCCGGGGTGTTGACGGTGGGCGGGTAGTTGCGCACGAACTCGAATTCGCACTGCGCCCCGAAGGCGTCGCAGATGGACTCGGCCACCTGCTTCATGCGCGCCTCGATCAGGTCCAGCACCTCGATGCTGAAGGTGCGCACCGTGCCCTGCAGTTCGCACGAGTCCGGCACCACGTTGGTGGCTTCACCGGCGTGGATCATGGTGACCGAGATCACGCCCGCGTCCACCGGCTTCTTGTTGCGGGTGATGATGGTCTGAAAGCCCTGCACCATCTGGCAGGCGATCGGCACCGGGTCGATGCCGTTGTGCGGCAGCGCGGCGTGGCTGCCCTTGCCGCGGATGGTGATCTTGAATTCGTTGCTCGACGCCATGACCGGGCCGGGGCTGACGGCAAATGTGCCCACGGCCGCGCCGGGCCAGTTGTGCATGCCGAATACGGCCTGCATCGGGAACTTCTCGAACAGACCGTCCTTGATCATCTCGCGCGCGCCGCCACCGCCCTCTTCGGCGGGCTGGAAGATCAGGTAGACCGTGCCGTCAAAGTCGCGGTGCTGGGACAGGTGTTTGGCGGCGGCCAGCAGCATGGCGGTGTGGCCGTCGTGACCACAGGCGTGCATCTTGCCGGCGTGTTGGCTGGCGTGGGCGAAGGTGTTGAATTCCTGCATGGGCAGCGCGTCCATGTCTGCGCGCAGGCCCACGGCACGACCACAGGCGCCACCGTCGCGGCCGTGCACGATGCCGACCACACCGGTCGTGCCCATGCCGCGGTGGATCGGGATGCCCCACTCGGTCAGCTTGGCAGCCACGACGTCTGCGGTGCGCACTTCTTCAAAGCACAGCTCCGGGTGGGCATGGATGTCTTTGCGGATGGCAGCGATGCTGGCGGCGTCGGAAAGGATCGATTCGTTGAGCTTCATGCCATTCAGTCTAGCGGTCCTTTGCGAACCCCGTCGGTCATACAGGCATCACCTAGGGTTTCTACCAGCTTTTGTCGGGGCTGTGAACCGAAGCAAGCGACCGCCATTGGGTGAGGTCATTCGGCAGGTTTGCTCACCGCGTCTGCGCCAAAATATCTGTATGACTGAATCTGCTGACTCCGCGGTGCGTGGTGCCTGCCCACACGACTGTCCCGACACCTGCGCCTTGCTCACCACCGTCGAGAACGGTCGGGCCATCAAGGTGCAGGGCAACCCGGCCCATGCCCTGACCGATGGCGTGCTGTGCACCAAGGTCTCGCGCTACACCGAGCGCACCTACCACCCCGAGCGCGTGCTCACCCCGCTGCGCCGCGTTGGCCCCAAAGGCGCGGGCCAGTTCGAGCCGGTGGGCTGGGACGAGGCGTTGGGCGACATTGCCACGCGCCTGCAGGCGATCGCTGCGCGCGACCCGCAGGCCATCCTGCCCTACAGCTACGCCGGCACCATGGGTCTGGTGCAGGGCGAATCGATTTCCGCGCGGTTCTTCCACAAGCTGGGGGCTTCGCTGCTGGACCGCACCATCTGCGCCTCCGCCGGGGCCGAGGGCCTCACGCAGACCCTGGGCAACAAGGTCGGCATGAAGGTGCAGCACTTTGCCGAATCCAAACTGATCGTCATCTGGGGCAGCAACTCGATCGGCTCCAACCTGCACTTCTGGCGCATCGCGCAGGAGGCCAAGCGCCAGGGCGCGCGGCTGGTCTGCATCGACCCACGGCGCAGCGAGACGGCTGACAAATGCCACGAGCACATCGCCCTGCAGCCCGGCACCGATGCGGCGCTGGCGCTGGCGCTCATGCACGAGCTGGTCGTCCACGATTGGCTGGACCACGATTACATCGAGCGCTACACCCTGGGCTGGGCGGCCTTGCGTGAGCGTGCGCTGCAGTGGCCACCGGAGCGGGCGGCCGTGGTCTGCGGTGTGCCGGTCGAGCAAGTCCGCCTTCTTGCGCGCGACTGGGGCACCACCAAGCCGGCGGCCATCCGCCTGAATTACGGCATGCAGCGGGTGCGCGGCGGCGGCAATGCGGTGCGCGCCATCGCCTGTCTGCCCGCACTTACCGGCGCCTGGCGGCACCGCGCGGGCGGGCTGCTGATGTCCAGCTCGGGGCATTTCCCGGTGCGCCGCGCGGCCCTGCAGCGGCCCGACCTGCTGGGCGAGCGGCGCCCGCGCACGATCAACATGAGCACGATCGGTGGCGACCTGCTGCGGCAAGCATCGATCGACTTTGGCCCCAAGATCGAGGCGCTGGTGGTCTACAACAGCAACCCGGTGGCGGTGGCGCCGCAGTCGGGCCAGGTGGTGCGGGGTTTTGCACGCGAAGACCTCTTCACCGTGGTGCTGGAGCATTTCAGGACCGACACGGCCGATTACGCCGACTACATCCTGCCGGCCACCACCCAGCTCGAACACTGGGACATCCACACCACCTACGGCCACACCGATGTGCTGCTCAACCGACCGGCCATCGCGCCCGTCGGGCAGACCCGCACCAATACCGACATCTTCCGGGCGCTGGCCGCGCGCATGGGCTTTGACGAGCCCTGCTTTGCCGACACCGACGAAGCGCTTTGCCGCATGGCCATGGGCGACGAACAGGACTTTGCCGTGCTGCTCGAACACGGCTTTGCCAGCCTGCCGGTGCCTGAGGCGCCGTTTGCGCAAGGCGGTTTTCCCACCCCTTCGGGCAAGTGCGAATTCTTCAGCCAGCGCCTGGCTGACCAGGGCCTGGACGGCTTGCCGGACCATGTGCCCAACTACGAAATGCCCGGCAGCGACACGCGCTACCCGCTGGCCATGATCTCGCCCCCGGCGCGCAACTTCCTGAACTCGACCTTTGTGAACGTGCAGAGCCTGCGCGACATCGAGTCCGAACCCGTGCTCGAAATCCACCCGCAGGACGCCAACGCCCGGGGCATTGCCGATGGCGCGGTGGTCGAGGTGTTCAACGACCGTGGCCGCTACCGCTGCAAGGCCAAGGTTTGCGAACGTGCCCGTCCCGGCGTGGTCAACGGCATGGGCATATGGTGGCGCAAGCTGGGGCTCAACGGCACCAACGTCAATGAACTCACCAGCCAGAAGCTCACCGACCTGGGGCGCGCGCCGGTGTTCTACGACTGCCTGGTGCAGGTGGTGCGACTGGAGACGGCCCATGCCTGAGTTGCACATTGCGCGCGAGCACAGCCTGGGCCTGAAGGCGGCCCGCGCTGCCGCCCAGCGTTGGGCCGAGGAGGCCGGCCTCGAATGGGGCATGCAGTGCCGCACCGAGTCGGGTGCGCAGCAAGACACGATCCACTTCGAGCGCACGGGCGCTTCGGGTCATCTCACCGTCAGCGGCCATCAATTTGAATTGCAGCTCAAGCTCGGTTTTTTGCTGGGTCCACTGGCCGGTCAGATCGAGCAGCAGATTCGCCAAAGCCTGGACGATCTGCTCGGGGCCTGATCCTTCTGCAGTGTCGTCCTCGGGTTGGACCCGAGGACCCATGTCTCACTTCAAGGCAGATCGATGTTTTCTGCCGGTGCGTTGGCGCCGCGCGGCCCCACGGTGCCCAGCCGGGCCTTGAGCGACTGCGGCTGACCGGTGATCAGCGCCGCGTAGTTGGTGGTGTTGGACAACACCTTCTTCACATAGTCTCGCGTTTCCTGGAAGGGCACGTTCTCGGCCCAGATGGCGCCTTCAAGCACCGAGCCTTCGCGCCACTTGCGTGAGCGACCCGGGCCGGCGTTGTAGGCTGCAGCTGCCAGCGGCATGGAACCACCAAAGTCATCGAGCACCAGCTTGAGGTAGCCGGTACCGATCGTCACATTGGTCTCCTTGTCGTTGATCTGATCGGGCGTGAAGCCAGTCAGTCCGATCTTCTTGGCGGTCCATTTGGCGGTGGCCGGCATCACCTGCATCAGGCCGGAGGCGCCTACATGCGAGCGTGCGTCCATGATGAAGCGGCTCTCCTGCCGGATCAGGCCATACACATAGGCCGGGTCCAGGCCAATGCCGTTGGCGCGGCGGACCACGATCTCGCGCAGCGGCATCGGAAAGCGTTGTCCGAAATCGATCGTGCCCCTGGTGCGGTCGCTCGTGTTGATGCAGCGGTCCCAGACCTGGCGCTGGCAGGCGAAGTCGGCGGCGGCCAACAGTTCGCGGTCGTTCATGCCCCCGGCCTCGTGCAGGTTGGTGGTGTAGTTCCACTCCCGGTTGCCTTCGGGGCGCAAGCCGATCTGGATCGCGTAAAGCGCTCGCTGCAGCCCCGGGTTGGCAAAAGCCTGGGCCTTTTCGCTGGCGCTCAGTGGTGCGGGTGCCGGTGGCACCAGGATGGGTTGGCCGAGTTCCTCAAGCGCCAGCTGCTCATAAAAGCCGCGTACGCTGGCGATGCTGCGCAGCAGATCCTGCGCCTGCAGGCGTTGGGTGTCGTTGCTGGCGGTGGCCAGCAAGGCACGGGCTCGCCAGTAGACCCATGCCGGGTCTTTCTGGGCTTCTGGGCTCATGGCTTCGGCAGCGCCCAGCACCTGCTGCCACTGACCCGCGCGCAAGGCAGCGCGAATTTTCCAGATCAGCAGCTCGTCGCTGAGGTCGCTGTCTTTGTGCACCTTGGCGAAATACGCGCTGGCGTTGTCCTGCAGCTTGAAGGCTGCCTGCTTGCCGATCACACCCCAGGTCCAGTTTTTTTCTTCGCTGGTGAGCATCAGCCCCCAGCGTTTGTCGAGCAGGTGGGCGGCTGCGTCCGGGTCGCTAGCGGCCAGGCGGATCAGTGCCAGCACGGCCAGTTCCTTGCGGTTACGGGTGACGGCAACGATGCGCTTGTCGAGGTACTTGGCCGGGTCGTTGAAGATCAGCGTCACCTGCTCCGACAGGCGCGGCGCTTCGATGTCCACCGCATCCTTGGCGGCTTTGGGCCTGTTGGCATCCATCGCCAGTCGTGCTTTGCGCCACAGGTCCAGACCGTTGATCTTCTTGCCCGAGTGCAGGTGCTCGGCCAGCCAGGTGCAGCCGTCGTCGGCCTCGCGCTGGGCATGCCACAGGCGAAGCGCTTCCTGCGCCACATCGCGCCGACTGAGCACCGCGTCGGCAGCCAGCGCGTAGCAGCGTACCTCGCGGTCGTCCTGCATGCGGAACTTGGGGAACTCGGCGGCGACGGTGGCCCAGTCGCGGCGACGACCGAGCTGCAGCAGCCAGTCGTTGCGCAGCCGGTCTTCGTAATAAGTGCCGGCGTAGCGGCTCAGAAAGGCCTGGATTTCGCTCTCTGAGGCCGTGTCCAGCCGGCTGCGCAGTTCCCAGTAGGCGGCCAGTGGTTCGAGCGTGTGGCCCTGGACTTGCGGCAGCAGGGTGGAGAGGCGGCTGCGGTCCATCTTGCGCCAGGCCTGGTGCATGTCCAGCAGCGCATTGTCGCCGCGCTGGGGCACCTGGGCGCAGGCGGTCGACAACAGACAAAGGGAAATGACACCGGGCAGTGTCAGAATGGAAGGCAATCGCTTGAATGAAGGCATGCCCGATTATGGACAAAGCACAGGCCAAGAAAGCCCTGCGTCAGACCCTGATTGAAGAAAGACTGAACTTGCCGGACCGCCTGCAGCGCGCCGAGGCATTGCAGCGCGTCATGCGCATCTGGCTGGTGGGGCGCCCCGACACCGTGATCGGCGCCTACTGGCCCATCAAGGGGGAATTTGACCCCTTGCCAGCTTTGCACCGCTGGAAGGAAGACGGTGAGCTGCTGGACGAGCCACTGCGCCGGCGCATCGGCCTGCCGGTGGTCAACAAGCTGCACAAGACGCTGACCTTCCATGCCTGGTACCCGGGGTGCCCGATGGAGGAAGATGCTTATGGCATCCCCAAACCCAAGGACACTGAAATCATTGTGCCCACCCTGCTGTTCGTGCCCTGCGTCGGCTATGGCACCGGGGGCTACCGGCTGGGCTATGGCGGCGGCTTCTACGACCGAACCCTGGCCAGCCTGCAGCCCAAGCCTTTCACCGTGGGCCTGGGCTATACCCAGGGCTTTGTGGAAGACCTGGAGCCGGAGGCGCACGACGAACCCCTGGACGCCATCCTCAACGACAACGGCGTGGTCTGGCCCGTCTGACATTCTGAAACCCATGGCACGACCCAAATCCGCCTCCCACGACCTCAAGCGCGACGGGATCCTCGACATCGCAGCGCAGTGTTTTGCCGAGCGCAGCTACCCCGCCGCCAGCATGAACGAGATTGCTGGGGCATGCGGCACTTCCAAGGCCCGGCTCTACCATTACTACGAGAGCAAGGACGCGATCCTGTTCGATCTGCTCGACCGGCACACCCAGCGCCTGCTGGCCCTGATTGCCCAGACGGAGGCCAAGGCGCAGCGCCAGAACCTGGACGACCGCGCCGCCCTGCACGAGCTGGTGCGTACCTTTTTGCAGGAATACGAAACCTCGGCCACACGCCATGCGGCGCTGCTCAACGACACCAAGTTCCTCAGCGGTGAACCCGATCCGGCCTTGGGTGATGTGTCTGCGCGGGACCTGATCCTCAACCGCCAGCGCGACATCGTGGCCGCCATGACCCGTTTCCTCAAGCGCGCCTACCCGCAGCGCCTGACGGCGGCCAACCAGACGGCCCTGACCATGATGCTGCTGGGCATGATCAACTGGACCTTCACCTGGCTGCGACCAGGTGGGCCGATGAGCTACGCTGCATTCGCTCAGGAAGTCATTGCCATGCTCGAAAAAGGCATGGGGTGAATTTACCAATGCGTAATGCGTTTCGATTAGGTAAAATTCGACCATTGCCCCTGAACCGGAGAACACATGTCCAAAGCCTTTGCCAGCCAGGCCGACCTGACTGAAAAGAAAGTCACTTTTGAACAGCTCAGCAAGCATTGCTGGGCCTACACCGCCGAGGGCGACCCGAACTCGGGCGTCATCATCGGTGACGACTACATCCTGGTGAGCGACACCACGGCCACGCCCGCGATGGCGCAGGACCTGATCAAGAAGATCCGCACCGTCAGCGACAAGCCGATCAAGTACGTGTTGCTGACGCACTACCACGCGGTGCGGGTGTTGGGGGCCTATGCCTACGCCGCCGAAGGCGCGACCGAGATCATCGCCAGCCAGGGCACGCTCGAATTGATCCAGGAGCGTGGTGCGCAGGACATGAAGAGCGAAATGGAGCGCTTTCCGCGACTGTTTCGCGGTGCCGACACCGTGCCCGGCCTGACCTGGCCGACCATGGTGGTCGGTGGTGGCAACCCGACCAAGGGCGAAGTGCCTGGCAAGCTCAGCATCAACCTCGGCGGTGTGGTGGTCCAGATCTGGCATCCGGGCATGGGCCACACCAAGGGCGACACGATCGCCTGGGTGGAAGAAGAAAAGGTGCTCTACAGCGGCGATCTGGTCGAATACGAGGCTGGCGTCTATACCGGTGACGCCCAGCTCGAAGAGTGGCCCGCCACGCTTGAAGCCCTGCGGGCCCTGAAGCCCGAATTCATCGTGCCGGGCCGCGGCGAAGCCATGAAGGGCAATGCCAACGTCAACAAGGCGCTGGATTACACCAAGCGGTGGGTGGAAACGCTCTACCGATGTGGCCGTGAAGCCGTGGCTGCCGGCATGGATCTCAAGGCCGCCATGGCCCACACCCGCAAGGCGATGGACCCGATCTTCGGCCATGTGTTCATCTACGAGCACTGCCTGCCGTTTGATGTGACCCGCGCCTTCGACGAAGCCAGCGGCATCAAGCACCCGCGCATCTGGACGGCCGAGCGCGACATGGCGATGTGGAAGTCGCTCCAGGCGTGATCAAGGCTTGGCGGCCAACTCCCGCAGGTCGGTCTCGTAGGCCTTGAGCTTTCGCGCGGCGCGCTGGCGCTGCGCGGGGCTGGTGCTGTTGTGCAGCTCGGCCAGATGGCTGCAGGACTGCTCTACAAAGCTCTTGTAGATCTGTCGGTCACTTCCCTGCGGCGGTAACAGCCACTGCTGCCATGCGCCAAGCAAAATGGCCTGGGCCTGCTGCGGGCTCGTGTCGTTCTGCTGCAGGCGCTGCAGCGCGCTCAGCAAAGTCTGCTGGCGCCGCAGCCGCTCGCGCCGTCCCCATTCGGCGTTCCAGGCCGACTTTTGCAACTGTGACTGCAGCAGCCTGGTCTGCGCATCGCTCAGGCTGCCATAAAAATCGCTGTAGCGGGACACCGCCTTGTCCAGGCGCCGCTTGAGCCGGTCTTGCGCGCTGCCACCGAGCCATTCGTCTTCCCAGGCTTCGTTTTTGTTTTCCCAGTGCCGCATCAGATGGCGCAGTTGTCGCGGCTGCAGTTGCTGGGCAATGGGTGTGGCCAGGCGAATCGCCTGAAGCATCACCCTGTCCATGCCCTCATCGACCTGTGACCAGACATCGCAGACCTGCTGCGCATCGATGTCGCCGGCACTCATGGCCTGCAGTCTGCCGAGCAGTTCGACGTAAGTGCCCAGTTCCCTTTCGCGGTGCCAGCGCTGGAGCTGGGTGAGGGCATCGCGTACCTGCTCGGACTGGCCGCTGCTGAGCGACAACTGGCTGTCGAGCCACCAGTAGCCCAGACTGGGCGCCTGGTTGTAGCCGAACTTGATGGCGCTGCAGCCTTGCAAAGCGAGGCCCACCAGGAAGATCGTCAGCATTCTCAACATCCATGCACCCCTTGCATATCCATTGCCCAGCTTGTGCAATACCCATCGCGGATGTGCCCGACCTTGCCCATGCTGTCCTTGTCGTACTGCATGTTCAACTGAGGCAAATACCTTGCGCGTGGCAGCAATTCATACATCAGAAATGGCTTCATGTTGGTTCAGGATATTTGCCCATTGTGTCGCTTTCTGAGCTGGTGCCTGCGCAAGCTGGGATTCTCCAGTCGTGGCGATAATGCGAAATGGTTCCAACCTAACCACTGACAACACAAAGGATGAAGATGAATCAGAACAGTGCCGGCGCTTTGGATGTGGTGGTCATGGCAGCTGGCAAGGGCACGCGCATGAAGAGCCGTCGCCCCAAGGTGCTGCAGGATTTGGCCGGACAGCCGCTGGTGCAGCATGTGCTGGGCACGGCGGCGCAGTTGCATGCGCGTTCGGCTGTGGTCATCACCGGGCATGGCGCCGAAGAGGTGGAAACTGTCCTGAGTGCCCGCAAGCAGGGTCTGGTGCTGCGCTTTGTGCGGCAGGAGCCCCAGCTGGGCACCGGCCATGCCGTGCAGCAGGCTGTGCCCGTGCTGGCCGACGATGGCGTGGTGGTGGTGCTGTCGGGCGATGTGCCGTTGACGCAGGCAGATACCCTGCAGGCGCTGGTGTCTGAATGTGGCGGCGACAGGCTGGCCTTGCTGACGCTGGAGATGGACGATCCGACCGGTTATGGCCGCATCGTGCGCAGCCCCAGCGGCTCGGTGCATGCCATCGTCGAGCACAAGGATGCCAACGACGCGCAGCGCGCCATCCGCGAAATCTACAGCGGCATCATGGCCGTGCCGGCGCGCCTGCTCAAGGGCTGGCTGGCCAGGCTGGACAACCGCAACGCGCAAAATGAGTACTACCTGACCGACATCGTGAAGTTCGCCGTGGCCGACGGTGTGCAGGTGGTGGCCCACACCATCCGCGACGCGGTGCAGGTGGCGGGCGTCAACAGTCCGCTGCAGCTGGCCGAGCTGGAGCGTGCTTACCAGCGCCGCCATGCCGAAGCCCTGATGGCAGACGGGGTGCGCCTGAAAGACCCGTCCCGATTCGATCTGCGGGGCGAACTGTCCTGCGGGCAGGATGTCGAGGTCGACGTGAACTGCATTTTTGAGGGCCGTGTGGTCTTGGGCGATGGTGTGCGCATCGGCGCCAACTGCGTGCTGGCCAACTGCACCATCGCCGCTGGCGCGGTGATCCATCCTTTCACCCACATTGATGGCGAAAAGCTGGGTGTTACGGTCGGCGAAGGTGCGCTGATCGGTCCGTTTGCACGCCTGCGCCCCGGTGCGCAGCTGGGCGCCGAAGTGCACATCGGCAACTTTGTCGAGGTGAAAAATTCCACGATGGCCAAAGGCGCCAAAGCCAACCACCTGGCCTATCTGGGCGACGCCACCGTCGGCGAGCGGGTGAATTACGGCGCAGGCAGCATCACCGCCAACTACGACGGCGCCAACAAGCACCGCACCGTGATCGAGGCCGATGTGCACATCGGCAGTAACTGCGTGCTGGTGGCGCCGGTGACGATCGGCGCCGGTGGCACCGTGGGCGGCGGCTCGACCATCACCAAGAGCACCGAGCCGGGTGCCTTGAGCGTGGCGCGCGGCAAGCAAGTCAGTATTGCGAACTGGCAGCGGCCACAGAAGAAATGATGGATCGCTTCGCTGCGCTCGCCAAGATGACATGTTCGTCACTGCGAGCCAAGCGCGGCAGTCCAGTGCTCAACTCGGCAGCGCAATCTGCGTCCCGAATTTGGCGCGTTTGGTCGCAAAAAAAGCCTTCACATTGCGCACATTCGCATCCTGCGTGAACAGGTGCTGCGTCACGGCCAGGTAGGTCGGCATGTCGGGGGCATGCACCACCAGCATGAAGTCCGGCCCCGGCGAAACGCGCCAGCATTGCTGCACAGCTTCTTCGGCCACGGCGCGGGCCTCGAAGGTGTCCAGGTGTTCGGCACCTTGCCGGTCCAGTGTCACTTCCACGATGGCCTGCAGGCCGTGACCCAGCCTGTCGCGGCTGAGGATGGCCACCTGCCGTTCGATCCAGCCGCCTTCGGTCAGCCGTTTGACGCGCCGCAGGCAGGTGGGTGCCGAGACATGCACCCGTTCGGCCAGGGCGATGTTGCTCAGGCTGGCGTCGTGTTGCAGCGCATTCAGGAGCTGGAGATCAATCTCATCGAGTTCTGAAAATTCCATTTATGAATATTAAATGAAATAAAAAATCAAATTCAATGCGTAGTGAATGAAAAATTCAATTTATTTATTAAATTGATCTGAAATTTCTCTGCGGTCTGCCTACGATGGGGCATTGCATCGTTCAAGGATTCATCACCATGTGTGGCATCGTCGGCGCCGTCTCCCATCGCAACATCGTTCCCGTGCTCGTTCAGGGCCTGCAGCGGCTCGAGTACCGGGGGTATGACTCCTGTGGCGTGGCGGTGCATGCGGCCAGCCTGAATGGGCACACCGGCGGCCTGCAGCGGGCCCGCAGCACGGCCCGTGTGGCCGAGCTCATGGAGCAGGTCACGGCCGACCACATCGAAGGCGGCACCGGCATCGCCCACACCCGCTGGGCCACGCACGGAGCGCCTGCGGTGCACAACGCGCACCCACACTTCAGTCACGGCACGGGCGCAGCCGACGCCAGGCCCGGCAAGGTCGCGCTGGTGCACAACGGCATCATCGAAAACCACGAAGAGCTGCGCGCCGCCCTGCAGGCCAAGGGCTATGTGTTCCTGAGCCAGACCGACACCGAAGTCATCGCCCACCTGGTGGACAGCGTGTACGACGGTGACCTGTTCGAGGCGGTCAAGGCCGCAGTGCAGCAACTGCATGGGGCTTACGCCATTGCCGTGTTTCACAAGGACGAGCCGCACCGCGTGATCGGCGCGCGCGCCGGCTCGCCCCTCATTCTGGGTGTGGGCCAGGGCGAGACCTTCCTGGCCAGCGATGCCATGGCCTTGGCCGGCGTGACCGACCAGATCGTCTACCTCGAGGAAGGCGATGTGGTTGACATCCAGCTCGGCAAATACTGGATCGTCGGCCGTGACCACAAGCCCGCCGAGCGTCTCGTCAAAACCGTGCATGCCCACAGCGGCGCGGCAGAGCTTGGGCCATACCGCCACTACATGCAAAAGGAAATCTTCGAGCAGCCGCGCGCCATTGCCGACACGCTCGAAGGCGTCGAGGGCATCACGCCCGAGCTGTTTGGCGATGGTGCGTACTCCACCTTCAAGGCGATTGACAACGTGCTGATCCTGGCCTGTGGCACCAGCTACTACAGCGGCTGCGTGGCCAAGTACTGGATCGAGGCGATTGCCAAGGTGCCCTGCCAGGTCGAGATCGCCAGCGAATACCGCTACCGCGAATCGGTGCCCAACCCGAACACGCTGATCGTCACCATCACCCAAAGCGGCGAGACCGCCGACACCCTGGCCGCACTGCGCCACGCGCAGAGCCTGGGCATGACGCAGACGCTGACGATTTGCAACGTGTCGACCAGCGCTATGGTGCGCGAGTGCAAGCACGCCTATGTGACGCGTGCCGGCGCCGAAATCGGCGTGGCCTCCACCAAGGCCTTCACCACCCAGCTGGCCGGTCTGTTCTTGCTCACGCTGGCGCTGGCGCAGACCAAGGGCCGCCTGAGCGAGGCCGACGAGGCCATGCACATCAAGGACATGCGCCATCTGCCCGCTGCACTGCAGGCCGTGCTGGCACTGGAGCCGCAGATCATCAGCTGGGCTGAAGAGTTTGCCAGCAAGGAAAATGCGCTCTTTCTGGGGCGGGGCACGCATTACCCCATCGCGCTTGAAGGCGCGCTCAAACTCAAGGAAATCACCTACATCCACGCCGAGGCCTATGCCGCAGGCGAGCTCAAGCACGGCCCGCTGGCGCTGGTGACCAGCGCCATGCCGGTGGTCACCGTGGCCCCAAACGACCAACTGCTCGAAAAGCTCAAAAGCAATATGCAGGAGGTTCGCGCCCGCGGTGGTGTGCTCTATGTGCTGGCCGACGGCGACACGAAGATCGAGAGCAGCGAAGGCGTGAACGTCATTCGCATGCCTGAACACTACGGCGTGCTCTCGCCCATCCTGCACGTGGTGCCGCTGCAGCTGCTGAGTTACCACACGGCGTGTGCACGTGGCACCGACGTCGACAAACCACGCAACCTCGCCAAGAGCGTGACTGTCGAATGACCGTATGACCTCATAGGGCTGCGCATCAAGCGCCCAGGCATTGCGCAATCTGCCTTGCTGCGCTGATGCGCTTGTGCGTTGCCACACACGGATCAGAAAAAGAAGCCCATCGCCAAGCTCACTTATCAGTGAGTCAGCGCGCCTCAAGAAAATTCAAATATCTACTTAAGCCGCAGCATCTGCTTGGTGCGGTGTGCCGAAAACCTTTTGTCAGCGTGGCGCAAGGGATTACCGCGTCCTCAGTAAAAGGTTTAAGCGTTTAGAAGTATTGGGCGTGGTCCATGGCCCACTTATGCTGAAAGCGTCGCTTTGATTGCATGAGGTGTATTCCATGAGTGCTCCCGCCATCAGCCTGGTTCTGGCCGATCCGCATCCTGTGATGCTCGATGGTCTGTCGGCCGATTTGCAGGCTTGCCCGGACCTGAAGGTCTGCGAGACGGTTCATGACGGCGATGCGGCCTGGCAGGCTGTGCTGCGCCACAGGCCCGACGTGCTGGTGCTCGACCTGAGCTTGCCACGTCGCAGTGGACTGGATCTGATCGCGGCCATGCAGGCGCAGGGACTGTCGACCCGGCCGGTGGTGTTCACTTCAGAGTCGGTCAAGGATGTGATGCGTGCACTCGATCTCGGCGTCCGGGGTCTGGTGGCCAAGCATCGTCCGCACGAGGCCTTGGAGCATTGCATCCGGCAGGTCCACGCAGGTGAGCCTTGTCTGGACCAGGATCTGACGATGAAGACGGTGTCGATGCTCATTGGTCGCCAGAAGGAGCGCCAGCAGGGCACGCAATTGCTGACGCCGCGCGAAGTGGATGTGGCGCGGATGGTCACGGAAGGCTGGCCCAATAAAAAGATCGCGAGCAAGCTGGCCATCAGCGAAGGCACGGCCAAGCTGCACCTGCATCACATCTACCAGAAACTCAATTGCCCGGGCCGCATGGCGCTGATGCTCTACATGCAGCAGCACGGCTATTGAGCTGTATTGATTCACTACCCAAGGATTCGCATGAACACCCCCACTGCAGAAAGCACGGCCCCACAGGCACAGGCCGTTGCCGATTTGTTTCAGTCGGCTGCACAGGAGTTGTTGCTGGCTTACCAGCGCAACAAGGAAGCCACACGACATCACGCCAGTGGCGCCTTCAGAGCGGCCCTGCACCATGCACGCATGTCGTGTGAGCATTCTGCTGCTGCACATGAATGTTTGATGCAAGCGCTCGAGAAGTCGCGTGAGTTGTCATCTCCTTTTCACCCTTTAAGCAACACGATCAACGGCCTCGCCGTTCGTCGAAACCATTGATATGGATCAAACAACGAGTTTTTTGTCCTGCAATGTGTTGGTGCACACAGACTTGACGCAAAGCACTGCCTAGACTTGCAACGCAAGCAGCCGTAGCGCCATGCTTTGGGGCATGTGTGATTGAAGAGGTGCCTACCGCAGGGATGTTTTGATGGAGAAGACCCATGTCGACACGTGTCCTGTTGTCTTGCAAACACAAAGTCATTTCGGACGGTATCGCTGCCGTATTGAAAACCCATGCGGATATCCACCTGGTGGGCATGGCCGACGATGGCGCCCAGACCCAGGCCCTGTGCGAAAAGGCGCATCCCCAGGTGGTGGTGGTCGGGGTGGACCCCAGGCGTGCCGGCGATGTGGCCCTCACGCGCTGGATGGCTCAGCTCAACCCCCGCCCTGAGATTGTGGCTTTCTCCATCGAATGCGATCGGAGTGCCGTGTTGCAGATGATGCAGGCTGGCGCTACCAGCTTCGTGGCCACGCAAAGCAGCATGGACGAGTTGTTGCAGGCCATTCGCGCGGCAGCAGCCGGCCGCTCCTATCTGTGTCCATCTGCGGGTGCGGTCATGGTCGATGGCTTGCGTCGGGGCAGGATGGCCACAGCCGGTGCAGGGCAGCTTGGCGAACGGGAAGAACAGGTGCTGTGCCTGATCGCCGATGGCTACTCTTCCAAGGAAATCGCACGCGACCTGCGCATTGCGCCCAGCACAGTCGAGGTGCATCGGCGCAACATCATGCGCAAAGTAGGCTTACACAAAGTGGCTGATCTGACCCGTTACGCCATCCGCAACCAAATGGTTCGGGTCTGAGTCTTTCTGGGCGTGAGACATCCTGCTTTCCCGCTTCCGGTTCTTGTGCGTGGTCTGACGGATGTCTGCGGAACTTGATCTTTCAAGCTGGCGTCAATTCACCGGACCAGTCCTGCAGCCCGGGCTAGGCCTGGAAGGTCGTCAATCTGGATTTCACCGCGTCGAAGTGACACGATGCCTTCGTTTTGCAGCTCACCTGCTGCGAGGGTGACGCTGACCCGGCGGGTGCCCATCATGTCGGCGAGCGCCTGTTGGGTGATCTGCAGTGTTTGGCTGCCGGTCTTGTGTTGAAGCAGGTGCAACCAAAGTGCAAGCTGTACCCGGATATCGGCGAGCTGCATGCGTGCGCTCAACTGGGCGATTTCCAGGGTTTGACTCCACAGGAATTTGCAGATGGCGCTGGTGAGGTCGGGCATGCGGGAAAACAGTGCATGCAGTTGCCTCGGCTCGACTTGGAAGGCCTGGCCAGGCTTCAGAGCTCGGCTGACCCACTGTGGATGGGTGTTGGGCCACAGGTGAGAGCAGCCCGCCAGCCCCTCGCTGCCCACCAGTGACAAGGCCAGGCGATGCCCACCCGGTTCCGGTTCGATCCAGAGGCTTGCCACCGCATCGAGCAGGAAGTAAACCGGTCCTTCCTGGCCTGGGAGAGGTTCGAGCAGCTGGCCTGCAGACAGTTCAACGACGGTACCGATCTCCTGAAGACGGAGAACACTGTCTGTCGTGAGCTGTTGCGCGATGCCGTTGGAAGATAGGTTCACACTGGGTACCTGCGGGCTGTGTGGCAAGCAGCCGATTCGGTAAAAGTAAGGAGCGGGCGATCGATGGATTTCAGAAAATCATTTGATTCGAAGTATATGCGCCGCGCCTGACGGAGCTGTTTGCAGATTTGTCAATAAATGTTCGTTAAAGAACATAAAATGAGAAAAACCGCACTGAAATCCTGGCATGAACTACGCATATCGGAACCCTGCCTTGCAGCGACTGAACGCCACGGCGACTGGTCTCCTGCTGTCCGATCGGAGCGAGGAGCATTACCAGGCAGGACAGATCTTGGCCATCGGTGCAGCATCATCGTCGCAGTTGTGGTTTCCCGAGAGTGGGGTGCTGGTGCTGGAACAGGATACCGGGGCAAGGCATGTCGAGGTCGCGTTGATTGGATGCACGACAGGCTTGTCCTTGCCCCAACAGGCAGACTTGCGCCTGCGCGCCCTGACCGAGGGGCGCGCACAGGTGCTGTCAGCACAGGTGGTCTTGTCGATATGGCCGGAAGTGTTTTTGCAGTGCCAGCAGGAGTTGATGCAGCAGATGGCCCGCTGGAGCTGGTGTGTGCAGCACCATTCTCTGCTCCAGGGCCTGGCCGACCGCTTGCTGTGGGCGCATTTGGCCGGGCTGCAAGACGTGCTTGCATGGTCGTTGCATGACTTGCCTGGTGGCCAGATGGCCTCACCCGCCCAGATGGACGGTGCTCTGCAGGCATTGGCAAACATTGGAGCCATCGACTTGCATGGATCGCAGTTGCGGGTGCAAAACCCCCACCTGCTGGAGACGATGGCCTGCGGTTGCCATTCCAAAACGATCGCCCGGGGTGCAGGCAGTTCTGCGGCGACTGGCGACCCGTCAGTGAATGCCTGAGGCCTGGGTGTGTTCAAAGATGGAAGCCATGGCCAATGCCTCGGCGACCTTGATGCCATCCACCCCCGCAGACAGGATGCCCCCCGCATAGCTGGCGCCTTCGCCTGCCGGGTAGAGCCCTGGTGTGTTCAAGCTCTGGAAGTCTTCGCCGCGCGGGATGCGCAAGGGCGAGGAGGTGCGTGTTTCCACCGCCGTCATCAGCGCATCGGGCATGTCGTAACCCTTGATCTTGCGGCCGAACACCGGCAGGGCCTCGCGCATCGCCGTGATAGCGTATTCGGGCAGCACCTGCGTCAGGTCGGTGAGATGGATGCCCGGCTTGTACGACGGTTGTACGGTCCCGAGCGCCTGCGAGGGCTGCTGCGCGAGGAAATCACCCACGCGCTGGGCCGGAGCTTCGTAACTGCTGCCACCGACTTCAAAGGCGAGACTCTCGAGTTGGCGCTGCAGCACGATACCCGCCAGCGGATGCACCTGGCCGCGCGCCATGCACTGCTGGGCTTCGTCGGCCAAGGCGGCGCCATCGGCTTCGCCAAAAGCGGCGATCCATGCGGTGCGGTCGTGTTGCGGGAAGTCGCTCGGCTCGATGCCGACCACCATGCCCGCATTGGCATTGCGCTCGGCGCGTGAATACTGGCTCATGCCATTGGTGACCACGCGCCCTGGCTCGCTGGTGGCCGCCACCACCGTGCCGCCCGGGCACATGCAAAAGCTGTAGACCGCACGGCCGTTTTGCGCATGGTGCACCAGCTTGTAGTCGGCGGCGCCCAGCAGGGGGTGACCGGCGTGTTGGCCCCAGCGCGCACGGTCGATCACGCTTTGCGGGTGTTCGATGCGCACGCCGATTGAAAATGGCTTGGCGTCCATCTGCACGCCTTTGCGGTGCAGCATTAGGAAGGTGTCGCGCGAGCTGTGGCCCAAGGCCAGCACCACATGGCGTGCAGGCAGGCTGTAGGACTCGCCGCTGGCCTGGTCGAGGACCTGCAGGCCCTGCAGGTGGTGCGCAGCGTCGAGCTGCAGATCGGTCACGCGTTGCTCGAATCGGATCTCGCCCCCGAGTGCCACGATCTGCTCACGGATGCCCTCGACCACCTTGACCAGCTTGAAAGTGCCGATGTGCGGGTGCGCGGCAAACAGGATGTCGCTGGGCGCTCCAGCCTTGACAAATTCGTCCATGACCTTGCGGCCCAGATGCCGCGGGTCCTTGATCTGGCTGTAGAGCTTGCCGTCCGAAAACGTGCCCGCGCCGCCTTCGCCAAACTGCACATTGCTCTCGGGCTGCAGCACTTTCTTGCGCCACAGGCCCCAGGTGTCCTTGGTCCGCTGGCGCACTGTCTTGCCGCGTTCGAGCACGATAGGTCGAAACCCCATCTGCGCCAGGGTGAGTGCAGCCAACATGCCGCAGGGGCCAAAGCCCACCACCACCGGGCGTTCGCCTTCTTTGTCGCCAAAGCCTGGCGGCGCCTGGACAGGCGCACGCCAGACCATGTCGGGCGTGGGCTGGATGTGTGGGTGCTTGTCGAATTTTTGCAGCAGCGCAGCCTCGCCCTCGGGTGCCGTGAGTGTGAGGTCGACGATGAACACGGCCAGCAGTTCGGGCTTGCGCGCATCGAAGCTGCGCTTGAAGACGTGCAGCGTGGCGATGTCGCTCTCGGCCAGGCCCAGCGCTTTGGCGGCCAGCCGGCGAAGCGCGGCTTCGGGGTGGGGTGGAGGCAGGCGGTCCTCGTCGGTCTCGGCAGGCGCATCCACGGCGCGGCGTTCTTCGACCGGCAGGGCGGACAGGGGGAGTTTGAGTTCGGAAACGCGGATCATGGTGACGGGCTTGTGGTTATCAAGCAGAGGCAGCGATTATCCCGCAGTAGCGACGACCCGCTGTTGTCAAAACGTTCAAGAGCATGAGCAAGGGGGCGCCCGGGCGACGATGTGTGACGCGCAGCGGCTTCTGAGGAGTCCGGGCGCCCCCTTGCTCATGCCCTCGCTTTGGCAGAGTGCCGCATGAGGGGCAGGGGCAGGCCGAACTCCTCATGCTGCGGGGTACGCAGAAATCGTCGTCCGGCCTGCCCCTGCCCCTCATGCTCCGTTGCCGGGTATGGGTGTCTCAGCTTTTTCTTTTCGCTCTCGGGTGCGCCGCGTCGTACGCCTTGGCCAGGTGCTGGAAATCCAGCCGCGTATAGACCTGCGTGGTGGTGATGTTGGCGTGGCCCAGCAGCTCCTGCACCGCCCGCAGATCGCCGCTGGACTGCAGCACATGGCTGGCAAACGAATGGCGCAGCATGTGCGGATGTACCGGCGTCGCCAGCCCTGCCTGCAGGCTGCGGCGCTTGAGGCGCTGCCAGATCGATTGGGCCGTCAGCCGCGTGCCGTGGCGGCCCGGGAACAGCGCCAGCGACTGGCTGGACGTGCCCGGTGTCGGAGCGTTCAGCATGCCGGCGATCTGTATGCGCACACCGAGCCAGTGTTCGAGCGCATGCACCGCCGCACTGCCCAGGGGTACCGTGCGGCGCTTGCTGCCCTTGCCCTGCACCTGCACCTCGGCGGCCTGCAGGTCAATCCAGCCGCGGCCTTGTCGCAATGCATCGTCGCTGGCACACACGTCCAGCCCGGTGAGTTCGGCCACCCGCAGGCCGCAGCCGTACAGCAGCTCGACCATTGCGGCGTCACGCGCTTCCAGCCAGGGGTCGTCATCGGGGTTCTCGTGCTCAGCCAGTTGCACCGCCTCGTCCACACCCAGGGCCTTGGGCAGGGGCTTGGGCGCTTTGGGCGCACGCACGCCCTGCACCGGGTTGCTGACGATCAGGCCTTCGCGGCCCAGCCAATTAAAAAATCCGCGCCAGCCCGAGAGGATGAGGGCAATGCCGCGCCCACTGCGCCCGGCGCTGTGCATCTGCGCCACCCAGCGGCGGATGTGCGCAGGCTGCACCTGCAGCAACGCCACACCAGAGGCCTCCGCCATTCGTGTCAGGCGCTCAAGGTCGAGTCGGTAGAGGGTGCAGGTGCGCTGGGCCAGGCGTTTTTCAAAACGCACATGGTCGAGGTAGCGCATTGCCAGTGGGTCCAGCCCGCCGTCATCCTCGGGCGCCCGTTCGTCATCCTCGGGCGCCAGTTCGTCATCCTTGGGTACCAATTCGTCATCCTCGGGCTTGACCCGAGGATCCATGGTCTGCGAAGGATGCATGGGTTTGACCATGGCCCAAGCCGTGCGGCGGTCTTCAGGCCTGCGCAGCCCGCAAGTTCGACAGCGCAGCCCCGGCCAGTTCGGCCAGACGCTCGAGCAGTTCAGTGCCCATCTGGCTGTTGAAGCGCTGGGCATCGGGCGAAGCCAGCACCAGCAGGCCAAACGCGTCCTGGCCAGGGGCCGGGCGCAGGGCCATCAGTGCCACCGAAGCCGCCTGGGCCGGCTGTTCGAGCCACTGCACGGCCTCAAAGCCACTGTTGGCGCCAACATAGGACGTGGCCAGACCGGCCGCCTGTTCACGCACTGCATCTGTCACGCCCTGGGCATAGGGGGCCTGTGCATGGGCGCCGTCGAGCGACCACAGGCGCAGCGCCACCTGCGGCACCTGGAAGAGTTCACGGATGTTGTCCACCGTCACGGCGGGCAGCTCGGCTGCCGGTGTGGCCAGCAGATCGCAGGCCCATCGGTGCAGCTTGTCGGTGAGCGCCATGTTCTCGTGGGCATGGCGGAACATGTCCATGATGCGGTGCTCCAGAGACTTGATTTTCTCGCGCAGCATCATGGCCTGACGCTCTTGCAGGCTCACCGCACGTTGGCTGTGCGGGTGCGTGAGCTGCACGCTGGCCAGCAGCTCGGCGTGGCGCTCGAAAAAATCGGGTGTATTGGCCAGGTAATTGGCGATGTCGTCTTCGGTGATCGGAGCCATCGGGGCGTTGCTCATGGTGGTTTCTCGGGGTCAGAGGTCGGGAATGTCGATGGTGCCTTCAAACACCGGCGTGGCGGGGCCGGTCATGTGCACAGGGTCCTGGGGCTTGCCGCCCCATGCGATGGTCAGCAGGCCGCCCTGCGTCTGCACATCCACCTGGTGGTCCAGCCAGCCTTGCCGGATACCGGCGACCACGGCGGCGCAGGCGCCGGTGCCGCAGGCCAGGGTTTCGCCGGACCCTCGCTCGTACACGCGCAGGCGAATCTGGCTGCGCGAGACGATCTGCATGAAGCCGGCGTTGACGCGCTTGGGGAATGCGGCATGGTGTTCAATCAGCGGGCCTTGCGTGAGCACGGGCGCTGTGTCGACGTTGTCCACACGCTGCACGGCGTGCGGATTGCCCATGGACACCACGCCGACACGGGCAGTGCCGTGTTCGCCTCTTTCGCCCAAAGACAGGTCGTACACCGTCCATCCGTTGATGGCCGATGTGGCGAGTCCTGCCGGGTTGAAGGGCACCTGCGGCAGGTCGAACACCGGCGCACCCATGTCCACCGTGACGCGGCCGTCGGGGTTCATGGTCAGCTCGATCTCGCCTTTCTGTACTTTCACGCGCACGGTCGCCTTGTCGGTCAGGCCGTGGTCGCGCACATAGCGCACAAAGCAACGCGCACCGTTGCCGCAATGCTCGACCTCGCCACCGTCGGCGTTGTGGATGACGTATTCAAAGTCCAGACCGGGGGCAGGCGAAGGTCGCACCGTCAGGATCTGGTCGGCGCCCACGCCAAAGTGGCGGTCTGCCAGAAATCGGTACTGGGCCGCACTCAGGTTCAGGCGGCCCTGGGTTTCGTCGAGCACGACAAAGTCGTTGCCCGCGCCCTGCATTTTGGTGAAGCGAATGCGCATTTCTCGATTATCGCTGTCTGCTGAAGTGGCGTGCGAGTCGTGTGGGGCGGGACGATGGGGTATTGCGGGCTCCTCATGCTGCGGGGGTACGCAGAAATCGTCGCCCACAACACCCCATCATCCCGCTGCAAACGGATGCCGCTTTCAGCAGCGACATTTGCCTGACGAGGGAGGGGTGTGCCCGAGGTGACGATTTCTGCGCTTCGGCGCAGCATGAGGAAGCTTGGGTACACCCCTCCCTCGTCAGACCAGGGCGAGACGGGATAATGGAAACTATGGTCCGCTCCTCCCAACTCCTCCATCCCCAGCGCGAGCCCGCGCCGATCCGTCCTGCCGCCACCGTGCTGCTGCTGCGCGACGGCCCGCAAGGCCTTGAAGTGCTGATGACCCGTCGCTCCATGACGGCCAGCTTCGCGCCCGGCGCATACGTCTTTCCTGGCGGCGGCATTGATGCGGCCGATGCCGCCTCGCATGCCCAGGCCAGCCGTCGCCCCGGCCAGAGCGACCTGCACCTGACGCAGGCGATCGCGGCGATTCGCGAAAGCTTTGAAGAACTCGGTGTGCTCTTCGCACGCCACGCCGATGGCCGCTGGGCCGATGCTTCGGACATCGCGGCCATCGACCGCCAGGGCTCCTTTGCGGACCAGTGCCTGGCTCGTGGCCTGCAGCTGGCGGCCGATCAGGTCTACATCCTCGCGCACTGGATCACCGACCGTGACCTGCCGCGCCGCTTTGACGTGCCCTTTCTGGTGGCCCGCATGCCCGAAGGCCAGACGCCAGTGGCCGACGAGGCCGAACAGTTCGAGCCGGTCTGGGTGCGCCCGCAGGACGCGCTCTCGCGCCACGAGGCCGGGCAGTTCTTCATCATCTTCCCGACCATCCGCACGCTCGAGCGCCTCAAAGCGTATGCCAAGGTCGACGAGGTGCTGGCCGCCTGCGCCGCCACCGAAGAGCCGCTGTGGACCAGCTGCCCGCGTGCCGGCTGGCTGGCCGGGCAGGAGGTGCGCTACATGGAGCATGAATCGCCCTATGGCGAGCTGGCACTGGTCAACCCCGACGGCCAGATCGTGCACCACCTGGACTGGCAGACCGAACAGCCCGCGGCTCTGCTGAAAAACGTGCAGCGCCTCACCGCCCCCAACCCTGGCGTGATGACCGGGCCGGGCACCAACAGCTACCTGGTGGGCGACCCGAACACCGGCTTTATTGCCATCGATCCCGGTCCGGCCGATGCCAAGCACCTGGAGCGCCTGTGGCGGGCTGCGGGCGGCAACATCCGTTACATCGTCTGCACCCATTCGCACCCGGACCATTCGCCGGGCGCAGCGCCGCTGCAGGCCCTGTGCAAGAACAAGCCGCCGATCCTGGGGCTGGCTTCGCGCCCCACGGCGCGTGCCCACAGCCAGTTCACACCCGACCGCGAGTTGCAGGACGGCGAGCGCATGGTGCTGGGCGCCGGTGGCGTCACGCACACGCTGCGCGCCATCTTCACCCCCGGCCACGCGGCCAACCATGTCTGCTTCGTGCTGGAAGAAGACGGCCTGCTGTTCTCGGGCGACCATGTGCTCAACGGCAGCACCACCGTGATCGACCCGCCCGATGGCCACATGGGCGATTATTTGAATTCGCTCGACTTGCTGGCTGCGGCCTGCGACAGCGATGGCATCGAGTTCATCCTGCCCGCGCATGGCTACGTGCTGGGTTTCGCGAAACAGGCCATCACCCAGCTCAAGGCCCACCGCCTCAAGCGCGAGGCCAAGATCGCTGCCGCCCTGCAGGCCCTGCCGCACGGCACGCTGGAGCAGTGGGTCGAAAAAGCCTACGACGATGTGCCGCCCCGCCTGTGGCCGGTGGCCGCACGGTCCCTGCAAGCGCACGTGGACCACATCCGCGAGACCCTGGGCGCATGAGCGAACAAGGGGGGCCAGAAGGGATCCGCCTGGCCAAACGGGTGGCGGCGCAGCAGGCTTGCTCGCGCAGCCAGGCCGAGTCGCTGATCAGCGCTGGCGCTGTGCAGGTGGACGGGCAAGTGGTCACGGATCCAGCCCGCCGGGTGGCCGCAGACGCGCTGGTGAAGGTCAGCACAGACACGGCGGTTGAGGCCATGACGGTGTTGCTGCACAAGCCTGCGGGCACGGTCGCAGCCGAAGCCTTGCGCCAGAGCTGGACAGGTTTGGGGCTCGGGCTGCGGCCTGCGGCCCGGCTGCAGGAGCTTTTGCCTCTGCCGCAGCAGGCTTCCGGGTTGTCGATCTGGTCGGACGAGCGACCTGTTATGCGCCGCTTGCTGGACCGCGAGCGCCCCCCCGAAACGGAATGGCTGCTGTCCATGCCCATGGCGGCGGCTGGGCTCATCGCTGCGCTGCAGGCAGGGGGAGTGCGCGCCAGCCTGGGACATGAGCGGGACGGCATCGGGCAGTGGCGGCTGGTGGACAAAGGCGACCGGGGCCAGGCCTTGGTGGACTTTCTTGATGCGAGTCAATTGGCCGATGCCTGGACCTTGCGCCGCCAGCGCATCGGGCGGCTGGGACTGGCGCCTTTGTCCGTGGGGCAGGCCCGTTTGCGGCTGGATTTCGAAAAATTCTGATACATATTCAGCCTGCAGGGGGGCTGTTTGACCTTGAAATCTGTAAGGGTGAGCCCAAAATGCCTTGTCCGGTCAGGGAAAATGGCCGGACAGTCGCTGATCAGGGTGTTGACCATCCGGGTGACTGGCCCGGGGCAACACGCCCCCTGTAGGACGCAGAGAGGAGAACACCATGCGTTTGAGCACCAAAAGCCGATTTGCCGTGACCGCCATGATCGATGTGGCCCTGCGCGAAGACCGTGGCCCGGTCTCGCTGGCCGCCATCAGCGAACGGCACCAGATTTCCCTGTCCTACCTGGAGCAGCTGTTCAGCAAGCTGCGTCAGGCGGGGCTGGTCGAGAGCACCCGTGGTCCAGGCGGTGGCTATTCACTGGGCAGGGCCGCCGACAGCATTTCCATGGCCGACATCCTGAGTGCCGTGGACGCGCCCACCGCCGATGAAGCGGCCGATGAGCAAAGCAGCTGGATGAACAGCGATCTGTGGTCCAGCCTGAACAACCAGATGCTGGCCCATCTGCAGTCGATCAACTTGCGCCAGCTGGTGGCCGAGCAACGCGCCAAGGGCGTGGCCATCGAGCCAGCGCCGGCCAAAGTCACCTCGGTCAAGCGCGGCGTTTTTGCCCGCAAGCCCGAGCCACTCAAGATCACCGCGCCCAACTCGGTGTTCGCGCTGGCCGGCACCCTGATGCCCAGTCGCGGCTGATCGAGTCGGACTTCCGCCAAAACCGCCTTCGGGCGGTTTTTTCATTGTGCTTTTGCGCAGGCTGCGATGAGGCCATGGCCTCATCACAGCGAGGTTGGCAAAGGCTTTGCGGCCCAGCGAGGGGAGGGTGCGAGGCAGACCGTGGCCGGGGCGGCGATTTCTGCGTATCCCCGCAGCATGAGGAGCTCCGGCCACGGTCTGCCTCGCGCCCGGCACCGAACTGAAAGACGAAAAACCGCCCGAAAGCGGTTTTGAAGAATAAGTTGTGAAGTTCGCCGATAAGCCGGATTCTGTGCACAACGGTTGCCCGCTGTGTGACCGCCATTACTCTGGGCCGGGGGTCGCCCACCCGGCTCGATGCTACCTACCCGCACACTCTCCGGAACCAGATCAACGTGTGCCTACTTGGTATTGCTGCGCGCAGAGATTGCCCGTTTCACC